>VTLG01003519.1_pt1 | contig 34479 bp, 66 predicted proteins | sample 4694571 | NCBI WGS metagenome assembly VTLG01 (sample SAMN12604809, study PRJNA352737) | marine metagenome | biome: ENVO:00000447; feature: ENVO:00000209|ENVO:00000569|ENVO:01000036; material: ENVO:00002151; isolation source: viral sequences binned using virsorter ...
GATGATGTTACAGGTAACGACACAAACAGAGGTCGAATAAGAATTTCAAAAGCTAACACACTAGATACTTGGATGGTATTTAAAGTAACTGGTGCAATTACAGATGCAAGTGGTTATTCAAAAATAAGTTTATCTTACATTGATACGGCTGGTACATTTGCTGATGATGATAAAGTATTTATCTCATTTGTAGCAAGTGGAGAAGATGGTGCAATACCAGGATATTTCTATAAGTTTGATACAGGCACATCTGATACAGACCCTGGTGCTGGAGAGATAGCATTTAATAATGGAACATACGCTTCAGCTACAGAAATATATATAGATGATGCTGATGCTAATGGTGTTACAGTTTCAACAGATGTTTTAACGTGGGATGATTCAACATCTACGATTAGAGGCAACTTAATGATCTATGATATTAATGATAGATCAACTTATGCTAGGTTTAATATAACTGGTGCTTCTACAGATGCCTCAGGATATGTTAAACTAACAGTTACTCACGTAGCAAGTAATAATACATTTAGTGCTGCTGACGAACTATCGGTACATTTTTCAAGGTCTGGTAATAAAGGAGATACAGGTTCAACAGGTTCTACAGGATCAACAGGTTCTACAGGTGCAACTGGAGCTTCAGGAACTAACTCACAACTATCAATGACGTTTAACAGTTCAACATCTGATGCTGATCCAGGTTCAGGTAAAATAGCTTTTAATAATGGAACGCTATCAAGTGTATCAATTTTATATGTAGATGATGCAGACGATGCTAGTGCAGATATATCTGGATTTGTACAATCTTGGGATGATGTATCTAACGCACAAGCAAGAGGAATTGTAACTGTAACCAAAGAAGGCACACCATCTACTTACGCTACATTTAAAGTATCTGGTGCTGTTACTGACGCAAGTGGTTATACTAAAGTTCCAGTAACTCATGTAGTAAGTGCAGGATCATTTTCTAATACAGATGGTGTTGGAGTACATTTTAGTTATTCTGGTGCGGATGGTTCTGGTGATGTTTCTACAGATGGGGTACAAACTTTAACAAACAAAACTTTAACTTTACCAAAAATAAATGAAGATGTTACAACAACTTCTACTTCAACGGAATTAAATAAACTAGATGCACTAAGTAGAGGAAGTATTATTTATGGTAACTCTAGTGCAGCTACAGCAATTTTAACAAAAGGTGGTGCTAACACAGTATTAACATCAGATGGAACAGATATAAGTTGGGAAGCTGCTACTGGTAGAACAGGAACAGTAAATTGGTGTTCTACTGTTTATACTAACAGTCCAGGGACTGTCACTGCTACAAGTGGTAAAGGATTTTTTTTAAATACAACTTCAGGAACTATAACTATAAATTTACCTTCATCTCCTAGTTTTGGAGATATTGTTTCAATAAAAGATTATGCTGCTACTTTCTCTTCGAACAATGTAACTGTTGGAAGAGGTGGTTCTAAAATAGGTGGAGAATCTTTAGATGCTGTTTTAAATACAAATGGAGATACAATAACTTTAGTTTACGTAGATTCTACACAAGGTTGGTTAAACGTAAATACAGATGATACTATTCAAGGAGCAACATTTGTTGCAGCAACAGGTGGAACAGTTGCTACAAGTGGAGATTTTAAAATACACACATTTACTGGTGATGGTTGTTTTCAAGTAACAGCTGCAGGAAATGCTGCAGGAAATAATAAAATAGAATATATGGTCGTTGCTGGTGGAGGCGGTGGCGGTGGACCTGCTGGTGCAGGTGGAGGCGGAGCTGGTGGTTATAGAGAATCAAGTGGAGCTACTGCTGGTGGTTATTCAGTAAGTCCATTAGGAGCTTGTGTATCAGCTTTATCAGCTTCTGTTGCAACCTTTCCAATATCAGTAGGTGGAGGAGGTCCTGCAGGTGGATCAGGATCAGCAGGTGGTTGTGGTGGTAATTCAGTTTTTAGTACAATAACATCTACCGGTGGTGGCGGTGGAGCTGCTTTTGGTAGTTCGCCTGTTCATGCAAAAACAGGTGGTTCAGGTGGAGGCGGAGGAGGTAGAGCTCCTTGTTCATCTTATCAAGGTGCAGCAGGAAACACTCCCCCAGTAAGTCCACCTCAAGGAAATCCAGGAGGAGATACAAATCCAAGCACATCCAACCCTGACAGAGGTGGTGGTGGTGGAGGAGCTACTGCTGCAGGAACTACACCAAGTGGAAATAGTGCTGGTCCAGGTGGAGATGGTGCAACATCTTCTATTAATGGAACTCCAACTGCAAGAGCAGGAGGAGGCGGTGGTGGTAAAGATGAAGACAGTCCAAATGGAGGTACATCAGGCGATGGTGGATCAGGTGGCGGCGGTAGAGGAGCAAGTTCTGATGCGTCTAATTCAAGAGCAGGTGCTGCTGGTACAACTAACACAGGTGGTGGTGGCGGTGGAGCTGGTGCTGGAGGTCCTGCACCATTTCCAAATGGATATGCAGGAGGATCAGGAATAGTTATATTAAGATATAAATTTCAATAGTTTAATTATAATTAAAAATAATTTATAAGGAGAACGCTATGGCACATTACGCAAAATTAGGAATAAACAGTAAAGTTATTGGAGTTCATGTTGTGAATGACAGTGACTGTTTAAATGCTGATGGTATTGAAGATGAAGAAGTAGGAAGACAATTCTTAGAGAGAATACACAATTATCCTCTCTGGAAAAAAACATCTTACAATACATCTGGCGGACAACATAAAAATGGCGGAACACCTTTAAGAGGTAATTATGCTGGTATAGGTATGATTTATGATGAGGACAATGATTTGTTCTTACCTAAAAAACCTTATGCTAGTTGGGTTCTTAATACAACAGAAGCAAGATGGCAGTCACCAATAGGTGATTCACCTGAATTAGAAGAAGCAGAAAAAGAAACTCATTTCTATCAATGGGATGAATCTAATGGGAGTTGGAATAAAATAGAAAAATAATTTATGCAGAAGGTGGTACTGTCTGAAATTAATTTAATTCATGGCTCTGTTGATCTTCCTAAAGGTTTTGAAATTAATAGAGAAAAGATTAAAAACGATATTATTAAATCTTTCATAGATCAAAAAAGAATCAATACAAATTTAAAAGCATATTCATACGAAGATTATGAAGTGCCTTTTTCACAACCTTTACAATGGTTAAAAGATTATATTAGAGATAATATTAAAGTAGAACATGGATTTACTTTGGTTGAAAAATCAAAACATGGTAATGTATTTGATCCTAAAGAAAAATCATTTCTTAGATATAATATAGAACCTGTAGATTTAAGAAACTCACCTGATTACACATTAATATATGCTTTAGATTGTGCAAAAGATTCATGTGAACTTGTTATTGAGTATGATGATAACAGAAGAAAAAATAGAACTTGTCATATACCTGTGCATAACAATCACTTCTATATGTTTCCTGCTACACAGAAATACTTTATAACAAAGAATAACTCTAAACAACTAAATGTTATATTAACTATTAATTATGAATATATCTAATCACTATTGGTATTTTCAATCTGCTATACCGCCAAGAATTTGTGATATGATTGTGCAATATGGTAAAGCAGAAAAGAACAGAGAGATTATGGCTATCACAGGTGGTTATGGTAGAGATAGAAATTTAAATGAGCAACCTCTTAGCAAAGACGAAATAAAAGATTTACAAAAGAAAAGAGATTCAAATATTGTTTGGATGAACGATAGATGGATATACAGAGAAATTCAACCTTATGTACATCAAGCAAATCAAAATGCAGGTTGGAACTTTGATTGGGATTGGTCAGAGTCTTGTCAATTTACTATATATAAAAAAGGACAATACTATGATTGGCATTGTGATAGTTGGGAAAAACCTTACATGGAAGAAGGTCCAACAAAAGGTAAAATAAGAAAATTATCTGTAACTGTAACTTTGACAGACCCAAAAGAATATAAAGGTGGTGAACTAGAATTTGATCTAAGAAACTTAGACCCTGATAAAAAACCAAATATGAGAACTTGTACAGAAATATTACCCAAAGGTAGTCTTGTTGTATTTCCTTCTTTTGTTTGGCATAGAGTTAAACCAGTAACCAAAGGAGAAAGGAATAGTTTAGTCATTTGGAATCTTGGCTATCCATTTAAATAATATGATACAAGGCGGAAGTAATAAACAAAACAAAAACCATGTAGATTTTAAATCTGCATTTTATTTTCAAACACCAATATGGATTGCAGAAGCACCCATGTTTTTGAAAAACGCAACTAAAGTAACAGATAAATATATTAAGAAAGCAGAAAAACTTTTAAAAGATAAATTAAAAAATGAACCCAAATGGAAGAAAGATATAGGTACATTTGGTTTGTCTAAACATAGCGAAAGTTTTTCTAATGATCCTAAAGTAAAAGATTTAGTTCAATTTATAGGACAACGATCTTATGAATTTTTAGATTGGCAGGGATTTAATTTACAAAATAATAGTTTACATTTTACAGAATTTTGGGTGCAAGAATTTAGTGAAAAAGGTGGAGGACACCATGATACTCATGTTCATTGGAATCAGCATGTATCTGGATTTTATTTTTTAAAATGTAGTGAAAAAACATCTTATCCAATATTTCATGATCCAAGACATGGTGCAGAAATGACAAAACTATTTATGAAAGATGTGGCAAAGATTACATTAGGAAGTAATCAAATACATTACAAACCAAAACCAGGAACTATGATTATATTTCCTGGTTATGTTCCTCATCAGTTTGCAGTAGATGCAGGGATAGAGCCATTTAGATTTATACATTGGAATATTAAAGTTGTTGAAACAGCAATATCAAAAGAAAGGAGCAACAATAATGAGCTTCCGAAAAAATAAATATATAGTTATTAAAGAAGCTGTACCTAAAGACATAGCTACATTTGTTTACAATTATTTTTTACTGAAAAGACAAGTAGCTAGAACTTTGTTTAAGGAAAGATATATATCTCAGTTTTCAGAAGAATGGGGTACATGGTCAGACTCACAAGTTCCAGGCACATACTCACACTATGCAGACATAGCTATGGAAACATTGCTTATAAGAACTTTACCCATTATGGAAAAGAAAACAGGACTTAAATTAAATCCTACGTATTCTTATGCTAGAATATATAAAACAGGAGATATTCTTAAAAGACACAAAGATAGATTTAGTTGTCAAATATCTACAACATTAAATCTTGGTGGTGATCCATGGTGTATATATTTAGAACCTAAAAAGAATGTAGGTATACCTGACGGAAAAAAAATAACAGTATCAAGTAATAATAAAGGAATTAAGATTATTTTAAAACCAGGTGATATGCTTGTTTACAGAGGTATGGAGTTAGAACATTGGAGAGAAGAGTTCCAAGGTGATAACTGTTGTCAAGTTTTTTTACATTATAATGACCAAAATTCTAAAGATGCTGCTAACAATATTTATGATAAAAGAAATCATTTAGGACTACCTGCTTGGTTTAAAAAATGATAGATTGTAAGCTGGGGTAGACAACCCACCTTGTCTATCCCTTTAAAAAAATATATAAAATTATAAACATATCTGATATTTAAAACAAATGAAGTTTATTTTAATTTTAAATATTTGTTCAGCCGTATACTCAAATTGTCTACCACCAATTACGGATAACTTTGTCTTTAATTCTTGGCAAGAATGTGCTAATGCGGGTTATCTACGATCTATTGAAGAGATAAATAAAATAGATAGTGGTATAGTAAATAGAAATAAAGTGTTAGTAAATTTTAAATGCGAACAAGTAAAAGAATCATAGGAGTTATTATGGATAAATTTTTTAAAACTTTAGTAGAAGAAATAAAAATATTTTGGGAAGAGTTAAAAGATGGTTTCAAAAAGAAAACAAAAAAAATCTTCTGTAAGTGCAAAAGATATTAAACAGTACGCAGAAAAAAGTAATAGCGTTAGAATTTCTTATCATGAGAAAGTATGTGCTGAACGTATGAAAACTTTATTTAAAGCTATAGATGAAATGCGTTTAGATATTAAAAATCTTAGAGCTGACATGAACAAAGGTAAAGGTGCTGTTGGTTTTTTTATTGTTGTTGGTGGACTTATAGCTACAGTTCTAGGCTTCTTTAAATGGAATGGCTAAACGAAACAAAACAGCTTCAGTAGGATTATATAATGAACTCATCGCACAAGCTAAATTCGCACAAGACCCTAATAAAATTGTATTTGTACCAGCTATGGGTATTGGTCCAATAGATATGGTTATATTAGATATAAACACAGGTGAATATCAGGCTTATGATGTAAAAACAGCAAACTATAGAAAATCTGATTATACACCTAAAGATAAATATGTTAGAAAGGCAGGGTCATTAATAAATAGAGGATTGACAGAACTACAAAAAAAATTAAAAGTCAAAATATATTATAACAAATGAAACTATCAAAGAATTTTAAATTAGAAGAGTTTACCAAGTCTATGACGGCTCAACGTAAAGGTATTGATAATACACCAGGAGCAGGTGATATAAAAAATTTAGAAGATTTATGCTACTGTGTATTAGAACCTGTAAGAAACAAATTTGATAAACCTATAACGATTACATCAGGATATAGATCAGAAGAGCTATGTGTAGCTATAGGTAGTAAAAAAACCAGCCAACACGCAAAAGGACAGGCAGCAGATTTTGAGATTGCTGGTGTTCCTAATATAAAAGTAGCTTATTGGATTTCAAACAACTGCGACTTTGACCAACTCATCCTTGAATATTATAAGAAAGATGATCCAGCTGCAGGTTGGATTCATTGTAGTTATAATGAAAAAGGTAATAACAGAAAACAAATACTTACTTACGATGGTAAAACTTTTGAAAATGGTTTGCCTGATATGAAGTGGAAAGATGGTAAGGTAATAGAATAATGTGGTTTAACGTATTAGGTATGGGAATTAAGACAGCTGCTAAGCTGTATTCTGATAAACAGAAAACTAAAGAAGCATTATCAGAAGCTAGACTTCACCACGCAGAGAAGATGAAGAGGGGTGAGATAGAATATAAAGGTAAAGTATTCGAGCATCAGAAGGGAGACTGGAAAGATGAGTTCGTTCTTATTGTTTTATCCACTCCTATCTTCATGTTAGCTTATTCAGTTTTCTCAGAGGATGAAAGAATAGAAGAGAAGATGGATTTATTCTTTGAAAAATTACAGTCAATGCCATGGTGGCTGGTCGGACTTTGGGTATCTGTTGTTGCAGCTATCTATGGTATCAAAGCTAGTGAAATAAAAAACTTCAACAAATGACGATCAAAAAATCATTTGCACAACAATACTCACGTAAAGTAAAACTATTATCTCAACAAACAGGTATATATGGCAAGGGTAAGGTTCGATTCAAACAAACCAAAGCACGTAAGAATAGCAAAAAAAACTAGCATTGGTAGACGACCTAAGATGTCATCTATGAATAAAAATAAAAAACGTACATGGACAAAATATAAGGGACAAGGTAGATGAAAACTTTAGTATTATATCTTATAGAAGCTAATGCTATGTTTACTATAGATACGCAAATTAACTTTCATTATCTATATTTAAATGAACAAATTAATAATTGTTTTGATGTCTTAGAAAGTGTAATACAAGAGATAGCTACCTATCAAGATTATCCTATTAATAAATGGTTGCTAAAAGATGGTACACAAGTAGTTGGAGGACATTGTAAATGAGAAAATCTAAGAGCAAACTAGAATATTTAAAAAAAAATATTGTAATCATACCTGTTATTGGTGCAATACTTGCTGGAACATTTACGTCTGTCAGATATGTATTAACTATGACAGATACTATTCAAATTAATAAAGAGATACTTACACAAGTAACTCAAGATTTAGAAATACAAAAAGAAATGGTTAATGATATTAAACAAAGATTAGCCAGAGCTGAAGCAACATGGGATATGGCAGAAAATATATTCCAACAACTAGCGGACCAAGTAAGGAGACATGAATACGATATTAAAGATCTTAGCCGTTAGTATTTTCATCGCTTTGTTTTCAACAACAGCACAAGCAAGAAACGAGTATTTACAAAACGGCACAAATACATGTAGTCAAGGTAGTTTTGATGTGTCTATAGAACAAAGAGATGATCAATATAATTACAATCATAATAGTCCTAGTAATAATTATGAAGGCACTGATGATGATAGAATGTTAAGATTTACTTGGAGAAAATATTTAGGTTCAGCATGTACAGATGAGTTTATTGAAGAACAAGAAAAACAAATGAAAATTAAAACTCAATTAGAAGTTATTAAAGAGTGTAAAAGAGTTCCTAGAATTAATCCTCCACCACCAGAATTTGCAGAACTAATTAATATGTGTATGAAAGTTGGTGTTATGTCTACTGCTAGTTTTGAGGACAGACCTGACGATAGCATTAGTTACTGGACTGTGTTAAAAGATGGTTGGAAAAAAGAGAACCCTGAACGACCAGTATTTGAAGGACAGTAATGAAGATAAGTGAAAATACAAACATAGGTTTACCAATAAAAAATTTAATAGCTATAATTTTTTTTATATGCACAGGTTTATATGCGTTCTTTACTATTCAAGAAAGACTAAACAAATTAGAAACAGCAGATACTTTATTCCAAGCTGATCTTTTAAAGAAGGCTGAGCAAGAACCTAAGAACCTAGAAATGTATATGTTGATTGAACACCTTGCGGGTGAGATTGAAACTATACAAAAAGAAATACAAGAGAGCAGATATAACAAAGTTAATATAGATCATTTAAAAGAACAGTTTGATGCCTTCCAAAAGAAAATTAATGGACACTAAATGGAATTAGTTTTTGCACTTCTCATGTACCTTGGTGATCCGCCAGTTTTAAAAGAACACTTACTCATGCCTTCGTTAAGCGAATGTATGCAGAGAAAACGTATATCCATGAGGTCTACAAACAATGCAAAATTTCAATGTATGAAGGTTAATGCAGTTATTAAAGATGGTAAGATAATAAGCATATCAAAGAGTGATTGATGATAAAAAAAATCATAGATTTTATAGAGAAAGTTATTTTAAAATTAATCGGTTTTAAATAGTGTATTGTATCTTGTGGATGCGTAACAATAACTGGGAGTTGTTTACCAATGAGATATGGGACACAGAAAAAGAAGCTACGGAATATGCTAAACGTGGCAATTTTAAAAAGAAAGATAAATGGAAAGTTGTTTTATACAACAGAAAATATTATAGATAGTTATGGCTATAGATAAATCAAAGATGAAATGTAATTCACCTAGACGACAAGTCCAGGGTGGTAAGAAGTTTGTAGTCAAAGCCTGTAAAGGTGGCAAATCAAAGATCATTAGATACGGAGATGCCAACATGAAGATACGTAAATCAAATCCCGCAGCTAGGAAAAGTTTTAGAGCTAGACATCGTTGTGCTACTGCAACAGATAAGTTTACAGCTCGTTATTGGTCCTGCAAAAAATGGTAAAGAAAAAAACTTGGTCTAAAAGAAACCTTATTTTAGTTTGTGGATATTGCACAATGTGTAAAAGACAACTATTGAGTAATGAAGGTGGATGGATTATAAATGGAGAGAAAAAGCACTTTTGTCATGCTTACAATGGCAAAGAAAGTTGCTTCGATAAATATATAAATATAGGAGATAAAAATGTACGGAAAGAAAATGAAGAAGCCTATAGCTAAAAAAGCTAAGAAGAAAAAAAATAAAAAGAAAAGATAATGCCAAAGAAAAAAGGTAGAAAAAAATATACCGTAAAACAGATGAAGATAGCTCGTGTAGCTTTTCCAAGAGATAAAATTACAAGAGCAGATTTTGCTAAACTCAAACAAGGAAAAAAAAGATATGGCTAAACTTTGTGCTAGAGGTAAAGCTGCTGCTAAACGTAAGTTTAAAGTCTATCCATCAGCGTATGCCAATATGTACGCTGCTGGTGTATGTAGCGGTAGAATAAAACCTAAAAGAAAAAAGAAAAGATAATGTCAAAAGGTTTACGATCATGGGTCAGAGCCAACTGGGTTGATATTGCTAATCCAAAAAAAAGTGGTGGCTTTCCCAAGTGTGGTCGTAGCAAGGGTGAGAAAAGAAGAAACTATCCTAAGTGTGTACCCGCAGCAAAAGCTAGAGCCATGTCTCCAAGTCAAAGACGAGCTGCTGTATCAAGAAAACAATCTGCTGAAAGAAGAACTCGTAGAGGTAAAAAACCTAACTACGCTAGGACTTAGCAAGTTCTTTCTTTATCATCTCGTAGTCTTGCCAAACTAATGATAAAGCTTTCCATATACCAACTTGTTTTACTTTTTGCCTTCTGTGATGAATAATGGTTGAGTGATCAAAGTTAAAAAACATTCCTAGTTTAGGTGTAGAGATTTGAAAATTCTCTAATATATAATTAATCATAACGGCTCTAGGCTTGACCATGTAAGCCAATCTTCTTCGACTCATAACTTCTTTCGTGCTTACATTAAAATGTTTTGCAACAGTATTTAAAATTTTATTAAAAGTTTCGTAGCCAACAGGATGTTTATATTCAACTTGTTTTTTAATTTTTTCTCTATCCTCTTTCATTCTTAGTTTGTCAGCCATAGCTTGACTCTTATAAATTAAATGTACCTCGGCTAATCGGTAGCCATTCTTAAATCCTGTTCTATATATTTGTAGTTCTCTTGGTGATAGTTCTCTAAACATGATAGCTTTCATGCCTAGCTTAATTTGTTTTTTTTTCCTGTCTATTATTTCAAAGTACATAGCTTCCCTTAGTTGTTGTTACAACTTTTTGTTGTTTTTTATTTTAATAAGAGCTAGGCTCTCATTAGTTTGTCTGTAAGATCAGCAACCTTTAGATGAAGGTTATAACTTTCAGCCTTCAATCTATTAGCTTTCTGCAAATGTCTGACATACAAATCACTTTTCTTTCTTTGTAAGTCCCTCGTCTTTTGCAGGTCTTTTTTGATCTCTACCATTTGGTTCTCGACCATTTTCCTCCTTCACTCTTGTAAAGTCCCATTTAATACTATTGACTTTTACTTCTACAAACTCACCTGTATTCTGTGGGTCTGCAGCCTTCTTAACGTCATCAAACTTTTCAATATAACAAAAGTTTGCTTCGCCATAACGGTATCTTATAATGTTTTTTTCCGTTTTGTCAATCATAGTCTCTTTTGATTGCCATCTCTACATAATGGATAGCCTTTAGCAAGTCTTGTTTTTGACCTTTAGCCTTGTGTCTGCATAAATATTTTATAGCATTACCTTCGGCAAACGGGATGTTGTTCTTGTTTATAAATTCACTAGCTTGGATAGGCATGGATGCGTAATGATTGCCGCCTATTTGTTTTTTATACACATTATCAGTTATATTTTCGTGGTGTTTTAGATCATTAGAAAAATCAGTCATAATTATAAAGCCACGAGACAGAGAAAAACAACTGAAAGGAAGCCAAGGGAGGCTAAAACTCCGTCTCGCAGCGATTGAGCTATGCTCTTTTATCTTCTACCATAAGTTCCAGTTCTTTGAAAAGGTTTTTTATACCCACCAAATTGCTGTGGTTTACCCCCACTACTTGATTGAGGTGTACTACTATCGCTTGGTGTAAGCACAATATTCAATCCACCTGTGGGTGTTCCATCTTCTTGCGTATCATCAAACGCTGCTTGATTATACCAAGTGTTTCCTATCTTAGCTCCTATTCTCCAAGTCTTACCTGGTGGTGACTTAGGATTAATAGGTGCAACAAAGCTAGGTCTGTTATCACCTGGCTGTTTGTCTTGATTAGGCATAAGTTTTATATATATCTTATCCGACATTATATTTTCTCCTGTTTAGTTATTAAGTTCATCCTTGATCTAAAAGCATTATCTAGCAATTTAAAATCTTTTGGATGATTTTTTTGTGTGTCAACAAACGTAGGTCTATACACATGATAACGAAGATGATTTAATCTTGTTTCATGTGGAGCTTTTTTTATCTCCTCTACAATTTGTTTAACGGGTACACCCTTTGTATTAAGAGTGTCTTTAGCTTCCTTAGAAGTTGGTATACCTAAAGATTCTAACTCCTCGAATGAAGTTATGTCTTTATCCAACACACCAAGAAAACTTAAAGCTCGTGAAATAGAGAAACTTTCAGCCATAGGCAAAGCACCTTGTATGTATGTGCCATTTCTCTTTTTGAATTGTTTGTAATGTCCTGTGGCTAACACTCGTTCAGGATCGTAGGCTAGTATCTTGCACTTAGCAATGTAGTAATCTTCTTGTTCAATAACTGATACATCAAACCCAAGCTCATCGCCAAAAACTTGTCTAAAATATTTTATCTTGCTCCATAAAGATACAGTCGTTTGACCTGTTGTTAGGTTTTTATAGACACCATCTTTACGACACAATTCATTTATCTTATTTATTTTGTTTATCATTTTCAAACTCCCTTACATTTTTATCATAACCTTCGTAAAAAAAATTAATAGGAACTTGCAAAACATTAGCCAAGTCTAATAATTTTTCTGACGTAACTCCATTAAGTCCTTTCTCATACTTCTGAATTTGTTGGAAAGAAAATCCTAAAGCATCTCCAACTTTTGTTTGTGTTAAACCAAGAGACAATCTTCTATCTCTTAGCTTTCTTCCAAGGTGAACATTAAATATAGACATTCTACCTTCATTGTTTGTTTTATCTTTCATGTTTATCCCCATAGTTTTTTCTTCTTGTATCTACAACTTTTTGCAACTCTTTTTTAGAAAGATGTCTTGTATCATTAAGCCACTCAATCATTCTAAATCCCTTAGATATTTTTTCATAGTCTTTATTAATTATATTAATAATTTTTTCCTTATTCATTTTACCCCCATAGTTGTTTAATTACTGCTAGTTGATCTGCACTAGCATCTTTCATAGTCCAATGTGATAGATCAGGTTTTTCTACAAGACCCGCCATTATCTTTGGATCGCCATTACTTACTTGAAGTAATCTCTGTATCGTCATAGCTTTCTGTACCATCTCGCTATAACAATATTCTAAATGATCATCCCACAAAGCAGGATGTTCATTGTCAAAAATAATATAATCTTTTTCATTTACATAAAATAAGAAAGGCTGCTTCTCTGTTGCTAATCTATAAAAAGCTACTTGATTTATATTTATTGGATCAGGTTCGGTGGGTAGTTTCTGTGTATAAATTCTTATATCTTCTAAATATAATCCTCTTGCACTAGGTGGCTTGGACTTTTGTTCTGCAAATATTTTATCTGACTCCCAATCTATACGACCTAATATATCTATACCCAAACCTTGTGGAGACATTGATACATATCTTTCACACATTAAAGATTTGCTACCAAATATTTCTTTAACTACTTTTAATACATTCTTTATAGTGTCGTGTAATCTTTCAGTCACCATCTCTTTTATTAAACTATCTCGTTGATCGTAGCTTTCTTTTCTATATAGATCATACTCATAATTAAATATAGTATTGTAATCTCTATCTTTTATTTCTTCTCTTTCTGCACCTTTGAATACATACTTACCTATCAATCTTTGTGCTACGTTGCCTGATACTGAACCATAGCCTAGCTTAAAGTTTTTCTTGTCAGCTCTTCTACGCTTTTGATCTCGGACAAAGTAATCCACAATCCACATACCAATAGGTTTTGTTTTGGAAAGCTGCGTAAAGCTAAAGTGATCTTGACCTAAACCACCATTTGTTTTTTCGTATAGTTTTTTTAAATCCATTGTTTTCTTTCTATATATACCTAGTTTTCCACTATGTCTATACCTAAAAAACCTTGATTGTGCATAACTTTTTTGGTAATACATCCTATCAACAGAAAGGATTTATGAAATTAAAAGACTATCTTAAAAAGAATAAGCTGAGCTGCTCAGAGATGGCTAGGCAATGTGGCATACATAATATTAATCCCGCCACAAATATATGGAGATACTCTTGGGGTCAAAGAATACCTCGTAAAGCTGAGATGAAAAAGATTTACTTTGGAACAAAGAAACAAGTGCAACCAAATGACTTCTATGACTTTATTGAATAAAGATAAAAAAGTTAAGGTGTCGTGGATTGATATTATATCCTCGCCTGACTGGACTTCATCTGAAAAAGTAAAGAGACAAACCTATTCCAAATGCGAAAGCATTGGTTATCTTTTACATAAAGATAAGGACAAAGTTATTATTTATCCTTGTCATTCCTTTGACGAGGATGGTGAGATGGAGATAGGAAACTATACGATCTTTCCAAGATGTGTGGTAAAAAAGATTGAGGTATTAAAATGAGAATAATAACAATATTATTTGTGGCAATAATGCTTACCCATTGCAGTAAAATACAAATAGGTGATTGGACTTATGATCCTAAAACCGCCATGATGAGATTTACATTTGGAGTATCCAAGTGATGACCGATGTAGGTATGTTTGATGAAGTTAAATTACATGAAAAAATAAAAAAATTACAAGATGAGTTTAAAAAATTAAGACAACTTTTTGAAGAAAAAAACAATATCATAAAATTACAAGACAAAGAGATAGATACATTGAAAGGACAGATTGATCTTAAAGAATTAGAGATTGAGATGTTAAAAAAAAAGAATGGCTAGATGGACTTATGCTTTTAGTAATGGAGACTATAATGATTGGCATAGACGATACGAAGGGATCGCTGGAATTGATATTGATTTTATAGAAGTCTGTCCTGATTGTTATGAGCCTCTTGCTATACTTGAAACTTGCTATGATAAAGGTCAGAAATACAAAGCTACAACCCTTGTAAAGACCCTCTCAGACCGCCTTAGAATACCCGCATTTTTAGTTTTCTATAAGAAGGTGGGTCAGGGTAGCCTAGCTTTCAGGATTAAGCGTCTCCATGTCTCTAATAGCGATTATGAGTATATGAATGAGGATGAATGGTTGCGTGAGCTTTATGAGTTACAGGATGAACATAAGAACTGTTGCAAATATGCAACACCACACAACATATAGTTTATGAATCGCAAGTACACACCACATATACGCATACCCTTTTCTATCTTTGCCAATCCTAAATATAAACAAATTCCTGACACATTTAAGCCACATTGTTTATTGTTGTTGATGTGCTTATTGAAGTTTGTCAATAATAAGACAGGCAAGTGCTATCCAAGACGTGAAACTATTAGTGAAATGTCGGGGTTATCACATAGCACCATATACAGAGCTACAATTCATTTAAAAAACGCCAAGATTATACAGATTAAAAGGTTTCCTTCAACACTTTTATACACAATAGACCCTGATTTTATCTATGGTGTTCGGTCTAATAGAATTGTGAGTGGTCTGTCTGACCGATCTGATATGTCTGCTGGACAGGTATTAATAGAACATAACACTAAAGAACTATCTTTTATAACTAAGATAGTAAAAAGGGTAGTAGAGGATAGAGGGGATCAATCTAAAATAATTAGTACACTAGCTACCCTACCTGCCGATACTTTAAAAGAAGCCATTAAAAAGAAAGACAATATATACTATGTGAAAATGGCATTAGAAGAAAAGATGAGGTCTGAAAAAAGGCTTGTAGAAATACCTAAAGGTATTGTTGATAACGTCAGAAAGAAAACCAATTACTTCTATAAAAAAAAGGTACACGAAAACAAGGATAAGTATGCCAGGAAGACCAAGACAGAAAGTTTTTTGTCAGGGTATGACAAGAGCAAGTCAAAGAATAGGTAAGCCTCGTCAATGCAGAATGAAAGGTTATCCTCTTGCTAATGGTACGTATAAGTGTAAATATCATGGCTACCAAAATGTTTTAGGTTTTAAGAATACAAATTATACAGATGACACAAGAATCAAACAACTCTCAAAGCTCTACCAATTCAGAAACAAAACCCATGAAGAAGTCAGCAGCTACTACTACAAAGAAGTCAAACCAAGAATCAGAAATAATGAAAAGTCTAGGTACTATCGAAAGCAATCTTATCGAAGGTTTAACCTTAACAGAAATACTAAAGGACAAGAACCTAAACCCCTCACGTATCAGCTTGATGAAGTTTTACGCTATCTTAAAAAGAAATCCCGAGTTAAATAGTAGGGTATCAGAAGCTCGTAAGATAGGTATTCAGACTTTGATTGATAAACTACTCCAAGTCTTTAATCATCAGGAAGTAGAAAATCCAAACCAAATTTTATGGATAAGAGAAAAGACTAGGTTTATTCAGTATCTTGCTGGTAAGCTCACAGATTTATACTCGGATAACAAACCTATTAAACAGAATATAGATCAACGTATGACTATTCAATGGGAAGATACCCCTGATCTTATTGATGTAGGAGCAACTGATATTACCCCTACACCACCAAAGGAATAGTTAAAATATTAATAATAGTAATATAACAATAACAAGTCCAACAACTATTGGTCTTGCATTGTCATCAATAAAAAATCCTAGCTTGTCTATTTTGCTCATTGTTTTCTTCCCTCTTATTTTTATAATGAGTATAAATTATACCTTTTGCACTCAATATATTTAGTATTGTTAGCTTAGCTAACTCCTCTAAATTCTGTTTACCACTTGCTATCAAAGTATTTTGAGAAGTGTCTTTGCATTTTTTCATCATATTTTTTTTGTTTGTTTTCTTTGTACCATTGATAACCAAATATAATCACAGTAGTAATTATAATTAATAGTAATTGCTTCTCGCTACTCATTATTATCCCTTATGCTTTTTTACTTGTTTATTATAATGCTCCTTTGCTAAATCATAAATTGAACCATCTTCAACCCAATGATTGCCATCTTCACTCACATATTTTTTATACCACTCATCTTTTGAAAGTTTATCTAAATCAACACACGCTTCTTTAAAATTAATTGTCTGTTCATAAAGACTTTCAAACTCATTAACACTTGCCTTAAATTCACTTTTTAATTTTGGCAATTCTTCAAGTGTATAATCATAAAAATTATGCACTTTAAATTCGTATTCATTACTCATCTGATACCTCTCCTGTTTCATTATTATTTTCCCCTTGAATAAATATTTCTTCATCAGTTTCAATATCATCTATATAATTCTGAATTTCATCTTGAAGTTTTTTTAAATCTTCTAAATTTAATTCACAAAGGTCTGATCCATTTACTTTTATTGATATAAAAGGTTTATCGTTATTCATCTAATATCTTTCCTGTTTCATTATTATTTAATTGATCGCATAAACTTTCCATATTATTTGTATCAAAGTTTATTTGTTTTACTTCTATTGTATCTAACTGATAACAATCTTTAGTTGTTGCATAATAAATATACTCTTCGCCATTTATTAATCTTGTGCATTTATATATTTTTAGTTTATCTTCTTTTGTCATATTATCCTCTCTGTTAATCTAAACTAATCCACTTACCTTTATCAATACTCCAAACTTCGTTTGTATCTGTTTTGTTTTTATCTGTACTAATGATTAGTTCCTTTATTTGTTTATTATTATATCCATAAGTTTTTAAGTATTCATAAAGTTGTTTTTTATTTATAACCTTATCAAAATAATCTTGAAGTATATTATCAATTTGATACTTTATTTGATACTTCATTTGCATATTAGAATTATTGCTCATTTGTCCCCCTTCTGTTTATTGTTTTTCTCATCTATAAACTTCATTACATGACCGCCAAGTCTTATGCTGTACTTAAATGGGTTCATAGCTGACCAATTATCTTGCGGATCGTTCTTTGATAGATCAACTCCATTCTTTTTCTTAACGTAGTCAATTAACCATTTAGATAGTTTATTTTTCATCTTCCCCCCTGGTTATTTGGTAGTTGCAGCATAAACTTTATGCCAAATAAGATCATAATACTAAGACCTATCCATGTATGAATATGTAAAGCAATGATCAATCCTAAAAACATAGTCGCAAAACATAATGCGAAGTATATTGCTTGTATCATTTTTTCCCCTTTTTTATTTTTTTGTACATAACCGAATTGGTACAAATTTATAGATAGAAGTCAAATGAATAATAAGTTCAAAATGGGTCAAAGATATTAGTGTGATATAAATGCAACACGTGATATTTATGCAACAGTATGAGGTATATTTATAATATTAAAGATGAGCAAGGAAATCAGGAAACAATAAAAGATATGAGCTTTAAAAAATGTTTAAAGAAACTAAATAATAAATATGAGCCTGGAAAGATCGTACAAGTAAAGTACACAAATAAAAAAGATCATGAGCTGCTGAAGTATGTAAAGATCGAGAAGGTTGAATAGTTGCGTTTTTAATCTTACAACAAGCCTCGCAATCTCTCGCAATATAAGGAACGGACACAATAAAGACACAATCTATAGACTTTTTGGTGTAGTGATAATATAAAGTTATTGGAAGTAATTAAATATATACAAGTTATTGTTATAATTTACGTTTGCATATACCCCATATACCCCTGACAACACGCACCATTTTATATATATATATACATGGGACTCGAGGACACCCTTACACAGACAGCCACTTATTCACCTTGCCAGACCATACTTTCATTATAAGAATAATTACTATATGTAGTAGTATATGTGGAACTACATACAAGATGATTTAAACTCAATAGTCTATATTGATCCAAAGAAACACACTTTGGTCATAAAGATATTCGGCTTTCCTAATAATGAATCAGCTGAGCTTTATGCTAGTTATGCTATGAGCTTAATGAATTTTGATTATGGCAGCGTAACAGAAGATATGCCGTCTAAAATGATTCACTAAAGATTATGCAGATTAAAATACCCTATACGCCAAGAAAGCATCAGGCTTTTCTTCATAGAGAAATATCAAGGTTCAGATGGAATGTATTAGTTTGCCATCGAAGGTTCGGCAAGACTGTGTGCATGATTAATCATTTGATACGTTCCGCCTTAACATCGAAACAAAAGAACCCAAGATTTGCCTACATTGCACCAACATTCAAACAAGCTAAGTCAATCGCTTGGGATTACATGAAACAGTTTACCGCTAAGATTCCACACACCAAGTTTAACGAAACAGAGCTGCGTGTAGATTTACCAAATGGCTCTCGTATTACTTTGCTAGGCTCAGAGAACTCAGATGGTTTGAGAGGTATTTATCTTGATGGCTGTGTGATTGATGAGTATGCAAATGTAAACGAAAGATTATTTCCTGAGATTATAAGACCCGCACTATCCGACAGAAAAGGTTACTGTGTTTTTATTGGAACTCCTCAAGGTATGAATAATAATTTTTATGAATTGTATCAACATGCACAAGGAGCAGAAGATTGGTTTAACTATAAAGCTAAAGCATCAGAAACTAAAATTGTTGATAACGAAGAGTTGGTCAAGGCAAAAGAGGTTATGGGTGACAAGAAGTATATGCAAGAGTTTGAATGTGATTGGATTGCAAATATTGAAGGTGCGATCTATGCAGATGTCTTGGCAAAAATGGAAGATAAAAAACAAGTAGCACGAGTACCTTATGACCCTAGTTTACCTGTATCAACATCATGGGACTTAGGAGTCTCAGATCATAGTGCTATTATATTCTATCAACAGTTAGGTAGAGCTATTAATATTATTGACTATCATGAAGAGAGAGGTCAAGGCTTACCGCACTATATTCAAATGATTAAAGATAAAGATTATGTTTATAAGGATCACTATGCTCCGCATGATATAGAAGTTACTGATTTTAGTAATGGTAAGACCAGGAGAGAGGTCGCCTATCAATTAGGAATAAGGTTTAAAGTCGTACCAAAAATACCATTAGAAGATGGCATACACGCTACAAGCATGGTGCTTCCTCGATGTTGGATTGATACAGACCATTGCAAAAAACTAATAGATGCGTTAAGACATTATCATCGGAAGTATATAGATAAAAATCGTATGTTCCGAAGTAAGCCTGTACACGATTGGTCGTCTCATGCGTGTGATGCAATGAGATATTTAGCGGTTGGTTTACAAGAAATAAATACTAGACAAGCTGCACCACAAAGTGTAGCAGATAATGAATACAGGATTATATAATTATGAGTTCAATTTTTGCACCAAAGATGCCACCATTACCACCCGTACAACCTTTGCCGACACCACCATCAACAGAATTATCACAGGAAGAAAAAGATAGAATAGCATCAGAACAAAGAGCTTTGGAGAGAAAAAGAAAAGGTAGAAAATCAACAATCTTAACTGGACCGCTAGGTGAAATGGATGAAGCGGAAACAGAAAAGAAAACTTTATTAGGAGCATAGATGGGAGGAAGTCCAGCAAGAGCAGTAACAAGAATTTTTAGTCCACCGAAACCCCCTGCACCTCCAACTCCTGCACCGACTACAGCAGAAGTTTCTCAAGCAACAGCAACTAGCATGGATGGATATGATTCAAGAAAAACAAAAGCTAAAGGTAGATCAATGACAATTATGACAGGACCTGGCGGAGTAGAAGATCAAACAGTAACACTTGGTAGACCAAGTATATTAGGAAGATAATGGCAAGAACAGATTTAACAAAAGCATTACTATCACGATTTGAAAGATTGTCAGGTCAAAGACAAAACTGGGAAACGCATTGGCAAGAAGTTGCAGATTACATGATGCCAAGAAAATCAGATGTAACTAAAAAAAGATCACGTGGTGATAAAAGAATGGAACTTATTTTTGATAGTTCTCCTTTACAATCCTTAGAATTATTAGCAGCATCATTACATGGGATGCTTACTAATCCTTCTACACCATGGTTTACATTAAGATTTAAAAATCAACAAGTTGATAATGAAGATGAAGCAAAGCTATGGTTAGAAGCATCTACTGATGCAATGTACACGGCATTTAATAGATCAAACTTTCAACAAGAAATATTTGAATTGTATCATGACTTAATTACCTTTGGTACAGCCGCAATGTTTATTGAAGAAGATGAAGAGGATTTTATAAAATTTTCTACAAGACATATTGACGAAGTTTATATTGCAGAAAATGATAAAGGTAGAATTGATACCATCTATAGAAGATTTAAATTATCAGCACGAGGTTTGGTGCAGAAGTTCGGTGAAGCAGTATCACAAGATGTTGTATCAATGGAAAAGAAAGACCCGTACAAAGAAATAGAAATTATACACGCAGTTTATCCAAGAACTGATTTTAATCCTACAAAAAAAGATACAAAGAATATGCCATTTGAATCAGTATACTTCGAATATAAAAATGGTAATGAATTATCCGTATCAGGATTCAAAGAGTTTCCGTTTGTTGTGCCAAGATATTTAAAAGCATCACATGAAATTTATGGAAGATCACCAGCAATGACAGCATTGCCTGATGTAAAGATGTTAAATGAAATGGCAAAGACAACAATTAAAGCTGCACAGAAACAAGTAGACCCACCTTTACTTGTACCTGATGATGGTTTCTTATTACCTGTAAGAACTGTACCAGGTGGTTTAAATTTTTATAGATCAGGTACAAGAGATAGGATCGAACCATTAAACATTGGTGCAAACAATCCTTTAGGTTTAAATATGGAACAGCAAAGAAGAGAAAGTATTAGAGCTGTATTTTATGTAAACCAACTTATGTTGCAACAAGGACCACAAATGACAGCAACAGAAGTTATACAAAGAAACGAAGAGAAGATGAGATTACTTGGTCCAGTATTAGGTAGATTACAATCAGAATTATTAAAACCTTTGATTGATAGAGTATTTAATATTTTACTTAGAAACAATCAATTACCACAAGCACCTGAGTTTTTATCAGGTCAAGATATAGAAATAGAATACGTATCACCATTAGCTAAAGCACAGAAATCCACAGAGTTACAATCAATCATGAGAGCTATTGAAATCATGGGAAGTTTAGCTAATGTAGCTCCTGTATTTGACTACGTTAATTTTGATAATCTTGTAAAACACTTAGCCGATATAGTTGGTGTACCACAAAAGATTTTAAAATCACAAAGTCAAGTTAATGCAGAACGACAACAAGCACAACAACAACAACAGGAGCAAAAGCAGTTGCAAGAATTACAACAAGTAGCAAAAGCAGGAGGAGATATAGCACCACTAGCTAAAGCCTTACCTGAAGAAGCCAAAGCCGTTGCAAATGCTGATATAGAATAATGGGTGAAGCCAAAGATAAACAAAGAAACTTTGAAAAGTACGTTCAAGATTTAAAAAAAAATTATCAATACATATTCAATACAGACGAAGGTAAAACAGTCATGTCTGATTTAGAAAAGAGATGCCACTTCTTCACGACTACCAATATTAAAGGTGATAGTCATGAGAGTGCATATATGGAAGGACAACGTAGCATCCTTCTATTTTTAAAAGCAATGCTACAAAACGATAACGAAAAAGGTAAATAACAATGTCAAGCGAACAGATAACACAGGAAACTGTGCCTGTAGAAAAGACACAACCATCTACAGAAACAGTTAAACCTATAACACAAGAAACAAAACAAGAAGCAACAACATCTACAACACAATCAACATGGAAAGATTCTATTAGTGAGGAATTTAGAAAAGACCCAAACATAGAAAAGTTTACAGAGATTGATGCGTTAGCTAAAAGTTATATCAATGCTACAAAAATGATTGGTCAAGATAAAGTTGCTGTACCTACAAATAATTCTACAGAAGAAGCGTGGAATGAAGTTTATGATAAACTAGGTAGACCTGAGTCTGCTGAAAAATATTCTTTAGATGCAAAATCTAAAGTTGTTTCTTTAGATGATAATGCTGTAAAACAATTTGCAGAAACATCTCACAAACTTGGTTTGAATAATAAACAAGCTCAAGGTCTTTTAGAGTTTTATAAAACTAATATGGAAGGCACGGCTCAACAAGCTAAGATTGATACAGAAACTGCACAAGCTCAATCTGAACAAGCGTTAAGATCAGAATGGGGTAGAGAGTTTGATACTAAAGTAAAACAAGCAGGTTCATTAGCTAAAGCTAATATCAAACCTGAGATACTTGATATGACTTTATCAAACGGAACTAGACTTGGAGATCATCCTGAAATTATAAAAGGATTTGCAAAGATTGCAGGTATGATGGCAGAAGATAAAATTGTTTCAACGGAAAGCGAAAGTGTGCAATCAAATCAAAACATACAAGATGAAATTGATTCTATTGTTAATGATAAAGCTAGTCCTTATTGGAATAAAGGTCATCCTAATCATGACAAGCAAGTACAACAAGTCTACACATTAAGGGAAATGTTAAGTGACAAGTGATAATCATTTAAACAAACAAGAAATTAAACTAGAAGTTCTCCGTATTATTAAGGAAAATGGTACGGAGAATCAAAAAAGAAATCCCTTGCCAATCGCCGATGAATATTATAAATGGATAATTAGTGGGACAATTCGAAAGAACCTTACTGACAAGAAGGAATAGACTCTAGTCTAACAGACTTTAAATGCAAGAGATGCCTACCTTTTGGTGGAGAACCTTTCTGATTATTTAACATTAACAACAATAATAATGGAGAGACAATTATGTCATCACAAATAACTACAGCTTTTGTACAGCAGTATTCTGCAAACGTACAAATGCTATCTCAACAAATGGGATCGTTATTAAGAGACAAAGTCAGATTAGAAAGCGTTGTCGGAAAAAATGCTTTCTTTGATCAAGTTGGCTCAGTAACTGCTGTTGAAAAAACTAGCAGACATTCAGACACTCCACAAATAGATACGCCTCACGCTAGACGTAGAGTATCTCTTGCGGATTATGAATTCGCTGATCTAATCGATCAACAAGACAAAGTAAGACTCTTAATAGACCCGACATCTTCTTATGCTCAAGCCGCTGCTATGGCAATGGGTAGAGCTATGGATGATGTAGTAATCAGTGCCGCTTTAGGAACTGCTTTTACTGGTGAGACAGGATCAACATCAACTTCCTTACCTTCAGCTCAAAAAATTGCTGAAGCAGGTACTGATGGTTTAACAATTGCAAAATTAAGAACTGCAAAAGAAAAGTTCGATTTAGCAAGTGTAGACCCGTCTATCGCTAGACATATAATAGTAGGACCTAGACAAATCACTGATCTATTAGGTACAACTGAAGTAACAAGTTCAGATTTTAACACAGTCAAAGCATTGGCTAATGGTGAAATCAACTCGTTCTTAGGTTTTAACTTTATAGTATCAAACAGATTATCTATCGAATCTTCTAAAAGAAAAGTAATCGCTTTCGCACAAGATGGTATTACTTTAGGAGTTGGTAAAGATGTTCAAGCTAGAATAGACGAAAGAAGCGATAAGTCTTACGCTACTCAAGTTTACTACTGCATGAGCATTGGAGCTACTCGAATGGAAGAAGAAAAAGTGGTAGAAATCAAATGTCACGAAGCATAATAGGAGGAAATAAATTATGGCAAACGTAAATACAGATATAGTAACTAACTTTGTTGCAGTTCCTCAGGTTAAAAATAGCTCACAGCAATTACATGGTGTAAAAAGAATTGCACAAGGTACAATTGCTTTAGCTGCTGGAGACCTGTCGGCTACCGACACAGTTATGTTAGCACCTATACCAACTAATGCTAGTATTTCCTCAATCAAGTTGTACAATGACGACTTAGATTCTGGATCAACTAATACAACAGACGTTGGATTATACACAACAGCTATTGCTGCAGTGGATGATGATGCTTACGCTTCTGCGATTACAGACCTTAGAGGTGCTGTAACGACAGGAACTGAAGTAGCATTTGAAGCTAGAGACATTAACAAAATGGGACAGAAAGTTTGGCAAGATGCTGGACAATCATCTGATCCTGGCGGATATTACTATGTCGGATTATTATTCGATGCAGCTGGTGATACTGCTGGTGATTTAAGTTTTGTTATTGAGTATACAATAGACTAATCAATAATTAATTTAGATGGGGGAGAAATCCCCCATCTTTCATTTCATGACAAGAGCTAGATTTGACCCAAGACTCATAGATATTTATAAAGAGCCTAGACTTTTGTTGCATTTTCAATGGGGAAACGATAATAAGATTTATAGATATGCTTTAGTTGAAAAAATTGATATAGGTAATATCAACGAATTAACAAAGCAAAAGAAAGATGAATTAAATCTTTCTAACGAGGACATTTGGAAAAAATATGGCATCAGTAGTAGACATTTGTAATGGAGCATTAAATCAATTAGGAGCAACTACTATCCTATCACTTACAGAAGATTCAAAAAACGCAAGGCTTTGTAATGCAAGATATACACAAGTTAGAGACGCATTATTCAGATCACATCCTTGGAACTGTTTACAGAAGCGAGTAGAACTTGCAGCAGACACAGATACACCTGCTTGGGGTTTTACTTCACAATATACTTTACCAGCAGATTGTATGAGACTACTTCGTATATTAGATTATGACTCTAATCACAAAGTAGAGGGTAGAAAAATATTAAGCAACGCATCAAGTATGAAAATTTTATATGTTGCTAGAATTACCGATCCTAATGAATACGATGAATTACTAAGAGAAACTATATCAGCTGCATTAGCAGCAGACATTGCATACGGAGTTACATCTTCAAATCCTGTAACTCAAAATATGTATCAACTATTTCAAGATAAATTAAGAGACGCTAGATTTGTAGATGCTACCGAAGGTCAGAATACGTCACCTGATCTTGGTATGACAGATGAGATAGAGTCAAGTACATTTATAAACTCAAGGTATTAACGCATGGCTAGAGTTGCAGCACAGCTGACCAACTTTACAGGTGGAGAGCTTTCACCACGTTTAGATGGTCGTAATGATTTAACAAAGTATTCTTCAGGATGTAAGACTCTTGAAAACTTTATTGTTTATCCTCATGGAGCTGCAGCTAGAAGATCAGGTACAACTTTTGTAGCTGAAGTAGCAAGTAGTGCTAACAAAACAAGATTAATTCCATTTGAATTTTCTACAACTCAAACTTATATGCTTGAGTTTTCTAATCTAAAAATAAGAGTTTATAAAGATGATGGTGCTGTTTTAGAAGGTGATAAAACTATCTCTGCTATCACTAAAGCTAATCCTGCTGTTGTAACTGCTAGTTCACATGGTTATGAAAATGGTGATGAAGTAGTTATTACTGGTGTAGGTGGTATGACAGAGGTTAATGGTAAAAGATTTTTAGTTGCAGATAAAACAACTAATACATTTGAACTACAAGATAAAGATGGTGTTGATATAAACAGTTCTTCATTTACAACTTATACCTCTGGAGGTGTATCTAATAAAGTTTTTGAAATTACAACACCTTACACAACTGCACAACTTTTTGATCTTAAATTTGCACAGAGTGCTGACGTTATGTACATCACACATCCTGAACACGAAGTAGAAAAATTATCTCGTACTGGTCATACCTCTTGGACTTTGACTGATGTTGATTTTACTAAAGGACCAATGCAAGATGCTAATATAACAACAACAACTTTAAACCCTGGTCAATCAGCAGTAGGTACAGGTATAGCTTTAGTTGCTTCTGCAGCTACAGGTATTAATAGTGATTCAGGTTTTCTTTCTACAGATGTTGGTAGGTTTGTTTTTTTAAGTGGAGGTTATGCAAAGATAACAGGTGTAACAAATACAACAAATGCAACAATAGAAATTTTAGTAGCTTTATCAGGTGCTAGTGCTACAGCAGATTGGAGACTAGGAGCTTTTTCAGATACGACTGGACATCCTTCTTGTGTTACTTTCTTTGAACAACGATTAGTGTTTGCAGGAACTACTAATCAACCACAAACAATATTTTTTTCAAAGTCAGGTGATTATGAAAACATGGATGCAAACATTGGTGGTACTGTAGCTGATGATGATGCAATTATTTATACCATAGCTTCTAACCAAGTTAATGCGATTAGATTTATGACAGCTACAAGAACTTTAATTATTGGAACAGCAGGTGGTGAGTTTACTGTATCAGGAGGAGGAACAGATAGTGCAATTACACCAACAAATATATTAATTAAAAAACAATCAAACCATGGTGCAGCAAATGTTGATGCGATAGCTGTAGGTAACGCCACATTATTTTTACAACGTGCAAAAAGAAAGATAAGAGAACTAGCATATAACTTTGATGTTGATGGTTATATTGCACCTGACATGACTATACTTGCAGAGCATGTTACAGAAAGCGGAATAACACAGATGACTTATCAACAAGAACCTAATCAAATTGTTTGGGGAGTTAGAGATGATGGTGAACTAATAGGTTTGACTTATCAAAGAGAACAACAAGTAACAGCTTGGCATAGACATATTTTTGGTGGTCGCTTTGGTAATGCTACAGTTACAGTTACGGATTATGCAAACATTGCAAATGGTACAAGAATAGTTTTAACAAAAGCAGATGGTACAAGTACAACTTTTACATCCGCTACATCTGCTACATCAGGTAAGTTTCATACTACATCTAGTAACAATCAAACTGCAACCAATTTACAAACATTAATAAATGCTGATTCTGATTTTACAGCAACAGTTGCTAGTAATGTCGTTACGATTACAGAAACATCTCCATTGTCTACAGGATTTTTAACAATTAAATCTTTAGACGATGATACTCGATTAGCTTCTACTAATGAAGGTAAAGCAGTATGTGAAAGTGTTTCAGTTATACCTACAGATGATTCTGAATATCAAACGTGGGTTATTATCAAAAGAACAATTAATGGTGCTACAAGAAGATTTGTAGAATTTATCAATAACTTTGATTTTACAGAAACAGATAATACAACATTTAATTTTTTAGATAGTGCTTTAGCTTATAGTGGTTCAGCTGTTACAACAATTTCAGGTTTAGATCATCTTGAAGGACAAACAGTTTCTATATTAACAAATGGTGCAACACATCCTGATAAAACAGTATCAAGTGGTTCGATTACGTTAGATCGTTCAGCAACTAATGTTAAAGTTGGTTTAGCTTACAAATCAATATTGCAAACGATGAGATTAGATGCTGGTTCGCAGAATGGTACATCACAAGGTAAGACAAAAAGAATATATGAAATTACAATTAGATTATTTGAATCTATTGGTGTTGAAGTTGGTGAATCTTTAGATAACATGGAAAGAATACCATTTAGAACATCATCTGATCCTATGGATGAAGGTATACCTGTGTTTACTGGTGATAAAGCTGTAGAATTTAGAGGCAACTACGACACTGATGGATTTATTTTTGTTAGACAAACACAACCTTTACCTTTAACAATATTATCATTATACCCTGAATTACAAACCAATGACTAAAAATTTATTACAGATAGTTCCTTATATTTCTAAACATGGTAAGATCATACTTGCAAATCAAATGAACCACGTCTTGATGGATCAAGATGCTAAGTTTGATGGCGATGCGATGGAACTAGAACAAGACGGATTAGCTTATACGTGTATTATAAACAATGAACCTATTGCTTCTGCGGGTATGAAGATTATATGGAGTGGTGTAGCAGAGGGTTGGGTTTTAGCAACAAGTAAAGTTTGGAATCATCCATTAGTTATTGCTAGAGCTATTAAGAAAAATTTTGCAAGACTAGCTAGAGAAAATAATATAAAAAGAGTACAAACAGCTGTAAGAGCTGACTTTAGAATAGGTCTAAAGTTCGCTTCATGGCTTGGTTTAGAAAACGAAGGGTTGATGAAACATTATGGTTTTGATGGTTCAGATCACTTCAGATATGCGAGGATTTTTTAATGAGTTTTGTATTTGATATAGCAGCAGCACAACAAGCATCAGCGATGGGTAAATTTAATCAAGCTGTTTTTAATCGTAATGCTCAAATAAAAGAACAAGAAGCAAATGCTATTGCTCAACAAACAGAATTTGATATTCAAAGATTTGATAAAAGTTATCAACAATTAGTTGGATCAACAAAAGTTGCTGCAGCAGTATCAGGTGCAGAAAGATCAGGAAGTGTATTAAATGTTTTAAGATATAATGCTGAACAAGCAGAAACAGAAAAAGACGTAATTGAATACAACTCTAACGTAGCACAATCACAAAAAATAGAAGAAGCTAACTTTGCAAGAATATCAGGACAGATAAAAAGACAAGAAGCTAAAATTGCTCAACTTGGATATTACTCAAGAGCTGGTGAAAGTTTATTAAGAATTGGTGAAGCTAAAGGAATAATTTAATGAAGATACCTACATTTACATCAAGAGCTAGATTAACTGGAGAAGCAGCTGGTGTTACTTCAAACATACAAGTTGATCCAAGACAAAACATTGCGTCAGCATTAAGACCATTGGGTAAAGCAGCTGAAAATTATTATGTTAAAGAAAGAGCTATTGAAGATAAAGTTAATGCAGGTGAATTAAGTTCTAAAGCAAGAGTAGATATTTTTAATGCAGAACAACAAGCTGAATTAAAATTAACACCTACTGCTGGTGTAGAATATTTTAACAATGAATATGAAAAAATAAAAAATAAATATTTATCTCAAACAAATAATAAAAATGTAGCTGATCTTTTTACTATAGGATTAGCACAAAACAAAAAAACTTATGTTAATAATATTTTAAACAAAACAAGAAACAACTTAGTTACTAGCAGAGTTGGACAGGTAGAACAAAAAGTTGCATCTGATATTTTATCAGCAGTATCTTCAGGCGATCCATATTCATTTAAAACTTTATCTCAAACATCTTTAAGTGCTTATCAAGGTTTAGTAAATGATGGAATTATTGGTCAACCACAATTTGATGAGTATAAAAGAAACTTTCCAAAACTTGTAGAGATTGAACAAGTTAGATTTTTAGCACGAACAGATGCAGCAGGTGCTGCGGTTTTGTTACAAGACCCAAATAATTATAGACAAATAACAGGAGATGATAGAACAAAATTAATTTCAGAAGTGAGATCAAAAGCTAGATTTGATGGTGAAGTTTTAAAATTTAACAATGCTTCAATTATTAATAAACAATTAGAAAAAACAGTAAATAGGTTAAAAGGAAATGAAGCAAATAAAGTTCATGGATTAACTAATCAAGAGCTTTTAGAATACTCTACTGGTGATGTAAAAGCTGATGAGCAAATAAAAAACTTAAATACTAAAGTCAATGAAGGTAAATTTAGTTATGATAGTAATTACAATACAAACACAACCATTATAGAAAAAATAAATTTAGGAGAAGTAACAAACGCAAAAGATCAGTTCAAACTACCAGGTGAAACAACTGCAAAAAGTATAATTGAAAGAGCAGGAGATGGTCAGATTAACGATAATGATCTTAATTTTTTATCAACATTTATAACAAGAACATATAACAATACATTTTCAGATCAAGATAAACAATATATTCAATGGTTTAATAATCTTACACCTTTATTACAAGGTAATGTTTTTTTAAGTTATTTTGATAAAACTTATAATAACAAAGCAAGTAAACTAAGACAGATATATTATACAAAATATGTTGATGGTTTAAGAAACGGAGTTACTATTGAAAACTTATTATCACCCAATTCAGAAAATTATATTGCTAAAGATATAAAAAATCTTTTACCTAAAACATCTGATCTTGGAAGCATTGTGCAATCAATAGCAAAAGAAACAAATCAAAGTGAAGTTCCTCCAAGACTAGAAGGTGAGTCAGCTCTTGATTATGAAAAAAGAACAATGAGTCAGTAATGGATTTAGGACAAAAAGAACTTAGATTAAATGATGCAGGGTTTAGTCAAAAAGAAATAGCTGATTGGAAAAAACAGAAAATACAAAAATTAAATAGTGCAGGTTTTAATAATCAAGAAGTATTAGAAGCCTTTGGCACAACAACTAATGATAAAAAAATATATCAAGATTATTTTTCAGACATAAAAAAACAAATCGTTGATGAATACGAAAGTCAAGAGATTGTTAGTCCTGAAGATGAAATGCTTTATCAATCAAGAATAGAGCAAGGTGATCCTGTATCTTTAAAAGAACTTGCAGTTGGTAAAAATTTTGATGGTGATGCAATATTGAAAAGAGGTTACGGAAAAACTTTATATGACATGACTACAAGACTTGCAAATGGAGAAGGTTTATCTGAAGCTCTTACCCAACCTGAACCTGAAGATTATACATGGTTTGAAGGTTTGTTAGAAAGAGCATATACCTTGGGATTAGAATTACCTTTATATGGAATAAGTTTTGTTCCAGGAACTTTAGCAGCTGGTCCTTATGGTGGTGCTTTTACTGCTGGTGCTATTCCTGGTGCTGCACGAGCTACAATAGTAAAAGGATTAGAACAACAATCTTATGGAGAGCCAGTTACTATTCTTAAAAATTTTTTACAAGAAGGTATTAAAGAAGGTGCTAAGCAAGGTGCAACTTTTGCAGTTACTGCTGTTGCTCCACAATTAAGAATAGGTGGAACAAAATTAGCAGATAAATATATAACTAGAGTTGCTTCACAACTTACTGCGTTTGAAGGAGTAGGTGCAGTTTTAAACCAACAACTTCCAACTTTAAAAGAATTTTCATACTCTGCTGTTTTATTTGGTGGTTTAGGATTAGTTCAACCTAGAAAAACTATGGAAGATAGAACTAAAAAAGTATTTGTTGATACTGGTAAAAAACCTAATCAAGTATTTAAAGATGCAATTATTAATAAAAGAATATTAGAAGATGTTTCATCAAGACCTTTTATTAGAGATTATGCAAATTTATTTCAAAGAAAAACTCCTGAGAAAAAAATTAAAGAACCTGAAAAAATATTTAAAGATGAATTAGCAAACAAAGCATCTGAAAATATTGTTTTAAAACCAAGAGTAGAACCTTTAACAGCTGAAAGATTAAAAGAAATGGGATCAACTGTTAAAAGAAAAACTATTATTCAAGGTATAGATAATAAATATCCAATACTTGAAGTTATGAGAAAGGCAAAAATAAATACTAAAACAGGTATTGAAAAATTAAATATTTATGAACAAGCAAGAATTATGGAAGGTATGCCAAATCGTGCAGGTTATTTTATTGAGTATAATACTTTAAATTTTAAAACTACACTAGATAAAGGTTTAGGACTTAAAGAAATAACAAAGGATATTACTAAACAAGGTAAGACAGAAACACAATTATTTGAGACTTATTTGTCAAATAGAAGAGCTATTGAGTTAGATGCTAGAGGAATAGAAACAGGTTTTAATATTCAAACTGCAAAGGAGTTTGTAAAACAAAATAAATCTAAATTTGAAAAAACAGCAAAACAAACAGATAAATATCAAAAAGAAATTTTAGAATATGCTCGTGATGGTGGTTTTATAACCAAAGAAGCATTTACAGCAATGACAGAAGCAAATAAAAATTATGTTACTTTTGCAAGAGAACTAATACAAGATGGTAAACCCGTTGTAGCTGAAGGATCTGTTAATCCTTTTAAAAAAATAGAAGGAAGTAAATTAAGAGTTTACCCACCATTAGAACAAATGGTTAAAAATACAAATACAATAGTTAATGCCGTTGAAAGAAATGCTGTAAAAACTAAATTTCTTGATATGGTTGCCGATGCAAAAAAGAAAGATAAAAATTTATTTACATTTATAAATAAAGTAAATCCTCAAAAAACTAACAGACCTAAAGAAGATTTAATGACAATTAGAAGAGATGGAAAATTAGAAACTTGGGATGTTGGTAAAGATATTAAAACTGCTTTTACAACTTTAGATCAACAAGGTGCAAATATGTTTTTCAAATATGCAGGTGCGCCTGCTAGAACACTTCGAGCTGGTGCAATATTAATTCCTGACTTTGCTGTACCTAACTTTTTTAGAGATACTATGCAGGCTAGTTTTTTAAATAAAGTTCCTTTTACTCCAATAGCTGATTCTGTAATTGGAGCATTTAATATTATTACTAAAGGCAATAATAAAAAAACTATGGCAATGTACAAAAAATATGTGAAGTCAGGTGGTATGCAATCTACACTTACAGCTGTAGATAAACCTAATATCTTTGATGGTAAAGTATATGATATTCTTTCTAAAGGACCAGTAAGAAATTCTAACAGAGGAATGTTAGCTCCATTTAGAGCTTTAACTCAATTATCCGAGGAAATGACAAGATTTAGAATATTTGAAAAGACTTATAAAAAAGCTATTGAAAAAGGTTTAACAGAAAAACAAGCTATAGAAAGAGGGGGTTTTGAAGCTAGAAATCTTTTAGATTATGCAAAGAGAGGAACAGCAGGACACGTTGTAAATAGACTTGTGCCTTTTTGGAACGCAAGAGTTCAAGGTTTAACTAGGTTATACGAAGCATTTAGAGATGCTCCTGGAAGAACAACTGCTATGCTTGGTGCTTATGTTGCTATTCCAACATTAGGTTTTTATATGTTAAACTATGATGATGAGGATTATAAAGAACAACCTGAATGGTTAAAACAAGCATATTATTATATTAAGATAGGAGATAAACCTTATAGATTTCCAAAACCTTTTGAAGTAGGAACTTTAGTTTCTTCTATCATTGAAAAAAGTTTAGATTGGGTAAGAACAAATGAACCTCAACAATGGAAAGAATTTGCTGCAGATTTTATGTATCAAAATGCAAAAGGTTTTTATCCTATACCTACAGCTGTAAGACCTTTTATAGAAAATTTTAACAATTATAGTTTTTTCAGAGATGCACCAGTAGTGCCAAAATCTTTAGATAAAAATTTATCTAATAAGTTTTACTATACAGAATACACTTCTGAAACTTTTAAATTAGTATCAGAACTTCTTAATGGTTTGGTAGGTGATGAAAGTTTTTTAGCCATGAATCCTATTCATGCTGAGAATGTATTTAGATCATGGACTGGTGGTATTGGTAGATATATTATAGATATTTTAGACTATGGTTTGATCAAAGGTAAAATTATTGATGACCCAATAAAACCTACAGATACACTATCTAAAATACCTGTGATTAGAGCTTTTGATATAAGAGATGTTCCAGGTTATTCTGCAAAATCTTTAACAACATTCTTTGAAAAGTTAGACCCTATTCAAAAAGCATTCAATGATCTTGAGTATGCTCAAAAAATAGGTGATTTTAAAGAGGTTGAAAGGCTACAAAAAGAAGCTCCTTTTGACAAAAAGTTTATGTTAGAGTATCAGAAATCTATAAAAGATTTAGACAAAGCCATTAGACAGATATATAACGTGAAGGAACTTGCTGACGGAACTAAAATTACAAGTGATATGAAAAGAGAGATGATAGATCAGCAATATATATTAATGATTAGTTTCGCAAAACAAGCATTAAATCTCCTTGATAAAATGGAGGATAAATAATATAGAGAGTTATGACAGTATCATCAACAACAGTAAAAAATTCATATTCAGGTAATAGCTCAACTACAGCTTTTGCTTATAGCTTTAAAATATTTGCAGACACAGACCTACAAGTTATTATACGTTCCTCTACAGGAACAGAAAC
>VTLG01007677.1_pt1 | contig 34475 bp, 48 predicted proteins | sample 4694571 | NCBI WGS metagenome assembly VTLG01 (sample SAMN12604809, study PRJNA352737) | marine metagenome | biome: ENVO:00000447; feature: ENVO:00000209|ENVO:00000569|ENVO:01000036; material: ENVO:00002151; isolation source: viral sequences binned using virsorter ...
GATTTTCTATAATATCAGCAGATGATGTTCCGTTTGCATCTGCTTTAAAATAACCTTTAGAATATGTACCTGTTTCGGGACTTGCCCCATCTAGCCATTGAAATTTGAAGTTTTTATCATCTGTTACGGGCATTATGTCTGTTGCGGTAATTATATATCTTTTAAAATTTGCATTAAAAATTCCTTGTAATTCAATAGCTGAATCGCCATTACTTGCTTTCACTTCTATAAGTTTTTGATATCCTTGCCCTTTAGGTACTTCGCCTAAATATTTAGATTGTACCCAATTAACTCCTTCTCTTTTTTGATGTATGTTTGGTATTTTGTTCAATTGTGCATCTATTTGGTAAACTCTAATTGTTACATTATTTATTTGATGCCCACCTGAATTAAAATCACAAACCCATTCCATACCTGTTGCTCTAGTTGCAGAAGTATTTAACCTAGCACCCCCTGCGCCAATTATAAAGAAATTATCACTTGCATTATCACCGCCATGATATCCAATATTGTGCCAAGACAATTTTTCATTTGCAGTATTAGGTACACACCAAAGTCTGCCTTCGCCTTGTTCGTCTGACTCGTTTCCAACACCACCTATTAAATTTACATATCCACCTGTTCTGTTTGCCGCATACCTTGCTCCTGTGCTAGACACATTTGTATAAGTATATTGACCACCTTCTTGGTAATTTGTATGAGATATTGCACTGTCGCTACTATCTAACCACCTGTATTGTAAAGTTCGTTGTTGCTCTTTTGGTCTGTAATCCATTATTTCGATCATATACAATGTTTCGGGTTTAAATATATTTGAAAGTACAATATTACTTGTATTGCTAGTTACATTAGTTGAGGAAACAAGTTGGATTCCTTCTCTTGTATCTGTTCCCATATACTTCATTATGTAATCTCCATCATTGACAATGTTGCATCAAGAGCTGAACCTGCCTCAGCACCAATCGTTATAACATCTGTAGTTTCTATTACAATTTTTTGACCACTTAATACTTCAAGAGTTGTATTAGCAGGTATGATAACTTCGTTAACTAAAATAACATCTTCGTTTGCCGCATCATTGTTACCTGTTCTACTACCTGTGTTTGAAGTTAATTTAACAGTAACATCTCTGTCTGTATCGGTTTTGTTACATATATTTAATCCTATAACTATACCCGTTGTACTACCTGCACAAGTATATATTGTGCTATAAGTACCACTATCAACTGCAACATCTGCTATTGTAAAAACTTTAAATGTATTTGCCATTTTATTCCTTCCTTATTTATTATTATCCTAATGCTATTATTAAACCTATAGCATCAGCTTCGCTAATTCCACCACTTGCTGCTGCCCATTTGACACCCGTTGTTTCGCCACTATCAGCAGTTAATACTTGATTGTTACTTCCTATTGCTAACATTTGCGGATTACCACTTCCGTCACCAATTAATATATGACCTTTAGTAGTCATATCAACTGCAGTTATCGCTGAAGTACCATTACCTATCAAAACACCATTTGCAGTTAATGTTGATGCACCTGTGCCACCGTGTGCTACTGCTAGATCTCCACCAAGTGTAATACTTCCTGCAAAAGCTACTGTACTACTACTAGCAGTTGCGTTAGGTGTTACTGTCATATGTGTAGCATAAGAACCACCTATGAAACTATCTAGTGTCATTGTGCCACCGTCTGCTACACTCCACCGCCATTTGTCTGCGTTATCTTCACCAGCGTCACCAAACCAATATTGATTCATCGCTGAACCACTAGCACCTTGGAATGTCGCGTCTTGAACCCATTCAGGTATGTTACTACCACCCATTTGTAAAAATGTGTTATCAGCACCTTTTGCTAATCTTGATAATTGTGTACTTGAACTTGCGTAAACAATATCACCTGTAGCTTGTGAATCAAACACATGAAGACCTACACCTTCAAATTCTGATTGTGTTAATTCGGTTCCTACTGAACCATGTTTCAATTCGTTTGCCATAATTTCTCCTTAATTAGTTTCAATGATAGCACCGTTGTTTATTGCTTGATTTAAAATTGCAGTAGTTCCTGCACCTGAGTTTACAGTAAAGTAATTATCAATATGTGAACCTGAACCCATGTGTTCACCAAACCCTTGACCAAACGGGTTTAATTGTGACGCTTTAGCTTGTAATGTCTTTGCGTTAACTGAACCACCTTGTTTTACAATTAGATCTGCAACTGCACCCATAAATGCATTAGTTGCACCTTCACCTCTTAACGAAGGGAAAGTAGACAAGAATGCAAAAGGATTACCTGGTCCTGTGCTTGATGCTCCTGCTAATTTTCTGTTAGCTTCAACTGCTTTTTCAACACCTCTGTGATAAGCCTCCCATGCTATTCTAGCGTGTTCTGCAGCTTCTTTTTGTTTTTCTAATTTTAGTGATGTGTGTTCTAGTTGTTCATTTAAAAACTCTCCTAAAATCGTTACACCACCTATAGCACCTACATTTGTAGTTAATGCCTCATTTAATTTATCTAATGCAGTAGTCTGTTCATCTAATGTGCCTGATACATCAGGTACTACAGTACCAAGACCTTCTAAATCAGTTTTTAGTCTTTTCATTATATCGCTACTTTCTGCAGCCTCGTCCGTGACTGCTTCAAACGAAGGAACTAATTTGTCTTTAACTGCAGTAGCTAAAGTAACTACAGGGTCTTTAACATGTTTCTTAAATAAACCGACTAAACTTTCCCATGCTTTTTTTAATATTCCTAGATGTTCACCAAGTCCCATAATTTTTTTAGTAAAATCTTTTATAGCTTTTGATACTGCACCTTTAGTAATAACCTCTAATGATATAAATGCAGAAACTACAACTGCAACAATCGCTGCAATTCCTCCTAGGAATGGTGCTAATGGTACTAATGCAGTAGTATAAAACAACAATGTTGCAGTTCTAGCTAAGATGAAAGCTTTTCTTAATCCATTCATTACTCCTGTAGTAATCGCAACGGTTTTGTTATACACCTTCATAAGTGCAGCTTTAGCTTTTATTAAAAGAAATTTAGTAGTTAATGCTTTTCTTAATGCTAAAGTTATTCCTATTAATGTTTGAAATACAACTTTAGTCAAGATCAAAGCCCTAGTAAATGCTGATACAATAATCGCACCACCTTTCATGATAGCAATAAATTTAGCTAAAGTTAAAATATTAGATGCTACTTGTTTGATAGATTCTTTGTTTTCTGTAACAAACAATAACATCTTACTTGCTGCAAGCTGCATTGCGGGTATATGCCCGCGTACAAGTTCCAAAACAACTAATCCTAATACCCTTTTTGTATCTGCCATTGTGTCATTCAAAACTGCAGCTTCAGTTGCAGTTTCGTCTGTCCAAAAACCTGTATCTTTTAAACGATCAATAAGGTCTTTAATCGCAGTGCTACTTGTATCTTGTATCAAGTTTTTGACGGGCATCCACATGCCTTTAAATATATCAATACCTAAAGTGTTTTGTACTGTTTGTTCATCTAAATCTGCCATTGCACCTAGTAAACCTATGATTTGATCTTCCATAGGCATTACATTGAGTTGATCAAATGATAAGCCTAATGCTGCGTAATTTCTTGTAACTACATCTGCGCCTTCAGATAAACCTAATAAATTTTTAGTATGAATTTTGATTATACCTTCAAACAATGAAATATCTTGCCCTGCTAACCCTGCAGCATGGCTTAAAGCTTCTATTGTTCTGACTGACATATTCATTCTGCCTGACATCTTGTGTAACGCGTCACCTGTTTCTAAGAAATTGTTAATAGCTACCCCGAAAGCACCTAACACTGCAGCTGATGCTAATGACGCACCATTTTTAATTCGAGTAAATGATTTACTCATATTTTGTGATGCACCTTCTATTTTCTTTGATGCTTGATCATCTGCTTTTAACTGTACACTTAGTTCACCAGCATTAGCCATTGTCTAAACTCTCTCTTAATTCTTTCATCATTTTTACCATTTCAGGTGTCATTTTACTTGCGTCATCATTGAATTGATCTGCCGTAACTCTTGCCATTCTGAAATCTAAAACCTTTCTAATTATAGACGGGTTTTGTTTCATAGCTTCACTTGGTGTACAACTAAATGCTTCACAAATAACATCTATTATCCCTTCTGTTGGTTGGATTGAGCCACCACCGATTGTGTATTCTGCGACGGCTCTAAATCGTTTTTTCGTTCACTCGGTGTTTCTCCTAGTGACGAAGTTATCAGCCATATTAACTCTTCGTTTAATAAGTTTTGAAACACATCAGGGTTTTTATAAGGTTTTGGTAAAGGTTCACCATTGTTATCGGTCCAGTTCCAATCCATTACTCTTTCTGATAATGCGTCACAAACTTTTTTTAACGAACCTTCTGCATCAGGTGTGTCGTCCAAGTTAGATATGCTCATTAATGCAAAACTTTCTTTCATTGTTACTACGGGTAGTATTTCTACCCACTCATCTTGGTGAATATTGTAAGCTTCACCTTGATCTACAATTTGATCGTTTTCAATAACTTGCCCTACATGAACAACACAATCTGATGAATCGAGTTTCTTAGGTTTTATTTTAAACTTTCTTTTTTCTGTCATCTCTTAATCTCCTAATTATTAACTAACTGCTCTTGTTAAAGCACCACTTATTTGTAAGTCTGCAGTGTAGGTAGTTGCTCCACCTACATCAGAAGTTATTGAATAACTACTGACAAATGCTGACCCACTATAAACGGGTGCGTTTGTGCCTGCTGCTGCACCTGTTGTTTCAAACGATGCGGTAGCAGCACCACTTCCTATTCTAGTAAACAATGTAGCATCACCCTGTGAAGCTGCTGGGTCAAAAAACCCTGTTATTGAATAGTTTGATGAAGGTAATCCTTCTACGAAGGTTCCCGCAGCGTCACCAAATGCAGTGACTTCCACGATGTTAACATCAGTGGTCTGCGTAATATTTGATAATTCATCTTCTATAGCTACGCTATTGAATGAAAAATCAGCTGCTTTACCTGCTTGTCTTGCCATAACTGTTCTCCTTTGTTATGAATTTATAAATAAACATATTAAGTACCACTATCTACACCGAATGTAACTACACAGTTGAAGTTAGTTAACCCACTATATTGCGTTACATTGATTTGTAAATATCGACTACAAGCATCGGTTGTGCTTACTGTCTGTGTTGATACCCCACTAATTTGTGCGAATGCTACAAAGTCACCATAACCACTTCCACTTGATGACGAGTCTTGTATTTTTATTGTCGCAGTTCCCGAACCACTTACTGCGGTTACTCTTAATGTTGCTCTTTTAGTTGTGCCTGCTGACAATGAACCTACAATAGATGTAGAACCTGTGTCTACTCTTGATGCAGTTACTGCACCTGTAGCTGACAAAGCAGTTGAACCTGCAGTGTATAGAATTGCGTGTCTACCGAAATTACTACTATTCTGCCCTGTTACATTCAAAGCGGTTGCTCCGTCTACTGGGTTGTCTATTGATTTGTTTGTTAAATTAGTTTGAAAATGATATCCGATATTCCCAATAGTCATTCCACTTGGTGTGTAAAACACTTCACTAGTACCTGTCAATGCTGAATCAATAATTTCATCTGACTCATCATCTGTAGGGCTAAAAAAAGCATTCATTGTAAAATTTGGACTAGCCTTGCCTTCAACAAAAGTAGAACCAGCATCACCAAATGAAGTAACTTCAGGAAGACTTACATCAATTCCTAAATTAAAGTTATTTGCATAACCCTCAACTGCGTGTGTGTCTATATATATATCTGTAGACTTACCTGCTATTCGTGCCATTTATTACTCCTTGTTTTCTTTTTTCTTTCTTGGTTTTCTAATTTCTTTAATCATACCTGTTGATACTAAAGAATCAACATCATATCCATTGTCAATGTCTGCTTGCCCTAATTCTACTACTTCACCTTTATATACTTTTAATTTACCTTGATTAAAATTTAATTTATTTGCTAATACTTCGTAAAATTTGTTTTTTCTAGTCATTTTTATACCCCGATCTTTAATCAACTGTGACTGCAAAATTAATTCTTGCCCCGATAAATGGAGTTCCTGCAAACTCTAATCCTCCATAATCAGTATAAGATGTTACTAAAATTGTACTTCCGTGTGTACTTAAATTTGTTTCTTCAATTTTTGTAGGAATCGAATTAGAGCCCGCGAAGTCTATGAAGTCATCTAAAGACTCTTGAACTTCGTCTAGGTTACCTCCCCTTGCAATTAAGAGTGTCAATTCGAGATTGTGAGTCATACTGTTACCAAATGTATCTGAATAAAACCCGTTAGAAGGAATTATCCAGCAAGCAGGTAGTTCGTTTATCGAATCAGGTACTGTATCGTAAACCCTTAATCCACTAATATCGTCTACACTAGATTGAACTGCATCTCGTATGCCTTTTAAACTCAAGGTTTATACTCCTTCTCAATATCTTTTTTAAGATCTTTAACATATATATCCATATTTTTCTTTACCCATTCTACTGCAGGTTCTAAGAAAGGTATTTGCTCTTCGGGTGCATGAGGCTTTTTAGGTTTCTTAGCACTCATTTCTAACGGCTTAGCATATATAACATCATTACTAACTACACCGAACATTCTTTTGCCTTCTGTCTTTACTGACTGTTTCCATCTTGCTCTTAAATTTCCTGTTTCAACGGGTGAAAATCTTGTTACTTTACCTACAACCTCTTTAGTTAATACTTGTAAAAATTTATGTGTAGGGTCTGTTATGTTTGAACTGTCTTCTAAATTCTTAGCTAATTTTTCGTCGCCTTTTATTTCTACTTTTAATTTTATACTCATGCTATCCTTTGTGTTTTAAAAGGGTCTATTAATCTTCGTACATCTGCGTCAACACCTACTGACACTTCGTAAGGTGACATTTCTTGAGTACCTAATGTTGTTGCGTAAGCAGTTTGCCACCTTTTTGCAATTCTACCTGCCTGTAAGTAAGTAGCGTTAACAATCTGTTGAGGATATGTGTAAACATATATTGTGCTGCCATTACTGTGACTAGAACCGCTGGTACCATTCATTGCTCTTTGTACTGTAATCGTATTACTTGATATGCCTGTTATATACATTTGCTCTGAATTGATCAGTATTGTTTCACCTATATTTAAAGACGAACCTGACGCTGCAGTAAATGTCGTTTCACTTGAATCAAAATCACCGTCATTTAAAGTTGTTGTTGATTGATAAGGTGTTGTAGTGTTTCCATTTCCATAACCCCAAACACCTACAATTTGTACTCCTCGTTTAGTGTTGTTAGAAAATGAACCTGCAGTTGTGTTATCTGCTAATTCAATCCATTCTTTAGGATATACAGTATCACCTAATGGAAATAATTCATAATCGGTTGTAGCCCATGTTTTGTCTGTAGATCTATCGTCTTTCAATGTTGTCAAAGTTGTAACACTCAAAAGGTCATCATATAAAAGTAATGTACGAGAACTGCCTCTGTATTGTTTTGTTTCTGTTGTTGAATAAAATTTCCTGTTACAGTAAGAATCAATAGATCGTGAAGACATTTCAAGACTTTGTAATAATTTTGTATCATCGCTAGTACCTGATATATCAATCATTGTTTTTAATGTCGTAAGATTCCCGTAACTATTCCCATCAGTTCGCATTGTTTGTACTCCTGTAATCCCCTATCGGGCAATTTATTACTCCGTTTAGTTCGTCTAAAGGAGCGTGCCCACAATTAGGGCACGCTACTTTTTTTTCTGTTTCTTCGTCTTGTTTAAACTTTCTATTGTTATCTGCAATAGTTTTTAAAGTGTCCCAAGTCATTACATTTTCCTCACATAAACTGTAACGATACAATTTTTCGCGTTACCTAAATTAGCTACTACTAAATCATAACTTCCCTCTTCAATGAATACAGGGAAATATGTGCTTAGTGCAGGTACCACATATGTGTGTGTACTATTAGATAAATTTGAACCTGTGCCTGTTAAGATATCAACTGAGTTGCTATCTGTCATAGTCAAGTCATAATTGTCACTTGGTGTAGTTCCACCTGGTGAATAATGAACAGAAACTATTTCACCTTGAACCATTGGAATTGCATCTACATCAACATCTCCACTTGCATCGCTGACACAAGTCATTTGATATTTCACTACTCCATTGTTTTCACTTGTTACTGTAGTTATAGTTCCTGCCATTAGTTACCTCCCTTCTTAGGTCTGCCTCTTTTTTTCGGGGCAGTTTTTGGTGTTTCTTTTTTTACACTCTTAGTTTTTGTCGTAACTTTTTTAGTTCTATTAGAACCGAATTTTACCTCAACGGCTTTAGTTCTGTTAGAACCGTATTTTACTTCAACGGGTTTTGTTCTATTAGTTGACATAATTACCTGCCAAACTGAATACATCGGATCCAATCAAGCGTCATTGTCTTAGCAGCCGCAGCACCCGTTAGGTACTCAAAACTTACTCTCATCTCAGTTGATGGGATAGTTGCAGTATGTGTTGCAACTGATGAACCGTTAATAAAGAACTCAACATTACTTCCGTTATAGTAAAACTCTAACTCTACAAATGTATCGTCTGCGAATGTTGCAAGTGAATCAGTTTGTGTTTCGGAAGATCCACTTTCTGTTACTGCAGAAATTCCTGTAGCACCGTCTAAACACTCGAAATAAACTCCGTTTGCTACACCGCCTAGTAATGCAGTATCTGTTACTGCTAACCCTACTAGGAAATCTGATTGGGTAGCTTCATTACTAGCAATCTTAGTTCCGAAGTAAAGTTCGTTACCTGATGTCTTAAATGATTCACCAGCTAACTGATATGAACCACCGTCATTTTCGTTTGCTGCGGTTGTTATTAACACTTGACCACCACTAGCATCTGTTTGTGCTATTGTAGTGTTACCCGAACCTGCCTCTACTACCGTGGAAGTATATTCCGTTGGATCGCCTGTGGTATCGTCTGTTGGAAATTGTGTGAAGTCTGTAATATATTTAACTACACCTTCTCCCCAAGCGTCTAAAATTCTTTTTTGATGTGTACTCCACATCGCGAGATTCCCGCCTTGTATTCGTCTTGAATGTACTTGTGGCATCGATTATTCCTCCTGTTCAGAATGTCGCTTTTTAGGGCGATGCCGTTTTTTTGTATTGGGTGGATTATCCACCATTTTGTTTATAGGGGGTTTCCTAAACTGTTTTTTATTTCTCTGTTGTTCATTATCGTCAAAAATTTTCATTTAGAGAACCCCCTAATGGGCAGGATTTAACTTCCTGACCTGTAGTAAACTTTAGAACCTGCAGTTGCTGCACCAGCTAATTCTTTTTGCTTGTACTTCGCTCCATGTCTAACTAAAACTAATGTCACATTGTCTGTGCCACTATTACCAGCTTCAGACGCGATTCCTCTAATGTGTGTGAATCCGTTGTCTGTGTCAAGATCTTCCGCTCTAATCGAAATGTAAGCGAAATCTCCGTCCGCATCAAGTGGGGAATCGGTATCATAGTTACCTCCACTTGCTGAAGTTGTTAAGTCTTTAGCCGATGTGCCACTTGAATCGGTAGCCTGCTGGATCTTGAGTGTATCAAGGTCATCGCCACTATCCCAAGTGCCTATCTCGGCATAAAGAACTGCTCGGTCGAAATTTTCCATTGAAACATAAGATGTTGTCGCAGAAGTTCCACCGATGTCTGCAGTTTCAGCTAAAGTGATCACTGCATCTTCATCAAAAGCATAATTTGCCATAATGTTTTTCTCCTATTTAATTTAACTTCTTGTTGCTAAAGCTACGAATGGGGACATAGTGTTTGACCCTTCCGCAGGTGTTATTGCACTGTTTAACCAAGGTGCACCGTCTATTCTCTCAGTAAATCTCCAAACAGTTTCACCGTTTGCAAATCTGTAATGAGGTGATGACGCTATACTAACTCCTTGCCTGTCCCCGATAACATAGTATGAGAGATCAGCGAAGAATATATCGCCGACAGTGCCTAGTGTCTTGCAATGTTCACTAAACAGTATTGGTCTACCGAATATAGTTGTCGGTATTCCTTCTGCCGCGTTGTTTACATACACTGCAGAACCACCTGTGCCTACTGTAAGCGACATTGTGAGCAATTGAGGTATGATATCTGGGTGTGCTACCCAAACGGCATTATTTAATGAACTTGGTATCATTCGTGAATACATTTTCACAAGGTTCTCATAGTTGATAGTGGTCGCAGCCTGTCCTGTTTCTTTTGCAACGCTAATTAAAGAATCAGCATTTAAGATACCGATAGGTTCACCTGCACCGTCACCAGCTATGAATGATTTCTCTTCGTAAAATCTAATTGCATCACCGAACATACTAATCAATAACTGTTCTAAACCGATTGCAGAATCTGCAACAAGTTCATCACTTGCTTGTGTATATCCTGTTAGCTTCTTAGCTTTTAACTCGAACTGACCAAATGTTGGTTCAGACGCAGTATAACTTCCTGCCTCTTCAGTCCAATATCCAACAACACCGCCAAAAACTGAACTAGCGTGACTTGTATCAATCACTCTAGGTAGTTGTACTGTGTTTGTAGACATAGGTATTACTCGAGCTCTTGGTCTTATAATACCCTCTTCCATTGGTACTCTTAAAAGTTCTGATCTGAACTCTTCAGGTACGAGGAATCCCCCGCCTTCACCTGAAGACTCTGCTAGAGCTCTTAATCTTACATCGTTGCCACCGAAATTTCTTTCCTGTACACTTTGTAAGAACTCACCAAAAGATTTGAATTTACCTTTGTCAGCTTCGTCTTTTACAACTTCATCAGACATAGGTACTCGTTGTGAAGGAACATTTGATTTTAAAACATCTTCAATTACTGACTTTGTGTCATTTTTGATTTCTTGTTTTAAATCATTAAATTCCTGTTCACTAATAGTTGATTTTATTTCATCTTCCATTAGTAATCTCCTTTATAATTTCTTGTAAAGTTTCCTTAAACATTTTTTTAACATCTTCTTTGTTGTATGTTTTTGTTTTAGGTAACTTGTTATTTTTAATTGATTTTTCGTCTTTGTCTTCATAGTCACCATAGCCGTCTTCATCTTCATTTTCGTTTTCAGAGTTCATGATTTCGTCATATTCCTCGTGTGTATTACAAGGCATATAAATCGTGTTTCCGTCATCGTCCATTGAATGAGTTCCTACACACCCGATTTCATCTGCTCTTTCAGCAGCTTCCTCTTCTGTGTCGAACATATCTCTACCAGCTACGGGAGCTTTTGTTTTACTCTCTTCTAAACTATTAACAACTCGTTGAGCCCATTTCTGTGCTTTCATACGATCTGTCTTTCCTAAAGAACCACCCCATAACAACCATGCAACTTGACCTGCAGTTGGTTTATCACTTTCACCATTTAAGTATTCATTTGCTGCTGGGCTTTTTAGATCATCTTCATGTCTTAAAAACCATGCATTCATTCGTACTACTTTGTTTTCAGAGATATTACCTTTTGCCATGTCACGAGCCTCACGCTTTGTTTTTTCTGTTAGCCCATCTCCTGCATATTCTAATAAGTCTAATCCTCGACTAGCGTTCTTACGAATATACGAAGGGACATTAGGAACTTCCTTTGAAAGAATTTCATTAGCAATTGTTTCTTGTACTTTCGTTAACAACCCTTTACTACGAAGTGTAGCTAGAGCGTCTCGGTTTGAAGGCACAGTTACTTGTGAAATTTCTAATAGTTCAACATCTGAGTATGTACGGGTGCTATCCTTTCCTTGAATATCATCGTACCAATCGTGAGCCATAAAACCTACAGAGAATGCACCACTTCCGTTTTTAGCTAATTGGTAACCCCAATCAGCCTCCTTATTACCTTGATTTATGTAATACTTTGCAGTGCCTTCTAATCCGTTTTCAGTAATTTTGAGATCTACCCATTCTCCTAATTGTTTTGTCAAATCATTATAATCATGTGACGATAACAATACAGGGTGTTTCATAAAATCTGTTAATCTTTTTTGCCAAGCACTCGCTAGAATAACTTCGCCGTCACGATCAATAGATTCTGTTGAAACTATAGCATGGATATACCCTTCACTTTTACCTTCTAGGGCTTTTGTAGTTGCTTTATAACTTCTAACTATTTTTTGAGGTGTTTTACTGCATGACTCCTTAGTTTCTTGTTCTAGTGTAGTGCAATAAGCCTCGGGATTTTCTTTGTCTTGGTTGTCTATAACACAAGCTTCAAAGTTTTTGTATTCACAGTTTGAACCGAAAGGCATACTATAACCTCTTATTTCTTTTTATAAAGTTTGTGTTCGGTAACACAAAGTTTATCGGTCTTTTAAAGACTCTCGATTCACTTACTGACTTGTAATAAAGTTCGGAAGTAAAAATTTATTTGAAAAAATTGTAAATTAATTAAAAAAACTCGTCAACTTTTATTGGTTTTTTAAGGAAATATGTTGTTTTTTGTGAAAAAAGACTGTTTTTTCTCGAAAATATACCCCGAATGTATGTATTTCGGGGCATATTACTCGTATAATAGAGTCATCAATCATTTAATTATTAAAAAAAAGGGAGTAACAAAAATGAAAATTGATAGAAAAGTAAAAAACATAAGTTTCAACGAAGGTAGAGAGTTCGGTGTAGAGATCGAAATCGCAGGATTCTCAACAGTAGGTATCAAGAGATTCTACAACAATCTAAATAATCACACATTACTAGACTATACTGCACAGAGAAGGATAGATCGATTATCATCTCGAGATCACTACACAAGAAAACAAATCTTAGTAGATTTTATTTCTGACTACACAAACTTCAGAGTTGATAGTGAAGGTTATCACCACAGTCTAAGTAGAGATGTTAACTCAGTTAATACAAATCAGAAAATCTGGACTATGAAAGATGACAGTTCAGTATCAGGGGCAGGTCTTGAATTAATAAGCGGAAACGCAAACAATGTACTTCAGGGAACTCAGGGATTAAACGAACTGTTCATCATAACAGAAGCTTTGAAAGTAGCTAAAGCGAAAGTTAATTCATCTACAGGTATTCATGTACATCACTCTAACAGAGATTTAAATCTGTCACATCAAAATCAGATAATAAATCTTTACAACTCTAACTCAATAGCAATAGCAGCGATGTTACCAAACAGTAGAGTAAACAACTCATACGCTAGACCATTACAAGTTGATCTAACAAGTACACTTCAAAATGATGTAGCAGACAACAATGACAACTCATACTTGACACAAAGTCAAAACAATTTGTCAAGATACTCAGTAATTAATTTTACAAATGTAACTGTAGAGTTCAGACAACATTCAGGTACTATCGAATTTGAAAAAATCAAAAATTGGATTGTATTCACACAAGCGATTATCAACGAGTCAATCAGAAGAGTAGACAACAAAAAAACAGATAACAAAATGACTGTTGATATGTCTTACAGAGTACAAGTAATTTCAAGATTACTTAACGATACAACTACTAAAGATTTAGTAACTACAAAATTAGTTAACAGTTTAGTAAAAGATTCAGTTAGACAGATGTTAAAATCTTTAAAAGTAAAATATGTTTCAACACATATGACACCAAGAGATGAACACACAGAAGAGTTAGGTAACTACATCAACAAGAGAGTTAGACAACTTACTATTAATAACGAAAGTAAAAAATTGTTTTCATCTTCACACAAAACATTGAATATGTTAAATGTAAATCAAAACAGTAAAGTTACTATCGATAAAAAAATCAGAGTACAAAACACATTCAATAATATTAGTGACTACTTAGTAAACACAACTAATAATCAAGTAACTCAAAAAGTAAGTGATATAAACACAATGATGAAAAATAGTTAATAACACTTAAATCAAAACGAGAGTAGAATAAAATCTACTCTCGTTTTTTTTATGCAGTCAAGACAAGTGTAACGAGATGACAACTGCATAATTATTCTTTTAATATTTCTACTTTATTTTTTTGTGTATCAAATTTAACTTGTTTCTTACATCTAACACAATGTAAAGTAACTACACCATTTAATTTCTTTCCGAGTAGTTTCTTACATTGCGGGCATCTAGCTTCTAGTACGGGATATGTGTATTCGGTCTTAGAATCGATTTTAACGATACTTTCGTTGTTTTCGGTAGTGTCTACACTTCTCGAAGGTCTAACACCTCCCTGTGGCAGCAAACTCGTATCAATTATTTCAATTATTGTACATCTACAATTAATATTCTCTTCAGGGTCACTTCCACCACCTGGTGCTAACATAGAATCGACACCGACTCTAAACTCTTCATTAACTCTTATTCTTACACCGTCCATATCTTCATGACTATCTCGTGCTGCACCGTCAAGTGTTGTAACCCATTCTTTGACTTCAACTATTTCTGATTCTTGTGCAGATATCAAATTACCTTGATTGATCGCACCGAGTGTTTCAGTTCTTGCAATCGCAGTTGCTCTTTGATTTGAGAAAACACCTGTTTTTAAAATGCCTTCTTTTATTGTATTGACAGATACACCTTCTGTAATTCCTTTCAATACAACTGATTTAACTTTGTCAAATGTAGATTTGTTTGTCAGTTCAGAAAACACTGCTTCTCTTACAACAATCGATGCTGCAATTCTTGGTGTATCTAAACTAACTACATATGTGAATGCAGTTGTAAGATCTTGTTTCTGATTATATGATCTTGTTTGTTGTTCTACTCTATCTACAATGTTATCTCTTGTATCTTCTGCACCTTTTAATGTCGCCTCTTCGAGTATCGGTCTTATCATATCCTTTGCTCGTTGTACTTCACTAACTTCTAAATTGCCTAATGCAATTTCAAATTCGGGTTGATCTAAATTATTTTGATCTATAATTTCAAATACTTTTAATTCTTGCTCGAACAGATAAGTATGTATAGTTTCTGTTGCTTTATCTTGCAACTCTTCTTGTAAATCTATAAATTGTTTCCAGCGTGTAGATTTAATCGATTGTGTGTTTTCTAATACACTACTACTCTTTAACAGTTTAGGTTGTGTTCTGCCCGCGTTTCTGAACATGGATTCAGCTGCCATGTTCATCGGTGTATAGAAGTTGTCACCTTCATCTACGGGAGGTAATCCTATTTTCTCTCTTGCTTCATTTCTTGTTATATATCCCGAAGTAAAACCTGTGTTTGCAACTTGTAAATCTCTTTCAACATTCTGAGGTACTGGGTCAGAATACATTAATTTTAAATTGTCACCAAACAAAGGCACGAAAGCCTCGTTTAGTTTCGCTTGTATTCTGTTTAGTCTTGGTCTTACTACCCATCTTGCAAATGTATATTCACCTGCTTCAGCGTTTGCTCTGTTAACAGTTTCAGATATACCAAGAATAGATAATGGCATTCCGAATGCACCTAATATGACATCACGATTCATGAGTCTTAATTCTTTAAACTGCATATCTTTTTGTGTAATTCCTGCCGCATGCCAACTTGCACCACCTTCTAGTATTGCAATTTTGTGAGCGTTTTGTACTCCGCCATGTTGTTGATTCCATTGATATCTCAATCGTTCATATTGTGAATCACTTAATGTGCCTTCAAACTGAATTATTCCACTAGGTTCTGCAGAGTTTTGAAAGAATGCTTTGTTATAACTTGACGAGAATTTTTCTGCATCTACATCAGACATGATCGATGCTACAGGTGGTAATCCCCGATATGGATTACTTGGGTTTGGTAATTTGATATGAATTATGTCATCTTTCTCTAATGGTATTTTAGAATCACCATTTTCGTAAACATATCCCTTTATATACTCATCACTTGCGGGTACTACTTTTATTTTATTAGGATTTATAGCCCACAATTCTGCAGGGCGATTTGCACGATCTCTAATTACTAACCAAAAAGACTCTCCAACAAGATCAATAAAAGTTTGTGTTTGCTCCATTAACTCCATTCCTGTGTGATATGGATTTACAAAGTTAAGTAAATCTAATACAGGGTGTTCTTGCAATTCTGTTATTTCATTTTGTTTTGTGTTGTACAATTTCCAATCAGTTGCAGCAACTGCAGATGAAATTCTTTGTACACACGCGAACACCCAACCCACATTACCATATGTATCTAAATATCCTTGTACTGTCTGATTTGCACCGTAAGGAACTGAATAATTTGTCCACATTCTTGAATCGTCTACACCATATGCTTTTTCTTGTTTAATAAAAGGGTTTAATTTTTCATACCATGCCATATTTTCTCCTTATGAAAGCCATCTAATTTGTGGGGTTCCACCACCTATCAATTCAGTACATGCCCAAACTAATGCATCTAATCTATCAGGGCTAGATGTTGATTGAGGTAACCATGTACATAATTGATCTTCTAAATCTGTAAATTTTCCGATATGATGAACTTTGTACTGTTCATATAAAGCAGATATCGGTTCTGCTCGTGTTCGTTTCCCTTTCGATGCGTGTACTGATTTATATGGTATATTTTCGTCTATACCTCTTAACACTTGCTCCACCATTAATCCACCATTATTTGTTTCTGCAATAATTCTGTCTGCTTGCAATTCGTTATATAAATTAATCGCCTCATTACCCCATTGATCAGGTGTATATCTTCCACTTCTGTCAGACAACACATATATTCTCCCTTCTTTGTCTATAGCGGCAGCAATTATTCCTGTTTCGTCAGAATCTTTTTTTGCAGATACCGCAGGGTCTATTGCAACTACTACTCTTTCAAACTCTTCGGGTGTTTCTGTTAATCTTGTGTTTTCTATCCAATCTCGTTTCCATAAACTACCTTCTGCCTCGTCTAATAGTTCAGCGTATATCTCTTGTCTACCTACTCTCGTCCCTTCATATCTATTTAATATTTGATCAAAGAATGTAGGTGTTAAATTTGCTCTATTTTCATAACTACTACCCGTTGTTAATATTGTTGTTTTTTGTTTCATTATTTCTTTTATTAAATTCATAGGTTTAGGTGTCGTTGTTATAATTGTTTGCGGATTATCCCCAAGTCTTAAAGCAAATTGTAAAATTTCCCAAACTTCTCTTGCGTGTTCAAATGTCGCCAACTCATCACACCATGCAGTATCGAATTGTACTCCTCTTAAATGATCAGGTTCGTGTGAACTGAATGCTAATGCTACTGCACCATTTTTCCATGTTAATCTTCTTTTTGTTGGTTCGTATAAAGGTTTATCCCATTCGGGGCTGCATGCTATTAACCCGCTTTCCCCTTCTATCATGATATCTCTAACTGAAGCTGGAGTCTTACCTATTAGAGCTATCCTTCGATACTTATTACCCACCCTACTCCTTATCCACTCTGTCCCAGTGCGGGTCTTCCCAAAGCCTCTCCCTGCCATGATTAACCATGTCCTCCAATCTCCTACAGGTGGCAACTGAGAAGGTCTAGCCCAAAACTTCCAATCAAACCAAAGACTCTCTGCGGTATTCTTATCTATTGTCTTGAGCGATTGTATTACTTGCTCGTTCTCTGATACTAACGATTCTACTGTAAAGTCTTTCGCGTGGGTCATCTTCTCCTACATTGTTTACTATTAAGTTTTGTTGTGTGTTATTAATCTTGTGTGTTTGTTTGTCGGGGTCAGTTCCGATAAGATCTCTCATTTCTTTCATCACTCTCATGATGTTATCGAATGGCACATTGTTCTGATAGTTCATGTCTTCGTTGTTGAGTACAGATGATTCTACTTTAGGGTAATATAGATTATATAGATTTTCATATCTGTGTAGTAAGAGAGATCGTAGTTTATTTGCTTGTCTATTCATCTGTTTGTTAGTCATCTTTAAACACTCTCTAATCTCTCTCTGTGTGTGTTGTAGTGACAACCCGAACTCATCTGATATCTGTTTATCAGTATGACCTTTTACCTTCATATCTATCATCTGTTGTCTTCGTATCTGTATCATCTCGTCAGTTTGTTTTTTCGATGACTTCCTCTTTGCACTTCTGATAAGTGGTGACCCCGATGTAAACTGATCTGTACTCATATAATATACCCCGAAGATAACGAACAACAAAAATACAATAACAAATATAAGAAAATATTTCAAGAATGTACCCCGATATGTTGAAAGAATATAACTCGGGGTAGATATCCCGCTATGAAAAAAGATTAGAGGCAGGTCGCGGTAATTCTAATTTTACAACCTTTTCTATTAACAACATGCTCGTATATAAGTATAAATATAATTATAAATATATATGTTTCAAAACAAGAAAAGAAAAGCTATAGTATATATATATATATAAATATATATACATATACCATAGCTAAAAGAAAAGAATAAAAGTTTTAAAAAGTATAAGAACTGATGCAGAATGTATTAATGTCGATCATTAAGTTGAGGAGGTTAAAACGATTATTTAATACACTCTACATCGTCAAACATTATGAACTATTTCTCTATTACTTTCAATGATGTTCGTTGAGTTGCTCGAGAATCTTGTATAATTTCTTTTATATTATCTCCTCGTTTCATGTACTTACGAAGTTTGTTAACATTAAACTTTCCCGCAACTGTTCTTGTATGTTCAGGGACATATGCACCGTCTTCTATTAACTCTTCTGCATCTAACATCTCTAGTAGTACAACCAGCTTATTCTGATCATATACAGGTGTTTCTTTGATCGTTACTGTATATCTGTCTGTCACTACTTCACTCGCACCTATTTGACTTAATAGATTGATTAGATCTTGTTTAAGTTCAAATATAGTTCTGTTGAGATTATCTAAGTCTTTTTCTCTTTGTGATATGACTTCTGATAGTTTGTTTATTTGTTCGTAATTATTATTCATTAATACTTTCCTCTCTGATTGGATTGATAAGATACAACGCGTCTTTCTCTTGTTTAATAATTAGATGTGTCATACCTATACTATTTAACTTCTTATGTAACATAGATCTTAATGACTTAATCTTGTTAACATTAACACCTTTAGTTACACAGATGACATCACCCTGAGTGTCTTTAACTTGCATGATGTAAGGTGCAAAGACACCACCGATCATTAACTCTTCATATGTTCTGTCTTCTGCGTTGTGTGATTGTATGTATTTAATTCTGCCGATTGCCATAATTACCTCCTTGTATTATGTTTATATTCATTGATTCTAAAGTGTGAACTCGTGTTGATAAAATGTGTATAATACTCTGTTGATCGTTAATAGTTTCTTCATGTTCTTTTATCTTCTTACGATCATTTCTGATCATCTTCCCTAACTGTTTAATCAACTGATGTAGTGATTCAAACTCGTTATCAATACCTTCATTTAACTCATGTTGAGAACCGAAGTGTTTGCTGCCGAGTTGTAAGTAATAAGACATCTTTACCTCTCTTTACTTTTTGTTAATAAAAAAAAGAGTGTGTACGAATACACACTCTCTAATTGTCTTATGTTATGTTTAATTCAATATTGAATCTAAATCAACATGAGTAGTAGATAGAGTTAAGTTATCTACTTTGTGATATTCTTGAATTGATTTAAAATCTGAATTGTATGTTAATTTAAATTCTACTGTTGCCCATAGTTCGCCTTCACCTATCTTGAATTTTTCACAAGATAAACTTGAACAATTAGGACAGACTATCATTAAATTTTTGACAGTACCGTCTTCGTGTCCGTTCTTTACTACTACTTTGTCATTTGGTTTGATGTTAAACATTTTCATACTCCTGATGAAACCCAAGCGTGTAAGATAACTAGAACTACTGATCCGATTTTTAGGATTGTTTTTGTGTTTTTCATTTCGTACTCACTTGTTAAATAATTAATATACATATATTATAAGTGAATATGAAGTGATTTAGAAGTGTTTTATACATTATATTATGACAAATATGTATAAACTTGATGATTTTTTAACAAAAAGTAGCTTTTTTTAAGGTAAATTCTCTGTAATTTCTCTGCATAAATACATTATATATATGATAGCTACTACTAACATGAATAATTTTATATCGTTTCCCATTACAACCTTTTTTGTTTGGAGCGGGTGTAAGGAATCAAACCTTATTAACATGAATGGTATTCATGTACTTTATCATTAAGTTACACCCGCCTGATTAAGAAATTATAACATTAATGTCAAAAAAATAACATCAATGTCAATTTACGAAACTTAAACGAAACTAATTACTCGTACATTTGTAAGATTAATGTACACTAAACCTACGACCTTTCAGTAAAATTAAAATAATTTTCAGATCTTAATTTGTATTTCCTACAAAAATGTTATTTAAATATATTAAAATCTTACCCCGATAATAGATCTTCATTCTACTCATTCTACTCATTTAATTAAAAAAGCAAAAAGAAAAGGGTGCAAATACATTTAAATCTACACCCTTTTAGAAAAGGAAATCGTTATCGTAAATGTTATCAACCATTCTGTGTGTTGATTGTTGGTAAACGAATAAACACTCAGTCCATTATTATTAATTATTCAAAAAGGAGTTTTACGATAACTACTTCTTATGTTTGTATATTATATCAGCTCGGGTACGCATTTGTCACACCACCTAATAATTCTCTCACCCTGTGCAACTGTAGGTCCGTCATATTGATTGTTTGCACACTCTGTAATTGTCATTCTCAAACCGCATGACCAACAAGTCATATAGCCGTCACCTTTACCTGTGCCTATTGTGTACAATGGAGTTTCTTTAATCTCTTTCATGTTATTCTCTTTTTAAATAATTAGAAAAATATTAAACAAGTACAAAGATATTGTCAACTACTATTTAGTCTTCGTTCCAATCTTTTACTTTCGTACCACCCCAATATTCAACGGCTAATCCGCATTTGATTAATTCATTGCCAGCGTTTACCCATTTCTTACCGATAATTTTGCCTTTGTCATCTACATCAGCACCTGTGCAAACCCAAATGTGACCCAATGCTCTCCCGTATTTACCCGTGCCTTTTGCATTGATAGATTCAAAAACCATGTCGTTATTACCTATTAAAAGTCTTAACATATCTCTCGCTTGATATCCTTTTGCTTTTTCTGTTTGTGATTTAGTTCTAAGTTCAGGTGTATCGATTCCTATGATTCGTACAGTTGACACCATGTAACGATTAAAACCTAAATCTAATATCATTTTAGATATTGTATCGCCATCGTAAATTGTATCAATCCCTGTCTTTCCTCTTGCTAGCCCATTGTTTAATTTAGCTTTGAATATATAAGTATTGTCTAATCTGTTCATAATTTTACCTACAGAATTACTAATTGCTATACTATTATACATAAAATTTAATTAGACCCGCTTAGAATCGACGCTTATGAAGAGAAAATCGTCTTATCTAATGATATTTTCAGGTTTTTCTCGTTGTGGAGCCCATAATTCAACATTGTTAATCAATCTGTTTTCAGATAATAATTTATCATATCTTTTAGTTGCTTTTCGTTTCCACCACTTAACAACATTTGATAAATAATGTTTTTGAAAGTTATCACCTATTTTCAAATCTGTTTCAGAACCTTCTAAAACTTCTGCTACATTTTCAAAACCAAAATGTGATGTGTAATAACCTTTTTTCTGATTTATCTTTTTAGCATTTTCTAAACTTTGTATGTATGTATCGTAATAATATGAATTGTTTTCTTTCAAAGATGTTTTAATTATAGACAAAAACTTTTTTGTTAACTTAAACTTTACACTGCTTTGATTAGTATCAAAAAACATATCTAATTTTTGTTCTATAAAATCTTTTATATTGTTAAACACATCGTTAGGTAAATTTGGGATAAAATCAGATGTAGTTAATCCATTGTTTCTTACAAATGGTTTTAATCCGTCATATTGTGATACAGATTTTGTTTCACCATACAAAGATGTTGTTTCAAACAATGCTATATCAGTATCAAACTTGTCGTTAAAATCTTGTCTGACTTCATGTGACGAACAAATCAATGCAAGTAATTTTCCACCCAGATAGTTAAATCCAAAAGGTTGTGTAGGAACAATTACGAATCCATTGTAAGATCTATAGTTTAAAAGTTTTAGATTGTCTACTTTTAATCTAGGTCCCATATACATTACGGGAGAACCTAATGAAATTTGACCTACTAATTTTTGTGTGTTTAATTCTATAACAAAATAATTTAAATTTCGCCCAGGTCTTTGGTTGATAGGAAACGATGCAGTTAAACTTGCTTGTTTTCTAAAAGACGAATCGTCTACCTGTTGTAGTTTAAATTCCATGTCATTAGGTTTTATAGAAAAATCATTGAATATAAAATCTTCTATACCTATATCAGGTAATCCCATTTGAAAATTTTTCATCTTATCTTTTTTGTCGTTTTCAAAAAATTGATCTATTCGGTCAAATCTATCAAAGTAATTACAAATTGTTTTTGCAATAAATTCTGCATCTTCTACATTAAGTTTGTTCATTATTGCCCCAATATTTTGCATATTCTTTTGCTACATTTTTTCTGTTAGGGTTTTTTGGGATTAACTTCTCTTCTGTTAATTTTCTCCTTGATCTTTCAATGCTAGACAAAGGTGTAGCTACTGATACTAACCATTCAATAAAAACAGGGTATTTATGACCTAATAGTTCTCTTAGACCGTCAAACTCTGTCCAAAATTTCAATGCTAAAAATCTGTCGTCTTCAAAAACATGATCACCATATTTGTTCTTTAATAATAATAACTTATCTCTCACATCACCGAATACCATTGAAGGTACTAGTTCGGGAAACATTGATTTTTGTCTATCCATTAGACTCCTCCTCGTAATTAATTATTGTAAAAATTATACAATCATAATCAGAATCAATTTTTTCAGCACTGATCTGATATACTTGTGTATCGTTATAAAACATAACACCCTGTAAACCGTCTGATAATGATTTGTACATATTGTCTACATCTATATTTTTTACATTATTAGTGTTGCCTTGTTTTTTCATTTTGAATGTACAATCTATTTTAATTTTCACACCTTTTTCGTAAGGTTTTATATTCTGTAAATTCATAACTACTTGTGTTAAATCTTTAAAAGCAACCTGATTATTGTTATACCTCATAGCTCTTTTATTAAATCTACCTTTTCTTGTTTGTCTTGTATAAGGAACTAACATAAAATTTTTAACATGAAATGTAGTTATCATTCCTGTTTTGTCTTTAGTTTGTAATCCTACGATGTCTTCGTAAATCTCCATATCAATCTATTCCCATTTCTAACTTTACTATTAAATATTTGTATCGTGTGTTCATTCATGCAAGTTGTTACATACATCTGTCTATTTACTAAAGACCTAACATAATATAAAGGTAAATGTATCCAATTTTCTAAATGTTCTATTTGATCATCTTCACACATTTCACATAATACTGCTACATTTGGTATGTCTGTTTTTCTGTGCCAATCTTGTGTATGTAATTCCATTTCTTTTACTTGTTGAAATACTTTTTTTATTTTCAATATGTTTTTCAATTTACTTTGTACACCGAAAGTCTTACCTACTAGAGTAACATCTCTACTATGTAAGAAATTATAAAAGTCTTCTAACTTAGTAATAATTTCTATGCTTTGTTCGTAATCATTCCACCCGCAGTGTACACACTTCATCTCTACATAATGACTTACAACATTCCCGCCGCATCTTGGGCATTTAAGTAATGACATTTGTTCTATAATCCTTTGTGTTAATTACTATTCTCATAAATTTACTGCTTGAACTATCCCATAGTCTTGATGATATTCTTGCCCCGAGCCTAGATGTCAAATCTTGTTTGTTTAAGTTAGTTCCTATAACCATTGACCCTGTTGAATTTAATATACGAGAGTCAAATAATACTTGTAATCTATCTGTAACCCATTCAGAAGGTTTTTCTACTCCGATATCATCTAACATTAAAACATTATATTTTCTATACATACTTAACAGTTCTGATAAGTCTTCGTCATTGTTAGATATGCTTTCTCTAAACCTATCTAACATTTGAGATGTCATATCGTATCTGACTAAAATTTTATTCTTTAATAACTCGTGACCTATTGCACTCATTAAATGTGTCTTCCCTGTGCCTACAGTACCAATCATAAGTAAAACTACCTGTTCGCCTTTTATTATTCGTTCACAATACTTTTTTGCAACATTATAAGCCGTTTCTGTTTCTTTAGTTACCTTGTAATTATCAAATGTTTTTTTATCTGTTATGTATGGCAAGTTGTGTGGATAATTAAAAACTTTTAAATCAAATTTTTCATCTTCAGTTAATAACTTACCTTCATCTCTACAAGTACAATACACTATTGATTTTGCAGTTTCTAATTTAGAATCAAAATTATTTAACAAATAAACTTCTAAAGGTCTTTTATCACTTACATTATGTCTGTGACATATAGGGCAAGTTTTACAATCTGAAGGTACTAATTTTTTACCTGTAAATTTAGATGTTTGATACTTACTGTCATCAATGTCGTATTTTTTTATCACTTCATTCTGACGCTGGTAAAAAGTTTCGTTCGCTATCGAGATTTGAAAGTGTTCTGCTAGTTTCTTTAGATCTTCCATTTTTCTTGCTCCTGTTAAACCAATTTAATAAAACTGAATATAAATTCACATAATAAGACAACGAGCCATTTGTGTTTCTCCTAAACCATTGTTTTTTACGAGAATTGTAACCTATAGTTTGACTCATGTTTATTGTAATTTCTTTCAGTAATTCTATTTCTGCATCAGATTTACTGTCTAAAAAATTGTCAAATTTATCAAACTGCTTATAGTTTATATTAGGTATGCTATATATATATTCATATATATTAAGATGCTCTTCCTTTTGGTTTGTGTGAACATTATTCACTACCTCATGTGAATAGTTTTCACGGGCTCTACCAACTGTATTATCATCATTGACACTATCTATCGCAAGGTCTAATTTATACATATTACTAGTTCTTGATTTGTCATCATCGTATCTAGCAGTTGATTTAACTATACCTAGATCTTTTAATAAACCTATATGTTTGATAACACTTCTAGTAGTTAAGTTAGTAGAGTTAGAAATACTATTAACACTTGGATAACACAAACCTACATTGTTACTGTAATCTGCTAAAGATAACAAAACTAATTTAGTTGCAGATGTACATTTTTTGGCTTGGGATAAATCTAAATCCCAAGCCCAATTTAAAGCCTTTATACTCACTCTGACTCCTCTAATTTTTCTTTTAATTCAATAAATGTAGAACCGCACAATACTTTTAATTGTTGAATTGCCCATTCTTTCCCTTCGTCTGTATGTATATCTATATTACTTTCTATAGCGTGATAGTTTGCAACTTGCCATAAGATACTAAGTTGTTTACTATACGATGTACTAAAAGGATTTAAACTCTCAACGATTCTATCTATTATTTTTGGGTCGTTTAGATCTTTAATAGTGGGGTCGAATCCTAAATCTTGTACAACATCTGCAGTGTTTACTGTAGCGTCTGTTTTTTGTGATTCGTTTTCAGGTGTAGCAACTACATCTGTCATAGATCTATAATCTGTTTTCTGTCTAAAGTTCCACCAAAAAGAATTAGGGTAACTTTCATTCATTGGTGAATTAGTGTTTTTATCAACTTTTATAGTACCTTTATGTAATATAACTTCTGCTACTGTGCCTTCTGTAGGTTTGTCTTTGCAAATCCATTTAGGTAAATTACAATATATGTTGTCATGCATATCAACTAATTTTCCTATCTCAGCTTCTGTGATTGAATCAACTATTATAAATTGTTCTAATGGTTTGAAAAACATTTTATGACTTTTACCGTCACTAGAATCACCTGTAGATTTTGTAACTTCTATTTTACCTTGTACTTTTTGTAATGAGCCAAACATTTAATTTCTCCTGAATCTTTTTTCTAAAATTTTTATCTCTTCTTTTTTCTTTTTTTTGTCTTCATCAGTTAAACAAACAACCGCAACAACATATTGTTCACTCTTGCTTTTAATATCTTCGTTACTAATTAACTTTACAGAATAATTATTTACTAACTTTTTTTGAGTTTGATATGCTTTAAAATTGTTTCTGACTTTTCTTGCCTCTTGTACATTACCGTACTTGCCTATAATTTTGAACTCACCTTGTTTTAGTCCTTTATAGTATTTCATTTTGTTGTCTACTCTAGTTTGATGAGCGTCCATACCTTTCATCAAAATATCATAAGTAATTTCACTTGTCATTTTTACACCTCTTAATTTGTATAATTCATTTCTTGTTGATAAATGTTTAATATTCTTTCAAGTGCTTGCACAGGTAGATCAATTTCCTGTATCTTTTTATGTGTAAGACTTGAGTAAATATTAAATCTAATGTCTGCAGTATTTCGTCTAACATAATCATCACTTATGATTACATCTTGATTTATTACCTCAGCTCTTATTTTAACTTCACTTGTTTCGTAGGCTTTAGAAATCAAATCAGCCCATCTGTAAAAAGTTGAATAACTTGGAAGTCTTTGTGCAGAAGGTATTCGATCTTCTTTTCTTTTTTGAAATTCAACTAGATCTACACCTTCAATTTCTAAAACAAATAAAATTAAATCTTTGATCTTAGATTCGGGATTTATCTTCATTTGTTGACCCATTGTCTGAAACCATTTGACATGATCTTCAGGCAATTTTTCTTTATAGCCTGTCATTATCTTTTCGACACGCCTTTTTGTTAGTAACTTGTTGTGTGTATTTAAAACACCTACAAAATTACTTGTTGTTGTTACATTACTTGTCATAAAACCTCCTTACATTAATTTTTGTTGATAAGTAATATTATGATTCCAATCGTATTTCCCACTATATCCTTTAGGATAAGATAAGATTTCATATTGTAAGTTCTTTAACATATCTTTTTTTTGTTTCTTGTTTCCTACAAAAAATATATATCTATGTTTTTTAGAACCTTCAACTTTTATAAGATCGTCACCATATTTTTCTTTTACTAATTTTGTTTTCATACCTTTAGGTAATTTGTTTTTTCTATCACGATGTACACTATCAAATAAAGTAGTGTTATGTACTGTCGGGTCACTTTTTAATGTGTATTGCATCCCTGGGTCACTTATTCCTGTATATAAAAAGTTCGTAGCTTGATATATATAACCATTATGATTCATACCCATATCTGCATATGAAACAACAACTTTCGGAGCTGGTAACATCTTCAAACTTCTACCGATTAATGTACTAGCATCATTAGGTTCGTTTTCAATAAGTATATGCCTATTAAGTTCTATCACATAATCGTAGTATTTATCAGTACACATCTTTCTTAAACTTGACGCGTTAGGAGAACCGTATGTCACAACACCTGTCAATCTCTGATTATTACTATTATCGTCTTGTTTCCATAAACCAAACGCGTAACTAATTGTAGGTTGTCTTTTTGCATAATGAATGTTTTTAATCCAATCTAACGCGTGTTGTCTAGGGATTTGTGTTACTTGTTTCATACAATTCCTTAGCTAGTGTTAAATAAGAAGATCTACCTTTATCTGTAAACTCGTCTGGGTCTATATTTTGTTCTTTCATCAAAAAATTATAAAACTGTCGTGATTGTCCTGTTAATTTAGAATCAATAATTTTACGCAAATGATTTTCGTAATCTTCGTACTGATAATTTTTTAAAATAATAGTATTTAAAAATGAATGAGATAATTTAAACACACCTATATAATATTTTTCATTCAATATTGAATATACTGTACTAATCGCAGTTCCTCTCATTCCGTCTATAGTATTTTTTATTTCAAATACTATAACATTATCATCAGCGTTGTAATTATTTGCTACTAATGAAGGCTTTTTACTGACATCAAAAACCTGTGTAAATTCACTATATCCTACAAGTTGTTTGTATGATAATAAATTATTCATCTAACAACTCTTCTTGTAACATATATTGATAATCACCCCAATTATAATCATAATCATCATCGTTTCTATAAACTTTGACCCAATCGTCATCTTTTTTACTTTGATATGTAGTCGCCATTTTAAATCTTTGTGGTTCTGTTAACTCAATTTTTTTACTATGTAACCACCAATCAGCTTTGACTGAATCATTTGTAAAAACTCTAGCAGTGTGATTCATCATTCCTCTTATAGATAGATCAAGTGTGTCTGAGTAATCACGAGTACCTCGTACTATAGGTTCTCTAATAAAACTAGATAGTATCTGACTTGTTGATGCAAACCATAAACAACTATCAAGTTTGATGAAGTTCATTGGATTGTTTTTCTTTGCAATAAATAACTGTGGTTCATCTGCAAAGTTTCTTTTATCTACTAACACTACAGTAGCTGACCCTTCTAATAAATCCATAGTTGTTTTGATATCTTCTAAACTTGTTTTGTTATTAGGTGTAGACTTCAAAATAGAAAATATAACTGCACTATCTACTTCTGCAACTCTACCGTACTTCTTTCCTAATATGTCATCGTTAGAAATAACACCATTGTGTACACCGACTATAGGTCCGTCAACAATAGGGTGATTATTTGCATTGATTAGATTAGAACCTTGTGTAGCGTATCTACAATGATTTATAACTGCGAAAGTATCATCGTTAACATTGTTAACTATAAACTTTTTATACTCTATGTCTTGAACAAACTTAGATGCAGTCTTGCTATTTTTGTAAACATGAACATCACCTTGTGTACTAACAACGGCTACACCTGTAGCGTGTGTGTTTACACCTTCTGTATGTTCGATCAACCTTGTATTATGATGTAGAACAAGGTCTGTTTTGTTGTGTGTATCAGCGTCAAATATAACACCAGAAATCTTACACATAAAACCTCCCGTTTGAATAAATTTGTAAATATATTTTAACATAATTACAATGTTTTTTCAAAAAAACACAAAAAATCTCGAAAAAAACAATAAATAGTACATATTCGGGGTATATTTTCCCGCAAGATACATAGTAATATGAAGTTATCAATCAATTAAATTAACTTAAAAGGAGTTAGAAATGATTAAAATAACTAAAAAAGACATATTAAACCATGTTAAAGTAACACCAAATAAAGGTTTTAAAAATTGGTACAATAAACAAGTATCAGACGAAATAACAAACTTAAATAGATTGTTAGGTGAAATACTAAACACTAAAGAAAGTCATATAGATAATGTTAGTGATATGGTTTTGTTTGGTAGAGTTAACTACAGAAGTTTACAAGATATTGAAAATGCAAGTTATAACGCATCTTTAGTAGCAAAAATAATGTCTGATAAAGTTAAACAATTAAAAGTAAATAACACCCCTGCAGGTGTTAGGTAACTAAGTATAAAATAAATTAACAGAAAAGGGTGTGTAGAAATACACACCTTTTTTTGTGCTTAATTATTTTTTAATCTACTATCTTTTATTTTATTTTCTTTAAGAGCATTGATAAGATTCCAATATTTTTTCATCAATCTTGATTTTTCATCGTTATCAATTTTACCGTCACTCGTTGCATTTTTACATTCTTCAATAAGATCTATTAATTCATCAATAGCAGATATATTGTTGTATGCAAACTTAAACACTCTTCTCCAAGGCATTGTAAATATGTTCATTTGTTATTTCCTTTATTTAAATTTCATTTGTTAACATATAAAACAGTACAATCACACATCTCAAGTATCAAACCCGCCTTAAAATCGATTCTAGGGACCTGTTTTTTTCTAAAAATGTGTAAAATCATGTTTTTTATACTTATTTTTTAATTATTCTGTTTCAAGAACTTTCATGCCAAGTGCTATAATTCCACCGATAGCACCACTAGCTATTTCATTAAATCCTGACAACAAACCTACTACTGACAAAATTCCTAAAACGATAATTGATAGGAAGATTTGCGGTCGTAGCTTACCAAGCCAATCCATTATATACCTCCTTTAAATACATCTTTTAAATCTGACAATACATTTTTGACACTACTGTTTTTGTACCAATGTTGTAGTAGATAAGCGTAACTAACACTTAATATTATTGTAGTTATAGTTGTCTTTTTTTTATTCATCTCTTTATTGTGTTGTTGGCTCGGCTATATAAACTTCTACATTTCCTGTTACATTCCATACAGATGCAGTGACTGTAGTTGCTACTGTAAATTCTTTAGAATCAAAACCATTTCCTTGACCTACTTCATTTAATTTGATGGTCAAAGTTCCAATATCCATTTGTCTGAATGTGCAGGTACCACCTTTAGTCCATAAATTTGATAATATAAGTTTATCAACTTTACCATTTACACCACTATTTGGTGCGTCTAACCATATTCTGTCATAGGTACCACCACGAGTTATCATAGCAGATGCTTGATGATGACCACCACCTATTGCTCTCATTCTTGCAGTTCCTGCAGTTTGAGATATAGATTGCCCATCTGAGGCATTGCCTATAATATTAACTGTATGAGCATTGATGTCTGAAAAGTCCATAGATTTGCATCTTGATTTTTCTACTATCAATTCACCGATTTCTAATCTAGTAGCAGTTCCACCTGATACATCAGTTCCTTCAACTAACACTGCTTCAGTTTTTTGTGACGGTAATGTTGATGACGCGTACGCGGTACCTACAGTAACATCGTAAATTCCTATCTCTGACACGGGTGTACTTGCTAATACAATTCTGAGTGTGTTGTCTTCTTTGTTTTCTTTTCTAAAAGCCATTGCTGACTCAAGAGTTTCTGAAGGTATATTATTAGGAGCTGCATATATGCCCGCGTCCCCTGCAGTAAAAGATCTTTCTGCTAAGATTGTTTCGTTTACAACCACTCCACCACCAACAGAACCACCTACTGTTAGTAAACCAAGAGCCATTTGTGGGCTAAAACCCATAGCTCTTAACAATGTGTAAGGTGACTTAGCTATATTAAATGCAGTCCGCCACTTTTTACTCTCACTATTAAGATACTCTACTTTTTCAAATAACCAATCTCTACATGATCTTAGTTTACGATAAGCATTTATAGGTGTATTTATTATTGTTTTCGGGGCAGATTTTAATGCTTTTAACACTTTGCCTATAGATCTAATATGTATAACTAGACCTAAAACAATCATAGCTGATGATATTGCCCATGTTATATAACCTAATGATTGATACCATTGTATATCTACATACAATGTTTCAAGATTATAAATTCCATATTTTAAATTAGGGAATTGTTCTGCTATGTATGGGGTAGGATTTATATATGATACAAACAAACCAAGTGACCCAATAGTAATGGTGACTATAGTGAATGTATTTAATATAAATTTCCCAAAGTTTATTAAAGTTTTTTTAAAATTAAATTTAGGTATATTAAGTTTTATTTTTTTCATTTTGAACCTTTTTAAATTGTAAAACTAATTATTACACTCATTATAAGTATAACAAATAATGATATTAATAATACTCTAGTACGATAAACCTTCTCATAAATTTCAATTCTGTAATTCATTAATTTAATGTTAATTCTGTCTATTTGTTTTGTTATTTGTTTTAAATCGTCTTCTGTAATTATTTTGTTATTTTTCATAATAACTCCTTTAACTTGTGTAAATTTCTCTTACACTAATTGCCGCGTCAAATCCACCCGAACCACTTCCGCCACCTTCTACACTTAATTTGAAAACTTTAGATGATGTTGCAGGGTTAGATACAGTTTGATTAAATATTATAGTTGATTGACCTACTGCCAATTGCCCTGCGGATCTTGTTTCAGTTTCTATTACTGAACCGTCAAAGTAAAATTTGAATGTACCCGATAAATTTACATGACCACTTGTTATAGCAATAACTGCACTAGCTACATAATATCTTCCTGCACCACCCGCAGTAATGGTTAATGTATCGCCAAAATCTTTTTCCCCACTATCGCTAGACATATCGTAACTTTGACCTGTATCAACTTCTACTATTTGTCCTACTGCTAAAACATCAGATGATAATGCTAATCGAGTAGCAGAACCACCATGTGCTCTAAAATATAACCCGTCTGATTTTGTGTATAGTGTTGTGTGCCCTGATGTTGGTGCAGATGGGTCTGAGCCTTGATGATCATATGTTATAGTATCTACATCTGCCAATGCTGATGCTCCGTCACCTGCCGCTCCTGAATGTGTATGTAATGTTAATGCGTTGAACTGATCTCTAATGTGAGTGTTCATAATTGTATGTGTTACTAATTCGTTAGCCGTCCAATCTCTTGGTGTACTCCATGCCATAATTGACTCCTTTAAGCCGTTTCAACTTGATCTGCTGAACCACCTGCTTGTCTAATAAATAAACCACCTGATTTAAAATATACGACACAATGACCCGAGGCTGGTGCAGATGGATCACTACCCTGTTGATCGTGTATTATTGTGTCTACATCGTTTAAATTTGAAGACCCGTCACCTGCCGCTCCACTATGTGTATGTGCTCCTAATGCGTCAAGGTTTGCTTTAACATATGCGTCCATCCAGGCTTCTGTAATTTGTGTGCCTACATCTACATACGGTACTGCTGAATATGCCATAATCTTACCCCATTAATAAGTAATAAATGTTTCTGATTCTAATAAACTTACCCCGAGTACCCAAAATCTACTTATTGACGAAACGGGTGATAATACTAGTTGTGTTTGGTGTTGTGCTTTGTTTATAACAAAATTGCTTATAGCTTCTATAAAAAAATCTTTGTCTGCTGCTATTAATCCTGTTTTAGTATGTATATCTAATGTAATTCTATCTGAGATGTCTAATGACTGTATTTTTTCTAAAGTTGTGTCATTTCTATTAGCAGGTATTTGTACTTTTAATGTTTGTATAGGGTCTTTAAATCTAACTAAATTAAACTGACACCACCTGAAAGCTTCTTCACTACTTGGAATAAAAGGTGCATTTGATTCAAATGATCTTTTACCAAAAGTGTTTTCACTTGTTGCGTCTTTAACTGTTATAGTTGATGTATCTGATTGTGTCACTATTGTCGCTCTAGCTTGTAGTTTGGTTATATATACTGTACTGTCATTGTCGTTAGTTAAACTTATATCCATAGCGTTAGCAGTTTTAGTATTAGATATAGTCAAATCAGATGTAACATTGGTACCTGTGCCGTCTGAAGACAAATTAGCTAGAACATCAGTAGTAGCTGCAGTTGTCGTCCAAGCACCTATTGAGTCTGCAGATGTAAATAACATTTGTGTTGTATCTGCTTTTTCTTGTGGAAACACTGCTCTGTATATACGAGTTTGCCCAGGTGGTATCGCAGGTGAGTCTGACCCTACTTCTGGGTGAATCCATACAATATCTGCACCTGCTTGTGTAGTGTGTTTTTTAAGTCCTATAGTAACTTCATTAAATATATTTGCTAGACTGTCTTCCTGTTCTATTGTGTTAAAACTAAAATTACTTGTACTTGTAGCATCTGACAATGTAGCCTGTGAAGTAATAGCATTTGTGTCTTTAAATCTTGCTTGTCTGTTTTCGTATTTAATTTTCCCGTCTTTAGTTTCAGATATAAACCCGTTTTCTGTATTCTCTACCATTCTCAAAGCATCAATAGTTCTTGTGTTAGGTGGTATAGAAAATCTTTTTATTGTAGTATTACCTTCATCTAAATCTCTGTCACCTGCAGCCCACCCTGCAGCGTCTAATATATCACCTATTGCTTGATCTGTTCTTCTGTCTGCTTGTGGTGAAACTTTAATAGTTCTTCTGTTTAAGAAACCTAAAGGACCTACTGCACTTAACACTGCAGTATCTCTTCCACTTATTTGTGGAAATGGTACTACTGATTCTAAATAACCTACCCATTGATCTTGGTTAAATTTTAATGGAAATGCATAAGGAAACGAACCTGCACCCATTTGTAATTTGATTTTACGAGAAGGTAACAAATTACCATACAGAGCAGAACTTGTGTTAAAAGAACTAAATATCCCCGAAGTGTTTAACAAAACTACTTTCAAAGTACCACTAATCGATTCACCTCTTAAATTGTTTGCAAGATCTCGTCCTCTTTGCCATTCAAGTTGCATAACATACGATGTAATATTTTCATTACTGTCACCAAAGTCACCGTCATTATTCCAATCAACATACAAATTGTAGTTTGTTTGACTCATCTTTTATTGCCATTTTTTGCTTTTAAAAGTTCTAATTCTTGTGTTAGTTTTTCATTTGCTTCTGACAAAACACAAAACATTAATTTATGCCATGCTAGATCATCATATTGTCTTAGATTAGTTAATGTTTGATCAGTAATGTTAACTTTGTATTTTAATCTGTCTTGCATAATTCATCTCCTATTATGTACTTGTATATTTATCTTGTATTGCTTTCCACTCTTTATAGACTTCAGAGTTTTTAGCATCATCACCAAAATGCCCATCACCAATTTCAGTCATCAAATTATTAATAAAATTTGTTAAAGCA
>VTLG01012912.1_pt1 | contig 34467 bp, 48 predicted proteins | sample 4694571 | NCBI WGS metagenome assembly VTLG01 (sample SAMN12604809, study PRJNA352737) | marine metagenome | biome: ENVO:00000447; feature: ENVO:00000209|ENVO:00000569|ENVO:01000036; material: ENVO:00002151; isolation source: viral sequences binned using virsorter ...
CGTCATCTGGTGCTTTTACTTTAAAGCTTATTGTATATCTTACATCTTCATGCGTATAGTGTGTATGAATACGATACCATTTAAACTTTTTATTACTATCAACTCTATCTTTAAATATTTTTATCATTTTGATTTATAGTTAAACATATTCATACGGCTACCAACTAATTTTGCAGTGTTTTCATTATAAGGTGTTATACCATACCATTTTTCTATTAAGTTTGTTGCCGGTGTTTTACGAACATTAGTATCTTTAGTTATTTTAGTCCATTTATGATTTACAATTACATCATTTATTTTTTTTTGTAAACTTAATATATCGCTGTTAGTACCGATAACGTCCATTTGTCCATCAAAATAAAACTTTTTAAGTGAATAACCCGGTATTGATGGAACTATTTCAAAATAAAACGGCACTTTTTTTTCATAAAGATGTTGTTTATTATGTCGTTCATTAAATCTTTTTTCTATTGTTTTATTTACCCAAGCACTTAACGAATCAGCAACAATTGTATATAATTGAGAATATGAACGTATGTAATTATCCATATGTACAATAGGTATATGTTCATTTTTTGGTGGTACATATGATTTTGATTGATTTTTCCATAACCAACTTCTTGCTTTACTTCTATGATATAAATTAGGTGTTAGCTTTTCCATTAAACACTGACCATGAATGTGCTTTATAGCATGTACTGTAGAAATATAAATTGGCTTTTTAATACCATAATCACCAACAATTTTTATAATATCTGGATATTGCATTTAATTTACCTTTTTTTCATATGTGTTTGTTGGATGAACTATTATACCTTGTAATTTACAATTATAATGTTTTTTTACAAATTCTGTTTGTTTTCCAAATGCTATTCGTTTTAATTGTTTCATTGTTGGTTTAAATGTGCAAACTGTACCAAGTGCTTTTAATAATGCGTTAAAATCACACTTTAAAAAATGAGTATAAGCATATACACCATCTTCTCTTACAATTGAATTACCTCTAGGCAAATATGCTGGTTTTTCTTTTAACCACGAAATATCGCTTGTAGGTGCTTCTGTATGTTCAATAGTTTCAACTGTCATTTTAAAAATTCATTCCCTTCTTCACCACAATCATTTTTCCAACCAGCTTTAATATATTCATCAACACAATCTTGATGACACGATTGACATATTGTTTCTCCATCATCATCTTTAAGCCACACTTGTATATCTGTATTGATTGTTAATATGTTTGGACATAATGCACATTTGGCATTATATTGGTCATCTGCCGGTAAGTCTGGATTCATATCTTCTATATTCTTACCAGGTATTATTTCAAAACCAGATTTACTAAACTTAGTCATAAATGCTGTCCTTTCCATCTCTTTTAGCAATAAGTTCTCTTATACCATCACGCATTTCAATAATACTACTATCATCTATTTGAATCTCATTACCGTTATCTGCTAGATGTTGCCATACTTCTTGAAGTAAGTCTTCTGCCGTATCTAACTTATCCCATATTTCGTCGTTTATGTCGTTTTTCATTTTTATATCTTTCATTTGTTTGTTTATCATAGGTTTATTATATCATACAACCCACAGATGTACACTGTCTGGGGCACTTTATTTTCACTTTTTTTAAACTGTGACATATTTGTCACACTGTACATGTTCACTATTTGTTCTCTTTTTGTTCTAATCATATTTTTCGTTTTGTTCTATTAGTTGTTCTCTAATATCGTCTAAATGGTCTATAGTATGACCAAAGAAATCAGCTTCAAGCTTCTCCTTTAAACTATTTCTTATTTTTAACAAGATATCCTCAGCTTTATCTAATTCTTTAATATATTTTTTTAATAACTTATCGTCTATCATAGGTTCATTATATCATATTACCCACTATTGTACACTGTGACAAAGTGTCACAGTTAAGTGATAATGATTATCATTATCAGCTATATAGTTTTAGTATGTTTTCCCAATTAATTTTTAATTGAGAAGCTTTTGTAAATCTAATATTATTAATAAACTCACGTTTTTGACGTTTTGTTTTAAGTTTATAAAAATCATAAAAGATTTCTTTCTGTATTTGTTTGTTTGTCATGGGTCTATTATATCACATAACCCTCAAAAGTACACTGTTTTATGCGTAAAATAAGTGTTTACAAAATCATAATAATAGTATATAATAGCTATTATGAATAATGAAACAATGGATAATTTAAGAACAGCAATACGTCGCTTTCTCGACTATCAATTAGATAGTGATACAAATGCCGATGACTCAGATGCATATACTCAATTAGTAGCAGCATATGCAATAGAATGGAGTTGTGAAAGATTAAAAAGTAAGCTAACTGACGAACAAATAACTACATTAATTCATGACCTCCGAAAGCAATAATCCTCCTCAGTGCATTAATACTAACTGTAATCGACCAGTCTGTTATAGTCATACTCATAAAAGTGGTACAAAAAGATGGCGACCAACATGTAGTCGCTGTCATATGGCTAGTTATGGTAAGATACAACATGATGAGGGTATAATACCCATAAAGAAGACTCACTGTGAGAATATAGATGAACGATTAGGTTATAAATGTACATCTTATATTGCTTATCCTGGTGTATTAGAAATAGACCATATAGATGGTAATAGAGCTAATAATGTAATTGATAATGTACAAACATTATGTAAGAACTGTCATTCATATAAGTCACATAAAAACAACGATTTCAAAAAGAATAAGATTAGACTATAGTGTTATTATCTTTCATGTAATATTATAGTCATCTCTATATTAACTTCTAGTACACTTCAGATACACACAGATACACTCAAAGATATGCAAAAGGTATATTAAACAAGTGTATGTATACCTCTACCGGGCCCGCGTATCACAATGTTTAAATATCGCGTTTTAAGTATTTTTGTTATGTTGAGTGCGTTAAGTGATTGTTTTAAGCGTTTTTACAGCTGCTTTTAACTGCAAAAGGCGCTAGAAGAAACCTATGAAAGTAAAAAATAGCGCCTTAAACAGCTTTTATAGCTAAGCAGCAATATGAACTGAAATACTTAGCATATAAAATTCTTATAATTTCCAGTCACCATCTTTCCAATGATAACCTTTATCTCTCATACTTTTCCATTCCTTATACGAATCGCTATCTGTATAACCTGCCTCCCCACATTCGAAGAAATCGTGACCTTCAGCTACCATTTTATCATGTTCGCCACCTTTAGCGAAAAAGTTCTGTTCAGTATCTGCTGGTACTTCAGTATAAGTGGTATTAATAGTATAAGCTTCATGACCATAATGCTCTTCCATATATTCATGCGCCATGGTTTCAGCACCGTTTAGGTCATTAGCTTTAACTATAAATTCAACAGGGATTCCGAATTCTGCTCGTTTTTCCGCTGTTGCTGCTAATGGACCGTCAAGTTCTAACTTAGGTTTTTCATTTTTCCAGTCGTAACTTAACGTATTAACTTTAAATGATTTCATATATCCTCCATTTTTTATTTGATTTATTAATCATCATAGGTTTATTATATCATATAACCCTCGATCGTACATGTGACAAAATGTCACACCTAAACGATAATGATAATCATTATCACCCGCCCTGCCAGCGTTTAAAAAGCTATTAGCGGGTACCCAGCTACAGTTCGCGTCGCTAACGTTTATAACGCCATAATCTAACTGACCGGGTGACCAGCGTTAACAAACGCTTCTTAATCGCTTAAGTGACGACTCCCGTTTCGGTGCTAATCGCTAGCATTACAATTATAAAATTATTCAACATATTGATATAAATAATAGTTGTTTACATTACCGCATTTTTAGTGTATAATAACATTAAAGGAGAGTACATGACGTTTAAAAACTATACATCACCGTGGAAAGGTAAAAAGCGACCAGATTTATGGAAGCATGGAGCAGATAAACCAGAACTGCATTATGCTAATACAATCTATTTGAGACAAAAAGCGCAAGCTGCTTACCGTAAAGAACCGTGGAAATTCACATTTGAAGAATGGTATGCGGTATGGAACGGTCAATTAAGCTTACGTGGACGGAAACCAGACTCTTTAGTTATGGCAAGAAAGGACTGGGGAAAACCTTGGTCAACCACTAATGTAGAGATTATTAGCCGTAGAGAGCAACTGACCAAGAAGAATAATACACAACGCAATAAGTTTATAAACACAAGTAAAGGCTACGTCAAAAAGTACTATAATAAAATATGAGCAAAATATATACACCAGCTGATGGTTATACAACGAAATCTGGGGTTTGGATACAAGGAACTGATTTTGTGATGATGACAGTTGAAGAAAGAAAAGCGATGTATGGTGCAATAACCAACATTATGCAAGTTAAAAAAGAATCGGGGGTTAAAATACCTGGGTGGACGAAAACAGATGAAAGAGTTTTGAGGAACGCTGCGCGTTCGCTTGGTCCAATTCATAGAGGTGGAAGCAACAGAGATTTAACGTTGCCAGATTTGAAGAAAGTATGGATTACACTTGAAAAGTTTGAAATTCCATTAAAAGAACAAGTAGGTCAAGCAGTTAGTTGGCCAAATGCAATTATACCAGACAATTATGTATCTGGTGAAGAAGGTCCATACAGTGATTGTACAAAAAAGGAAGTATGGCAACATATGGAAGACCAACGAGCAACAACTAAAGCACAAACTTTTTTAAATGACAATAAACATGCAATAACAGATGATTTAATACCTTTTAATGAAGTATGGGATTAAAAAAGAAAGTTATTCAATATAAAACATCATCATTGATTACGCCAGATGATATTTTAAAGCAATTAGATATTAACTATATAAATGAAACATCATTTTATAATGCTATAAGAGGTTGGCAAATAGTAGCAGTTGATAAACAACACAAAAATTACCTAATAGATTGTAACGAAGAGAATAATATAATAAATCTTTATTATTAAATAGAATAAATAATTTTGTTATTTTAATAAGGAGATTAAAGTGCCAGCAAAAGCAAAACTCGTTACTAGAGAAGCTACATCATCTACAGTTACGTCAGATAATTTAAACAAAGGTTCAGCATTAGAATTTGCAGAATTAGATAGTAATATGATTAACTTACGAGACCAAACGTTTGGTGTCGTTGGTGATGATTCAGCAACAATAGATATAGCGGCAGGTGGAACTCTATATATCCAGGGTGGAACAAATGTTACGACTGCTACTAATTCAGACGGATCGATAACAATCAATTCAACAGGTGGTTCTGCTTCAACAGGCGATATTTCATTTTCAGGTTCAGTAATTACATCATCAGGCGCACTTATAGATTTCCAAGACAATATTAATGTTAGCACACCAGGAGCAGAAGGTGGAGACATTGGAAATATGATGAGAGTGACTGCTGACAGCGTAGACATCAACCAACAAGGAACTATTGGAAATTATTTTACAGTATATGGTGCCAGAGCACAAGAGTCAGGTTATGACGCTCCGTTCGCAGTAGGTCTTGCAACTAACAACGATGTAAAAATTAACGGATATAAAATGCCCGTCGACGACGGTATAGCAAAACAAATAATGTATACCAATGGTAGTAATACAGTAGCGTGGGGTTATGAAATTAAAGATGAAGATAATATGTCTACAAATTCTTCAAATTGTCTTGCTACACAACAATCAATTAAAGCATATGTAGATGCAAATGTTGGAGGTGGTTGGAGAGTATTTGGAGATGACTCTGCTGGAGTAGATATAGCAACAGGTGGTTCATTATACATTAGAGGTGGTGATAATATTACCACAGCAACTAATTCAGATGGAACTATAACAATTACAGCCTCTGATTCATTAAGTTTAATTGATGAAGATAATATGGCAACTGATTCAGCAACAAGACCCCCTTCACAACAATCAGTAAAAGCATATGCAGATACAAAAGCAGTTTTAACAGGTTCAACAAATAATACATTAACAACAGTAACAGGTGCTCATGCATTCCAAGGTGAAGCAAATGCTACCTTTGATGGTAGTACACTTGCAATTACAGGAAATATTACAGCAACAACTTCAATTGCCAACGACGCAATATCACTAGACGATAATGTTATTAAAACAACAAGAAGTAACGACGATTTAAGAATAGCAGGAAGTGGAACAGGTTTAATTAACATATCACCAACAAATGACACTGTTGGAGATGCATATTCAACAAATAGTAGATATAAACACGGAACAAATATAGTATATCATAACGAAACTTGTGATGCATCTGCTATGACAGGTAGCGGAGATAGAGAATATGTTAATAATACAATAGGTAAATGGAAATTAACAGGTGGAACATCTGATTCAGATGCAAGATTTAGAGGTGCTGTAAATGTAGGTGCTATTGATTTGAATCAACAAACGGTGAGTTCATCATCAAAATATGCAGGAATTATGGCTTCTTATCATGAAGCATATGCAACTAATACACACGCGACAAAAGGAACACTTGGACAAATGACAGCCATATTTGCTGGTAATTGGGTAAATGGTAATGAAGATATGGACATTACAACTTCTACTTGCGTTTTAGCAGAAGGTTGGATAGAACAATATAATGATAGTGATATTGAACTTACAACTGCATATGGATATAGATATGAAGGTCAAGGGCCAGGTATATATGGTTCAGGCGGAAGTGTCACAATCACAACAGAATATGGATTTCATTGTGGTTCTTTGTTTGGTAATACAAAATGGGCATTTTATGATGCTACAAACGGACAAAGTTTATTTGGCGATGTAAAAATTAACCAAAATACAATTTCAACAAATTCCTCAAATGCTAATTTAGAAATATCAGCAAATGGTTCAGGAACAATCAATTTAGAGAATTTACAAGTTGGCACAGGTGCAACTGTCACAACAATATTAGATGAAGATGCCATGGGCACGAATAGTGCAACAGCATTGGCAACTCAACAATCAATCAAAGCATATGCTGATTCAGTAGTAAACCTTATTGATGAAGATGATATGTCAACTGATAGTGCTACAAGACCACCAAGTCAGCAATCAGTAAAAGCATATGTTGATGGACAAAATCATACATCATTATCAGGCTCAACAAACAATACAATAGCAACTGTGACTGGAGCAAATGCGTTGGCTGGAGAAGCTAATTTAACTTTTGACGGCTCTACATTAGCAGTTACAGGAAATATTACAGCAACAACAAGTATAGCAAATGACCATATTACAATTGATGGAAATGAAATAACAACTTCTTCAACAAATGCTGATTTAGAACTATCAGCAAATGGAACAGGAAGAGTTATTATAGCGGCTAATGGGGCTGACTTTGCCACAACTTCAACAGCGGCCAGATACAATAATTCTAATACTCTGCTTTATCAAGATTTAACTCATACGATAGCAAACGAAAGAGTATACGGAAATAATATAATAATGGATATCAAGTTAGATGCTGGACAAGATACAAATAACGGTAATGACAGATGGAGAAACTGGCATCACACTATATTTGATTTGAATGGCTCCAGCTGTACAGCAACAAGCGGTTATTTGACTTATGGTCCATCAGCAGGTTCTTTCGAACTTGATATTAAGAATACTTCTACAGCAGGTGAATCACACATTGGAAATGCCAGTGGTGTTCACTCAGGTATTTGGTGTAGTTCTTCAGCCAATTCTAGTATTTTATTTGAGGCTGATGACTCATCATCTACAAATGTAGGAATGGCGGCTTATACTTCGTGGATTGAGTTAGATACCGCTTCAGGGTCCACAATATCCATTCCAAATGTTTATTCATATTTTTCGAAGGGAACAGATGCTTATGGTGGTGGAACAAAAGCAATAACAAATGCTTATGCTTTCTATGCCAGTCCAAATAACGGCACAGCATCAATTACAAACGAATATGCTTTTTATGATGCTAATGATAGTGGAACAAGTAAGTTTGGTGATATTCAGATTTCAGGAAATAACATAACTACTTTAAGTTCAAACGCAGATTTAGAATTACAAACAGCAGGAACAGGTAATATTGTATTAAACGATATTTCAATTTCAGATAATAAAATTCATGCAAATAGAAGTAATGATACATTACTTTTAGAAGCAGCAGGAACAGGAAGAGTCAATATTGGAAATGGAGATTTTGCAGATGACCCAGGTAGTCTTTGGAGTAATGCTTTTGGTAGTACAAGTAATGTTAAAGGTACGGCTATATGTCATGAAGATTTAACACACGATCCAGGCTCTTCAAGAGTTTATAACTCCGTTGTTCAAACATCTATTAAAACAGATGGTTCAGATACCACAAGTGGAGACGGAAGACTTAGAGGATTGCTTGTTAATACAGCACTTGACCTTAATGGTTCTTCAATGACCCACTCATCTATATACAGAGGAACTCAAGCCGTAAATGCACAATCATTTATTACTAATACATCTGCAGATGATGCGGTATTATCAACAGCGACAGGATTTACTGGTTATGTTTATGCTGTTCCAGGTGGTAGTTCAGGTGACTTAACAATTACAAATGCTATTGCTTGTGGTGCCGCGACTGATTTTGATGCTTCATCTATGCCTTCTGATAAAACTTTAACTGTTACAAATAGTCATAATTTCTATGCTGATACAAGTTGGATGTACGGTGGTAGTGCAACTAAAGTTTGCACAAATCATTATGCTTTCTATTCTAAGGCACAATCCATAGCAACTAATAACTGGATTTTTTACGATGCAACATCAGCAGGAACAAGTTCACAAAATAGATTAGGTGCAATACAATTAATCAATCAAGCAAGTGCTCCAACTCATCTTGCAAATCACTCTTGGATATATGCTTTAGATGATTCAGCAAGTTCAGAAGTATATGTAAAAGACGAGGCTGGAAATGCTACTAAGATATCACCTCACAATAAAGAAGGTGAATGGGAATATTATTCTAAAAATAGTAAAACAGGTAAGACTGTTAGAGTTAATATGGAAAGAATGATTAAAAAATTAGAGGAATTAACAGGTGAAACTTTTATTGAAACAAATTAAATATAACAAAGGAGAACAATAATGGCTACGTGGCCTTCAGGAACAAAAGCAGGAACAAGTAATCTAGATGCAGGAACAGATTCTCCTAGATTAGCTAGACCAGATATTAAACAAAACGTTGATAATGTTAATTCAATTATTGATATGTTTAATATTGATTCTCCGTCAGCAAATGAAATATTAAAATATAATTCAGGTAATGCTAGATTCGAACTTGGCAGCGATACAGGTTCAAATGGTATTAACGTAGTTGGTGACGATTCAGCAACAATAACGATTGCAGATGCAGGTACTCTGTATGTACAAGGCGGAACAAACATAACGACTTCAACAAACAGTGATGGTACTCTGACAGTAAATGCTCCTTCAGCAGTTAGTTCATTCACTAACGATTCAGGTTTCATAACAAACAATGGTAATGGTGATTTAACGATAATAGGTTCTACAATAACAGCACCTTCAAATGCAGATTTTACTTTAACAACTAGTGGAACAGGAACACTTGATTTAGATGATACAGTTAGATTCAATAAAAATTATAAAGAAGATATAAACACATTAACTAGTTCATCAACTATAACAGTTGATTGTACAGCCGCGTCAGTACATGATGTTACACTTGCAAGTTCAACGCAATTTGTAATTACGAGTCTTCCAGTAGGCGGAACAGTAACTCTTATTATTACATCAGACTCAACAGGAAGTTATACAGCAAGTTTTGGAACAGACGATAGTACGACAGTTAAGTTTGCAGGTGGTTCACCAACAATTTCAACAACAGGTGGTTCTACAGATATTGTTTCAATATTTCACGCAAACGGACAATACTACGGAAACATCGCAAAAGATTTCAAAACTTCATAGGAGATTAAATGCCTTTAGGTTTTGCCAATAACATTTTTACAGCAAGTTCAACAACAGCAGCAGGAGCAGATTGGTCTGCTTGGGATGGTTCAAGCGATGTCACACAAACGGTATCTTTTGCAAGTGACGTAGAACATTTTTTAGGTTTTGAATGGTTTGATTCTACATATGGATTAGTAATATATTGTAAAGACCCAGGTGCTGGAAACGACCAAATAAAAGTTAGATTAGTTACAAACACAAATGATACATTAACTTATGGTTCAGAAGTTGACCATTCTACTACAAATACTATAAGCTATACAAGAAATGACGGACACATAGGAAGAACTGCTAATGGAGAAATTATCGTAAAAATAAATGATAATACAGGTAAGTTTAGAACTTATTGGATGAGTGGTTCTTCTTTACAACAAAGTGATTTAGTTACAACAACGATGCCAGGTGGTGGAACAGGTTTAACAAGAAATTCAGATGGAGATTTTATTGGTCAAGATAGAGATAGAACATTATTCAAAGTAACTTTTAGTAATATTGCTACATCAACACCATCTGATTCTATTACTGAATTAACATTTGGAACGTCAAGTGAAATGATAAGATTAGATAAACAAGTAAACGGATTTTTTGATAAAAATACTGTTATTGGTTTTTATGATTTTAATGAAGATGGTAATGCGGATGATACCAAAGCAAATAAAATGGATGTGACAAGCGGTGATGGAGACCATACAGTTTCTTTTTCAGGTCTTGGCTCACAAGCATTAGATTTAGAAGCCGCTTCAACAAACACAATTGGATTTGAACAACCTCATCCTCCGTTTGAAACAACAGATTTTAGTAATCATTCATTATTTTTGGAACGATCTAATACAGGTAATCAAAGAATTACGAAATATGTATCAGGTGCAACATCATATACTCAAGCAAATATAACAGATACAGATATTCCTGATGGTGATACAAGTGTTAATGGAATTTATGTTGGTTCAAACGATACAATTTTTTTATATGCTATGCTTGAACTTTCACCAACAGCACTTGTGTGTTTTGTAAAATATAATACATCTACAAATACAATAACTAAAATGTTCCAAGTATTAAATGGGTCATCTTTTACAAGTGAAGAAGCAAGACTTTGTAGATGGGGAAATGACAGGGCAATTTTTATGTTTAATGGAAATAAGATTAGACTATTAGTTCCTTAATGTTAATATAAATAGATTTGTTATATAACTAACAGGAGAAAAAATGACAGCAGCATCAAATTATTTAGAGTTAGAATTACTTGACCACTCATTAGGCGGTTCAGGTGGAGCTTGGACAGCACCAACAACAGTGTACGTTGCATTGTTTTCAAATTCAGGTGGTGGAGCAGCGACTGCTTTAGAATCTGGAACAAATTCAACATCAGGTACAGGTAATTGGGGTTATTATGAAATCAACAATGGTTCATATGCAAGACAATCTGTAACTTTTGCAGCAGCAAGCGGTGGTTCAAAATCATCAAACTCTACAGTTTCATTTCCAGTAGCAACAGCGAATTATGATTCAGCTGGCTCTCAAGGAGCAACAGTAACTCATTTAGCTATTATGGATGCGTCATCAGGAAGTAATGTTTTATTTTGGGGTGCATTAACAACTTCAAAAACAGTATCTTCTGGAGACCAATTCACAATTAGCTCTGGTAATCTTACGGTATCATTAGCATAAGGAGGAACTCCTTGTGGCAACAACTAGAGAAGTTCGATATACCACATCTGGTACATACGATTGGCAACCATCATCTATTTCAACAAGTGCAGTAGAAACTACTTCTCCACATTATTGGACAGGTGTTCCTACATCATTACAAACTGATTGGACTACTACAAGTAGTACAAGAAGAACTTCAACTTTACCAGGTTTAGGAAATTGGTCAAGCGGACCAAGTCCTATAGTATATCAATCTACTAGTGGGTCTGGTGATGACCCTTATGAGGGTGTTCCTTATTATCCAACAACATACGTACTTACATCAACATTTACACCTTTAACAAGTAGTGATATATTAACAGCACATAGTACTGGTATTCCTGCAACTCAGTCGTATGCAAAAATTACTAGTACTCCTATGAATAATCGCATTACATATTCAGAAAGTGTTGGTGGAAATTCGATCGATTTTCAAAGAACAGGAAGATTTCAATACAAATATAGAAAAACTCCTCAATATCATAGAGCATTAACTGTTGTTGATGAAACAAGAACTGGAGGTGGAACTTCAACAAGTGATATTGGTATTACAGCTTCTCAAGGATTAAACCTTTTTATTGTTGGTAGTGATTGTACAAAAGCAGTTACTGGTACTACTACTAATGATTTTGCATTATCTGCAAGTACAGATGATTTTGCTGGTGGAACATTTAGTGCAACATACCAAGCAACAGGAACATATGATACTCAAGGTGGTAATTTTTCAGCAGCAGTAGTATTACAAAATGATTATTATTGGAATGGAAATGTTACTGTTACTAGAAAATGGGAAGGTAATACATATAATTTTAATAGTTCTGATGGTGACCATACTATTCCTACTTTAGCATCAACATCAACACTATCGTGTTTAGGTGGTATAAAAAGAGAAGGTGCATCAACACCAAGTTCAACACTTACTATAACAGAAAGTAGTGTATTAAAAAGATTTGGTGAAGCTAATTTAACAATAACATTTACTCAACCAAATACAACACCTAAGTTAATTTTAGGACCGTCATCAACATTATCTGTTAATGCAACTTTAGTTGCTTCAATAGCTAATTTAGTATTTTCAAGTGCATCAATAAGTTGTGCATTTACAACTGCAGCTACAGCTACGTGGAAACCTGGTGTAGAAGCAGATTTTAGTTTAGATTCAACATTTACAACATCATTTGCGTGTAATACAAAATATGATGTTACTGGAGATTATACTTGGAATAGTTTATCTAATAACCCATTTGTAGAAAGTGGTTATGTTAAAGGTGGATATACTGCTGACGCTGAATATGAATGGGATGATTTAATTACATCAGGAGTTGATGATACATGGGATACTTGGACATACGGAACTTGGTTAGGTGATGAAACAAATTGGGATGATTGGCCAAATGATGCTTGGACTAGTCCATTAAATCTTTCAGCTACATTTACACAAGCAGATACTATACCAACATATAAACTAATTGGTGCAAGTACTCCGTCAATAGCATTTACTATAACAGAAGATGTTGCATTAAACAAAGCTGCTGCTGCAACATTAACAACAGCATTTTCTTGTAGTGGAACATCTTCTGGTATAATTGATATAACACAAACTATAACAGCATCATTTACGTTAACAGTAAGTGATATTGATTATGTTGAAAATATACTTGAAGCTGAATTACCTATTAATGTAGCATTTACAACTTCTTTTACAGGAAGTATCAAATATGCTTCAAGTGACGTAGAAATTGCTAGTGCATTAACATTTACGCTTATAACTGGTGATGTAAAATACGATATTGAAGATACACCAGCAAGTACATTTACTACGTCATTTACACCAAATATCAAATATGACATATCTTTAACTATAACTGCTCTTGCAAGTAAAGTTGTTGTTGGTAGATTATATGTTACTGCTGACCCATATAACACAGCTACTGTTCCTGTAGAAACAAGAACAATAGTTATACCTACAGAGCAAAGACAATATACAATTAATAAGGAAACTAGATTAAATAACATAGTTGCAGAAACAAGACTGTTTAATGTTAAGGAGGAAACAAGGAAATATAAACTTCCAATTGCTTCAATGACAAATAGATACACAGTACCAAAAACGAGGTCAAAATAGATGGCGAATTTAACAGGATTTAAAAAAGATAATAAGGGCATTTACATAGAAAAAGACCCAACGTCAAACGTTACATACGGGTTAGATTTTAGTGATTATATACAAACAGGCGATGCAGTTGCATCAACAGTAGTCACTATTGAAAGTATTTCTGGTGATTCTACACCTTTAGCATTTCCAACAAATCATAGTACAGATACTGCAGTTACATCGAATTTAGTTAATATAAGATTAAATGCAGGAACAGATGGTAATGTTTATAATATTGCATGTAAAATTACTACAAACAACGGTGACGTAGATTCAAGACACTTTAGAATTGTAGTGAAGGATAAACACTTATAATGGCAGAACGTAAGCAACATTACAAATTAGATAGAGATTTAATCTTTAAATTAGCTACACTTCATTGCTCATACAAAGAAATTGCAGACCAAGTAGGTACTACAGCTTCTACTTTAGAAAAAAGATATTCAGGTATAATTGATAAAGGTCGTTCTGAAGGTAAAAAAGCGATTAGAAAAGCGCAAATGGAAAAAGCTATGCAAGGTGACGTACGTATGTTAGTGTGGTTAGGCAAACAATATCTTGGACAAAATGAAGCTCCAGCTGACCCAGAAAATACAGCTCCATTACCATGGGAAGAGGATAAAAAATAATGAAATTATCTGAAAAACAAAATATAGTAGCACAAGATAATACTCGTTTCAGAGTATTAGTTACTGGCAGACGATTTGGAAAAACTACATTAGCTATTAGAGAATTAGCATATGCAGCAAGAATTCCTAATCAAGTTGTGTGGTATGTAGCTCCATCTTATAGACAAGCAAAACAAATTGCTTGGGTTCAAATTAAAAGAATATTATTAGATTTAAGATGGGTTACTAAAATAAATGAAGCAGAACTTATTATATTCTTAAAAAATGGTAGTCGTATATGTCTTAGAGGTGCAGACCATGCAGATAGTTTAAGAGGTGTAGGTATTAACTTTCTTGTTATAGATGAAAGCGCAGACGTGTCCGAGAGTGCTTGGACCGCTATATTAAGACCTACTTTAGCAGATACTAAAGGTAGAGCATTATTTGCAGGTACACCAAAAGGATTAAATTGGTTTTATGAATTATATAGAAATGGCCAAGATAAAAATAATACAGAATGGAATAGTTATCAATATACTACGTTAGATGGTGGTTGGGTTGATGAACACGAAATAGAACAAGCAAGAAAAGATTTAGATAGAAAAACATTTCAACAAGAATTTGAAGCAACATTTGAGAATTTTCAAGGTGTCATTTATAGTTCTTTCGATATAAATCATAATATTAAAGATTTTAATTTACCAGAACTTGAAACAGTAATTCACATTGGTATTGATTTTAACTTAGACCCTATGAGTGCAGTTTGTTCTTTTATTAAAGATAATATTATTTTTGTTTTTGATGAAATTAAAATATGGAGTTCTAATACTGATGAATTAGTAGATGAAATACATAATCGATTTAAAAATAAAAAGATATTTGTATATCCAGACCCTGCGTCAAGACAAAGAAGAACAAGTGCAGGTGGTAGAACAGATTTAAGTATATTACAAAATGCAGGTTTTATTGTTAAATCTCTTACTAAACACATGGCAGTTAGAGATAGAATAAATTCTGTAAATTCAAAATTATGTTCTGCAGCAGGTATAAGAACATTATTAATTTCTCCAAAAGCTAAGAGTGTATTAAATAGTCTTAGCAAGCAAACTTATAAAGAAGATACAAGTGTACCAGATAAAACACAAGGATATGACCATATGAACGATGCTTTAGGTTATCTAGTAAGTTATTTGTATCCAATCACAACGAATTATAAACCACAAAATCCAGAAAGATTTGTTGTTAAAACAGGAGTAATACATGGCTGATTTTGGCATAGTGAATAAAGACGGCACTACAAATATACATCAAGAAACAACACTTCCGTTACACAGTGAATATAAAAATAATATTAAAAGATGGCATTTTTTAATTAATTCTTATATGGGTGGAAACCAATATAAGATGGGTCAATACTTAACAAAATACATTTATGAATCAAGTGCAGATTATGTTCAAAGAATATCACAAACACCTTTAGACAATCATGTTAAAAATGTAGTACATATCTACAATTCATTTTTATTTAGAAATCCACCAAAAAGAGATTTTGGTTCTTTAGAAGGAACACCAGAAGTTGAAAACTTTTTAGAAGATTGTGATATGGAAGGTAGAACATGGGAATCTTTTATGAGAGATGTAAACTTAATGTCTACAATTTATGGACATTGTGTTGTATTATTAGACAGACCAGAAACTGCTGTTGGTACTAGAGCAGAAGAATTAGCACAAGGTATAAGACCTTATGCAACATTATATACACCACAAAATATATTAGATTGGAATTTTGTAAGATTACCATCAGGACATTATGAATTACAATATGTTAGATTTTTAGAAAAAGATGAAAAAACATATGAACATGATACAAATATGTTTGTACGTACTTGGACTAAGAATGAAATAACATTAGAAGCTTATTATCCTACTAAAAAATCAAATGTGAAAGTACTTGAAAGAAAAGTAAATGCATTAGGTTATATTCCTGCTACTTGGGTTTATGCTAATCGTGGTCCAACGAGAGGAATTGGAATTAGTGATGTAAATGATATTTGCGATTTACAAAACTTTTTATATCAATTATATTCTGAAGCAGAACAATTAGTAAGATTATCAAATCATCCAACATTAGTTAAAACACCAGAAACTGAAGCAAGTGCAGGTGCAGGTAGTATTATATCAATACCAAGAGATACTGATGCAGGATTAAAACCTTATCTATTACAACCTAATGGGCAGAATTTAGATTCAATATTAAAAACAATAGATAATACTATCAAATCAATCGACAGAATAGCTCACTTAGGTGCAATTAGAACTTTAGCAACTAGAGAATTATCTGGTGTTGCAATGATATCAGAATTTTATTTGTTAGATTCTAAATTAAGTGAAAAAGCAAAAAGTTTACAATTAGCAGAAGAACAAATATGGCGATTATTTGCTAAATGGCAAGGTGGAGCGTTTGATGGTTCTATAAAATATCCAAATCAATTTCATATTAGAGATAAGAATTTAGATATGGATATACTTAAAAAAATATCAGAAACAGCAGCTCAACTTGCAAATGCAGACCCAACAACACAAACAATTGTTAGGGCTAAAATGAAAGAAATAATTGCTAAAGATGAAGAAGAATTAGATGAATTTAACAATTTAGAAATTCCACCAACTCCAACTAGCAATGAAACTCCACAACCACAAAATTAAAAGCTTTAAAATAAGACTTTATAATATTGAAAAACTTCTTGATAAGATGTCAAGACGGTCAAAACGTCAGGTGAAATCTTTATTCAAAGGTTGGGTGGATTCTATTCATTCGTGGATAGATTGGTGGGCAAATGCAAGAAAGGAGAAAATAATGCCAAAGAAAAAGAAAAAAGCAAAAAATAAGAAAAAAGCAAAAAACAAAAAGAAAAAAAGATAAAAATAATTAAATAGAAAGAAATTATGCAGACAAAAGGAATAACAGATGGCAGGTCACAAAAAAAGCAAAGGACCAAAAGTCCTACATCGAAAATACTTTTACAAGGGTCGCGAATACAAACCGTGCCGTGTTACTGTAAAGAAATTATATTCAGCAGGATTAAAAACCTACATGTCTGCATCTGCCGTAGATAACGGAGATTTAATTTTTAGAAATCATAGACCTATCTTATGGCACTCTTTTAATGAGTGGGATTAATGAAAAGAAAACTATATAGACAACCAGTTGATTCAGCTAAGCATGAACAATTTAAACAAGCGTGTTTAGAATATTTTTCTAATCATGAAAAACTAATGAAAAATCCTTCGATGCGATTTGCTTTTAAAGCAAGAAAAGCACTACAAATAATAAAAAAAGTAGCACATGCAAGAGGATTAGAATTATTAGATTTGTATGCACCATCAAAAAACATAGGTAAAGTACAAATAAATCCTTTCATTAAAAAGAATATAAATAAAAATATGTCGAGGCATAATCCAACCCTCGTACAACAAAAAGGAGAAACATACGATGAATGTAAATGAAGAAACATCGCAAGTCAATGAAACGGTAGACACTCAGGCTACTGAGCAAGACTCAAAAATGAAACCATCTGAGGACGTTGAATCAACGAAAACGTATACGCAAGAACAATTAGATGCGATTGCAGCTGATATAAGAAGAAAATCAGAAGTAAAAATATCTAAAAAGTTTGAAGGTATAGATGTTGAGAAGTACCGTGAAATGCTTGACAAGGAAGAGAAAATCGAACTTGAAAAGCAGAAGAAAAAAGGTGAATTTGATTCTATTTTAAAGCAACAAGCTGAAAAGTTTGGAAGCAAAATCAATACACTTACATCGGAACTGACAAAAATTAAAGTCGATGGAGCACTATTAAATGCTGCGTCTACTAAGAAAGCTATTAGTCCTGAACAGGTTGTAAGACTTGTGAGAGACCAGGTGAAAATGTCAGAAAACGGTGAAGTGGAAGTGGTGGATAAAAATGGAACAGTTCGTTATTCTGATACTGGTACTGCAATGACCGTAGATGGACTCGTTGGAGAGTTTTTAAAAACAAATCCACATTTTGTTCAAGCAGGTTTAGCAGGTGGCGGTTCAAAATCAAACGTATCACCAAACACGAATACTTCTGATGTTGATATCAACACACTGGATTTAGAAAATCCAGAACAGTTGGCTTTATACAGAGAATTACGGAAAAAGAAATATCCGGATTTGAATATATAAAGTTTTTATTAACTATAATAAGAAGGAGATGACATTATGGCAACACCAGAAATGAACATCGCAGGCGGCCAAGAAACCGCATTACTGACGAATATTTTAAAAGAAGCAGTATTCACTCAACAAGAGAAATCAATTGCTCCAAAAGTATTCACAGTACATAACATGTCAGGAACACCAGGCTTAACAGCTCAAATTCCTGTATATCCATCAATCACAGCAATAACTAGAACTGACGTTCAAGATATGACTGAAAATACTATAGCTACTACAAACGTAACTATACAAGCATCAGAAATTGGTGCAAGATTAGACGTATCTGACCTTTTATCAGAATCCACATCAAGAAATATGGGTTCAGATGTTGGTCAACTAATTGGTTCAGCAATTGCAGAAAAAGTGGATACAGAAGCATTCGATCTATTTGACGAAGCTAACATTACTACAAATAATGTTGGTGATAGTGCAGGTACAGATATGGGAAATTATATCTTACAAGCAGTATACAAATTAAGAGCAGTGAATGCACCAACAGACGCAAGTGGAGATTACATGGCTGTAATTCACCCAGGACAAGCATATCAATTAACTAAATTGTTAACAAGTGCTGGTTTTGGAACTTCAGCTAATGCAATATCTAATGTAGGTAATTCAGCAATGAGTACTAGCGCTTACATAGGAAGATTATACAATGTTAAAATCTTTTCAAGCGCAGCTATACAAGATGATTCTGTTGCAACTGACGGTTTAGGTTGTGTATTCTCACCTCTAGCTTTTGGTCACGTTATCAAAAGACCTTTGAGAGTTGAATCACAAAGAAACGCTTCATTAAGAAGTACTGAATATGTTGGTTCTACAGCAGTTAAAACTGCGGTAGTTAAAGAAAACTATGCATGTTTAGTTAGATCGAGTAAATCATTAGCATAATTGCTAATTTGCTCATATACATTAAAAGGCGGCTTCGGCCGCCTTTTTTTATGCTTTAATATAACAAATAAAATAAATAGTTGTATACAAGGAAGGACCTTGTAGAATTATTAAAGAAGGACTTAAATAAATGGCTTATTTTACAACAGATACCGACTTAAAAGAATACGAACCAGACATTCTTACGTATGGTATTCAAGACTTTGACCGCAATCCAAATCTACACGAAAAAACTTATGATGATATTATTCGTTTATTAAATGTTGATTGGTGGCCTACAGCAGGTTTTGGAAAATATGATATTAAACAAGTAGGTGCAAATTCAAAATTATCACCTAGTAGATTGATAGCAGCACAATTTAAAAGATTATCAGTTTATCATGTATTATCATATTACATATATCCAAGACTTTCTACATTTGACCCTGACGGAGACGTATTTAGGGAAAAGATGTTATTCTACAAGGAAAAATTCCAAACTGAATTTGATTTAATATTACGTGAAGGCGTAAAATATGATTTAGATTCTTCAGGAACAATTACCGATAGTGAACAGGTACCAACACACTTTAATAGGCTTATAAGATAATGTCAGCAAGAGAAGATATAGCAAAAAATATAGTAAATCAATTAGAAAACATGACAGACCCTGCGTTTGCTCTTGTTAGTAGAGATAAGTTTGATATACAAAAACTTGCTATTACACAATTTCCAGCAATATTAGTAGTTACTGCAAACGAAGATAGAGAAGATATCTCTATTGGTGAAAGACAAGGTTTAATACAATATCAATTAAGATGTTATGTAAGAGGTACAGAATTAGACACAGCAAGAAATAAAATATGTGAAGGTGTTGAAGAAACATTAGAACTTTCACGTAATAGAGATATAACATTATCATCAACAAATATACATAACGTTACAACTAGAATATCAAGTATAGAAGTAATTGATAGAGAACTTCCATTAGGAGAAGTAGTTATAAATGTAGATGTACAATATACATATAAAAAAGGAGTATTATAATGGCAACACTTATGTATAAAGAAGGAAATTCAATATGGGTTAGAGGCATGGATGCCAAAGCTCGTTTGGATGATGGTTGGACCTTTGAACCATCAACAAAACCGCAAAAAGCGGTTAAACCACATTGGCGACAGCGTAGACGAATGAAAATATCTAAAGCTGAAGCTAATGTAATTAAACCAGCAAATCTCGATGGTCCCGAAGATTTGAACATTGAGGAGATAAACAATGGCGACTAATACAACAACCTATACAGGTGAATCAGGCGTTGTTAAGTTTACTGACAACTCATCTTCAAGTGTAGTTAATGTTGCAAGTGTTCGATCGTTTTCGGTTGACCAAACACTAGATGCAATAGAATCTACAGTGATGGGCGACGGTGCAAGAACTTATATACCTGGTTTAAGAAACTTTTCTGGTACTATGGATGTATACTGGAGAGAGGATTCTGCTGCAGGTACAGGGAATGTTAATTTATTCGATGCTGCTAACACTGGAACTACAAGTTCATTAATTGAATTGTATCCATCAGGTGAAACAACAGGAATTAAATTAGCAGGAGCTGTAGTTATAACAAGTCATTCAATCACTGCCAATTTTGATGGTATGGTTGAAGCTTCAGTAGCGTTCCAAGGAAGTGGTGCATTAACTAAAACAGAATTATAATAATAATAATGTTTGATGTTAAAATATCATTTAAATCGAAAAAGGCAATTGGCGATATTAAACAGGGATTAGATCGTGCAGTTCGCTTAGTAGCTACAGATGTGTTTAAAATAATTAAACGCATTACACCAGTTCGTTCTGGTCGTGCTAAACGAGGTTGGAAATTGAATAAAAAATCCAACAAAAGCTATGAGGTACGAAATAATGTTCCTTATGGTCAACGTTTAGACGCTGGCTACTCAAAACAGGCCCCTAAAGGTATGACACGACCAGCCTTACGGGAGGTCCTATCAACAAATAGGTCAAGGAGAATAAGATGACAAATCTTAAAAATATAACAAATCATTATCAACAAATGATTAATGGTGAGTTACAAAAATACCATTGTAATGAATGGAAAATGGATATCTATTTTAGAATAACATATCCATTTAAAGTAGAGAGTAAGATTGTAGAGTATCAATCACAAGGCTTAGTAGTCGATGCGTTGGTACAATCTATAATTGCTAAGGCTTTAGATGCAGAAGGTAAAAGATTATTTACGGATGCAGATAGAATTACTTTAATGCAAGAAGCCGATCCTGCTGTGATTATTAAAGTGGCAGGTGCGATTAACAATGCTAAAGTTAATTTAGCTAAGGAACAAATCGCAAAGGAGTAAAAGACAATGTCGAGTTAAGGTTCCTACTCGCCTTGGCAGATAGACTTAAAAAGAGTTTATCTGAGGTAATGGAATTATCGACATTGGAATTAGAATATTGGTATCAATATTTAATTTTAGAACAACAAGAAGCCAAGGCAACGATGAGGAGTAATAAAGGTGGCTACAACACCGTTAAACATAGCCGTAGGCGTTAAAGGTCAACAAAAAGTTGATAACCTTAATCGATCGTTAGGCAAAACTGCTAACCAATCAATGAAGTTAGGTTCTGCTTTAAAAATAGCAGGAGGTGCACTTGTTGGTTTTGGAATAGCTAAGTTTGCAAAAAGTGTTGTTAACGTAGGAAGAGATGTTGAAGAACTAGGATTAAGATTCAAATTCTTATTTGGTAGTGTAGAAGAAGGTGCAAGAGCATTTGATAATTTAATTGATTTTGCTGGTAGAGTTCCATTTACACTAGAAGAAATTCAAAAAGGTTCTGGTATTCTTGCCGTTATTTCAGACGGTGCTGATGACTTGGCAACTAACTTAGAATTAGTTGGTAATGTTGCAGCTGTGACTGGACTAGATTTTAGAACTACTTCCGAGCAAATTCAAAGAGCATTTTCCGGTGGTATCGCGTCTGCTGATATATTCAGAGAACGAGGTGTTAGAGCTTTATTAGGTTTTAAAGAAGGTGCTAAAGTTTCTATAAAAGAAACAAGAGATGCATTTGTAAGAGTATTTGGTAAAGGCGGACAATTTGGTGATGCAACCGACGAGTTTGCTAAAACACTTACTGGTACTTTATCGATGTTAGAAGATAAACTCTTTAAAGTTAAAGATGCACTTGCTAAAGGATTTTTCCAAGAATTAAAATTACAATTAGGTGATTTAAACAAGTTTTTTGAAGAAAATGCTGATGCAATTGAAGATTTTTCTCGAGAAACTGGAGAAGCAATCGGTGCTCTTATTATTAATTTAGCAAAATTATCCAAGTTTATAAAAGAAAACTTCTCAGAAATTGAATTAATACTAGGTACTATAGTTGCAATTTATGGTAGAGGACTTAAAATAATTTTAGGTATTGCAGCTGTAATTGATTCATTACGTAGAGAACTTAAGAAATTAACTATTGACCAAGAACAATATGCTAAAGCACTAGCAGATACAGCTGACGGTGTTGAAATATTTGAAAGAGCTGATTTAGCTAAAATTCAAAAAAAATGGAATGACGAACTTGAAGATACAGCAAAAGAATTAAAAAACTTTCCGTTTTATGAAGACAATATAATACAAATTAAAAATGCTACAAAAAGAGCAACTGCAGCTACAAAAGAATGGGAAGATATGATGAAGGACGATGTTCTTTATCAAGCATATAAAAAATTAAATGACGAATTTGATTTACAACAAGAAAAAATAAATCTTGTAATAGATACATTCGAAAACTTTAAATCAACCGCAGGTAATGCTTTAGCAGATGTTATTATGGGTACTAAAAGATTATCAGATGCACTTGGTGAAATAGCAAGACAAGTAGTTCATCAACTTATATCAGCAATTATACAATTAGGAATTGAAATATTTGTTATAGATGTATTAAGAAGAAAATTCAAAGATTTAAGAAATGATGTAGCAAATGTTAATTCACAATTAAGAACACAATTAGCCTTACAAGCGGCATTGGCAGTATTCTCTGGAGGAACATCATTATTTGGAGGTTTCTTTGCAAGTGGTGGAAAAACTGCTGCAAATGTTCCAATCGTTGTTGGAGAAGCAGGACCTGAATTATTTGTTCCAAACACAGGAGGTTCAATTATTCCAAACGACCAATTAGGTGCTGGAATGGGAGATAATATTAACGTTACATTTAACATACAAACAATTGATGCTACTGATTTTGATACATTATTAACAACAAGACAAGACTTAATAATAGGTTTAATTAACAGAGGTCTTGCTGAAAGAGGTAAAAGGAGTATATTAGCATAATGGCATTATTCACACCAAGTAAAGGATATAGAACTTTAGATTTTCAATCAAATAGTAATACACGTGTAACGACGTCAGTGAGCGGAAAAACACATAGAAGAAAGATAGGTGCACAATCATGGACTATGAAATTACAATCACCACCTATGAGTAAAGCAGATTTCATGGCTGATTATAGTTTTATAGTGCAATTAGATGGACAATATGATTCATTTACAATTGTTCCACCTGAAATAGGTTCAACAAGAGGTACAGCATCAGGAACAATAACTGTTGTAGACGATTCAACAGTTGACCCATTACATGATAATAGTAGAGGTTCAGCTTCTGTTGGAGTATCTGGTGGAACAGGTATACTTAAAAAAGGAGACTTAATTAAGTTTTCTAATCACGATAAAGTCTATATGTTAACTGCAGATTGTAATTTAGATGGTTCATCTGTTGATACAATAACAATTCACCCACCGTTAGTTACTGGCATTGATACATCGACAATAACATATAATAATGTTCCAATAAAAGTTTTTTTAGATAAAGACCAAATTAAATTCGTAACACAAACTGATGGTTCATACAAATATGAAATAGTGATAAATGAGGATATTTAATTATGACAAGAAGCATAGCCTCTGCCACACAAACTAAATTAGCAGATAATAAAATATTTGTAGCAGATTTGATTGAACTACAATTATCTACAACACAATACCTAACAACAACTAATATTGATATTGAATATGATAGTGATACAGCTCCTGATGCAGGTGCAAATAACTATCTTGCTCAAGGTCAATTTATAGATTATGGCAACATAGTTGAATCTGCAGATTTAAGAATTAGTTCTTTAAACATGACATTTACAGCAGTTGATACAACAACAATTGCACTACTTCTTAATAATGATTATATTGATAAGAGAGTTGTAATTTATAGAGCAATATTAAATGATAGATATGAATTTGGTGATGATGACGTATGGCTTTTATTTGATGGTAGAATTACAGCATATGGCATAAAAGAAACTGATAATACTGCAGAGTGTACTATTACAGTAGCATCACAGTTTGCAGATTTCATGAGAACAAACGGTAGAAAAACAAATCCGTCATCACAAAATATACATTTTAGTTCAGACAAAGGTATGGATTTTTCACCACAAATAGTAAAAGATATTAAATGGGGAAAAGCATAATGTACGTACGAGAATTAACAGTTAAAGACCATAAAGAGTTTTATACATTAGTATATAAAAGTTTTTTTGAAAGAAATGATATAGGAATAGATTTTGATGAAGTTAATTTTAATAATGTAGTTAAAAACGTATTAGTAAATGATAGTCATTATAGTATAGGTTTATTTGAAAATGATATATTAATTGGTTGTGCTGTAATAATGTTAGAAAAAATTCCTTTTAGTGGAGAATCTATTGCGATATTTGATTTAGTGCATACTGATGTTTCTCATAGGAATTTAGATTGTTATCAAAAATTATTTGATGCAATCATGAGTAAAGTAGAAATTAATAATATTAAAAGAATAGCGTGTAATGCTAAAAATATTATGTTAGATTTTAATTTAAAACAAATGTTATTACAACGAAATGATTTTTATAAATCATCTGTTAATTGGGAAAGAAATATATAATGGGATTTTTTAAAAAAATATTTAGAGCAGCAAAAAAAGTAGTTAAATCTGTTACAAAAGTATTTACAAAAGTAATAGGTGCTATTACACAACCATTTGGTTTTTCTCCAGATGTACCTGATTTTGGATTAGATGAAGGTATTAATATGGAGCAAGCAATACAAGGTGTATTGATTAATAAAGATAGTGCGATTGCAAATATACCAATTATATACGGTACTAGAATGGTTGGTGGAGTAAGAGTTTTTGTATCTACTAATGGTACTAATAACAAATATCTTTATGTTGCTTTAGTATTAAGTGAAGGTCCAATTAACGGCGTAACACAACTATTAATTGATGATAATGTAATTACAATAAGTTCATTAGACCACGGAGTTCTTAGAACGTGTTCATCAGGTAAACATGATGATAGATTAAAAGTGCAATTCTTTGACGGAAGAGATGACCAAGTTAGTAGTTCATTATTAGAAGAAGCACCTAATTGGACTTCAAATCATAGATTAAGAGGATTAGCATATTTGGCATTAAGATTTGAATGGAAGAAAATAACAGACCAAGCATCTGCAGATAATAATCCATATACAGGTGGAATACCAAACGTAAAAGCAGTCGTTCAAGGTAGAAAAATATATGATGCTACAACGTTGACAGCAGATTCTACAACTTATCACGACACTGCTTATGCTGATGAACCAACAACATTTACAAATAATCCAGTTTCAGTTTTATTAGATTATATGCGAAATTCAAGATATGGTAAAGGTTTGCCTAATAGTGCATTTAATTTTGATACTTGGAAAACAGCAGCAGATTTATGTGACCAAACAGTAACATATTTAAGTGCAACAACAGGCAAAGCATTTACTTGTGATGCAGTTGTTGATACACAACAAAGTTTAATGAGTAATATTAAAATATTATTATTAGGTTTTAGAGGTATTATGCCTTTTACACAAGGAAAATATAAACTAATGATTGAACACGCAGGTGATGATACAGATATTGATTCTACAGCAACACCATCAACAGTTTTTACAGTAACGAATGACCATATTATTAATGGAATACAACTAGAAGGTGAAAGCAAAGTAAACAAAGTTAATAGATGTATTGTGACATATATTGATACAAATGCTGATTATCAACCTAATCAAGCAGTATATCCTGTTGCTGGAAGTTCTACAGATAATACATATATGACTGAAGATAATCAAGTAAGATTAGAAAAACAAATTACACTACCAACAGTTGCAAGTAGAGAACAAGCATTACAATATGCAGAAGTGTTTACTAAAAGAAGTAGAGCACAAAAGACTATTTCTTTTAATACAACAATAGCAACGGCAAATACAACAGTTGGTGATTTAATTCAAGTTGTAAATGAACACATAGGTTTAGATGGTATATTTCGTATAAGTGATATTATTATAGATGATGATGGTACAATAAACATTCAAGCAATTGAACACGTACCAGCAACATATGGTATAGCAGCAAAAGATGCAGATATAACTAGACCAGCAATAAGCTTACCTAATCCTGACCAAGTTATAGCAGCTTCTAGTTTAACATTAGCTTCTGGTGCTGCGCATAATTTAACTGGTACAGATACATCAGGATATTTTAATGATGCTTCTGTTAGTACAGTAAGAAGATTAAAAGTAAGTTGGACAGCTTCAACCGATGTATTTGTAAGTGAGTATATAGTTCAATTTAAACTAAGTAGTGCTAGTGATTATACAACAGCAGGAATAACAACTGGAACTGAATTCTTTATATCTCCAGTAACACTAGCAGTAAATTATGATGTGCGTGTAGCGGCTAGAAATGAGTTAAACAATCAAAGCGATTTTGTCGCTGTGACTGGCCATACTATAGCAGCATAATGAATCAAGATTTATTTTTTAAAAAATTAAGTTATTTTGGATATTTTGCTTGTGATAACTACAAGAAACGAGGAAAAGGCAGAGTTTACTTATGTAACGGTGCACCATATCATAACTGTGCATTTATACTTGAACCTCAAAGTCGGACAAAAGTTTCTGGGTTTCGTAAATTGGTAGAAGGACATCGGGAACCTGTGTATGCACAACATAAATCTGACACATAAATTGTACTTCCCAACGTTTCATTAATATTTTTAAATCATTTCTATATTTTAATTCTGATTGTCTTTTATATTGATATACAGATTTATTTGTTATTCCCCAATCACAACCAATTATATAGATTTTTTTAAAACCTAATTTAAGTGCTACGTATAATGCTAACATACCAGAATTTTCTGGTTGTTCACTCATAGGATATACTACTTCATCAAAGATTTTATCTTTTTGACCGTTTCTTGCCCAATACTTAACATTATCTTCTATATCAATAAGTGGTTTTGTAATAGGGTCATGCACACATACGTGGTCAACCGCTCTATCTCTACGAATAAAATTACATCCAAATTCTGTATATTTTTTAGGTAATGTTTTATGTAATTCTTTAGCAGATGGACCATTAAACCATATTATTGCTGTTTTAATCATCAAAATCTAAACCGTTATTATCTAATGTTATATCTGAATCTGCTGTTAGATATCTATAATGAGAATTACGTATATATCTAAAAAAATCTTGACAATCGTTAAATGTTGTATCTTGTAAATCGAATGTAGTAGCACCTTTATCAAACATAATTTAAACGGGAGTGCAACATCACCATCTTGCAAGGGGAAACATTTGCACTCCCCACGTAACAACTAAGGGGAGACCTTAGCAATCGTATAAGCTATTTCTCTTAATATGGCACAAGAAGTAGAATTGATAACTTATACAATAATATTTATTTACTGTGTGATTTTATATATTCTGAATTGGTATTCCAGAAAGTGTTATATTCCATATAATTGGTTGTTTTATATGGAATATATGATGATATTTGAAAATGATTAGGATTCCACACAACAAATTCTGCTTTACGTGTTATTTTAACACATAATAACCATTTGTCATTTATTTCACAAGAGTTTCTAGCTTGTGATATCCATTTATCTAGTTGAGGTATTGTTTCATTTAACGCTAATTTATGAAACGGAAAATCTGCATAATTTTTACATTCAATAACTAAATGCGGAAATGACGGACCAGGTATAATATCACCTTTAAATGTTCGTGTTTGTTCCGCGCTTAAAGCATTAGTACGATAAACGTTATAACCACCAATAAAAGCACCAGAATTTGGAACTCGTAAAAATTGTTCATTATATAATTTAGTTAAAAAGTTTGCTACTTCTCTTTCCCAGGTTTTTCCTTTAGTCTTGCTTTTGCTTGCCATCAACTTCTGGTTTTGGTACTATATTTTGTGATTTTAAATGTTCAACAAGTTTTTTATGTAATGTTCCTATTACTAACATTTCATTTGCTCCAAAAGCACCACGTCTAGATGCTATGTCAATAATATTAGCTAATTGTACATAATCTTCATTTGTAAAAGTTTCTTTCATTTGTCTCCTTAAGTTATTAGTTGTGTATGCTCGAGAAGCCGTGCAACGATAAGTACGGCCACCGTACAATACCGCCCTTATAAGTACAACTAACGAGCATACAGTATTATTATATCAAAATTATTTAACTTTGTACACAGTTAATAAATAATTTTGTTGCTATAGTAGTTTGCCTATTACATCCTATTGCTATTGCATATCATGCGGGCTGCTATGGCAACAATAATCAATATATCATATAATCATTAAAAAGTGCACGCAGATGCACCATTAAAGCTTCCCAGGCGTACGCAGAATGAAATGTTAATAAAAGATGTATATTATATCATTCATTTTTTTATAAAATATTTTATATTCGAAAAACGATGATATATAGTTATGATAGGCAAGCAAAGGCACAATTCAGGCACAAGTCCCAATAATAAATTATGAGTTGCACACCCTCTAATTGTGTAGGTTTGACAAACCGAATAAGCGTCACCTGAACTTATAAAACTATGGGTAGTTATGCTAATACGTTTTGAGAATTTTACGTATTAGATAATATAAGCTATAACTTTAAGTTAAACACGTTTCACCTGTTGCTTATATTAAGGAAGTCGGTCAACCTTTTAGGTTTCGTAAGATATGCAAACCCTTTACGATAACGGATGGATGTAGTGAAACTGCGGTAGATTTTGTACTAAAAGTCTGCTATGCGAGAAAAACGGGAAAATACGAATGTTGCGATAGCAACTTCGTTAGCTAATGAGCTTGCGAATTAGCTGTTAGTGCCGTTAAGTATGCGTTTATCGAAAGTTCTACGTTTATCTGACTGTGTCCATAACTTATGACTAGCAATAGTATCAGCATAACCGTGAGAATAATGTATATGTATAATAGGAGTATTGATTAATGCTTTTACACATGATATACAAGGTGCTGTAGTAATATAGATATGATGTGCTTTATCAATATTAGAACATTGAATTAAAGCATTTGTTTCTGCATGTACAGCAACACACTCATCTAAACCCAAACCAGATTTGTAATTTGCACCAGGACATGGTTTGTCTATGCAATGTTGCCATTGTTTTGGTACACCATTATATCCTGTAGAAAGAATTTGATTATGAATATCTGTAATAACACATCCAACTCTTCTTCTTACACAAGTTGAACGTATTGACATGACATTAGCGACTGTCATCATCGTTGTATGAATTGTAGGTCTCTTTTTCATTTTACTAAATCAAAGTGTCTTTCATAGACATGTAAGTTTTGTACTTGCCAATGTAATTTAATATCATCTGTAGGAAGACCATTGCTAGCTAAATCATCTTGTAATCTAGTAGCAACAGTCTGTTGCCATGCATAGTCGTTTTTGTAGCCGTAGACCACGTCGTTGCTACGCATTTGTACAACCCCTTGGAGGATATTCCCACGTATATAATACGTGACAGAATTTGTGCATATGAAATCATTCTTACCTTGTGCATTATATTCGTGCCATATTGAAGGTCGAATGTATATCATACTTGCACGTCTGCTGTTGGAATTCTTTACTAATTCTTCAAAACAATTTTGATATTGTTCATTATTATCACGACTAAAAATTAAATAGCCATAATTTGAATTTATATAACCATCAGGACTTGCTGATAATTGCCATTGTTTTGGTGGTGGTTCATCTAAATCATTTATGTTTAAACTTTGAGTATCATACCAATGAATTTCTTTTTGTATGTATTCATCATTTGGTATACCAAATATTGAAGGTTTATCTGCTTCAAAACTAGCACCTATTATTTCAATTGTTCTACAACCAGTTCTGTCAAGTGTATATTCTTTATTTTTTAATTTTGTTTTAAATATATTTGCTATATCAACTGTTTTCATATTTCTCTCCTATTTGTAATGCCATGTTTACAGCTTGATGCATATCAATGTAAACGTATTTACCGCAGCGACCGATGAATTCCATATTTTTTAATTTATCTGCTTCTGCTTCATATTTTTTATATAACATTTTATTTTCACCTTTTATATCTTTTACTGGGTAATATCTTTCAAAATTATTTTCTGTATAATCTACTGGTGTTTCTAATGTTATTGTTGTCCAATTTTTATTATTCCCATGACCAGGTATTTTTTTCCATTCAGTCATTCGCGTTTCACCACTATTAGTAGTAAAATTAGTTGTTGCATTTATATCATCCCATGCCCATTCTTTATTATAGTGTTTGTGTTTAAAAATTATACTTCTATATTGCAATTTACCATATCTATAATCGAAATATTCATCGATTGGCATACTATTAAACACATAATCCCACGATGTCATTATGTTTTTGTTAACTGGTGTTTTTAAGTAATATATAATGTTTTTATGGTTTAACATGCGTTCAAAAAGTGCTGTATAGCCATCTTTAGGCATACACTGGTATGTGTCGTCAGGAAAGTAGTATGTATTATCATCATCTCTAATTTTTATGCGATTTATGATACTTGGGTCTAATTCTTCTAGTTCTTTATTCCACATCTTACGCGTATATGGTCTAAAAAGTGTTTCTATCATTTTTTCTTTTGTGCCAAAATAACTTAATGTATTTTTATTAGGCGGTAAAACAACAGTATCACCATTGCTACAAAGTGCGCGTACTTGATGTTTATAAGGTAACCATTTTGTAAATCGACTTAACCAATCATATACTTTTTTATTGTTCGTGTGAAAAAGATGTGGTCCATACTTGTGGATTCTAATTCCATATTCATTAACGTAGTCATACGCATTACCACCAACGTGATTGCGTTTTTCGAAAAGTGTTATATAATGATTTTTTTCTGCAAGATATCTTGCTAATGTAGAACCACAAAATCCTGCTCCAATTATAGCTATTCGCATAAAACTTCTGTTAATTCTGTTTGTTGTTTTTGTTTGTTTAGAGGGTGTGTATTGTTTAATGCATCTTTTTGTAATTGTGCAACCTCAATTAATGTTTTATCATCCATTTTTTCTACGTCATTTGCTGTTAATGAAGCTAATGACTCGTCGTTATAATACACTTCCATTTCTCGTGGGTTTCCTATTAAAATACTATTAGCATCAGCAACTTGAAGAGGTCTAGCTCTCCACCAGCCAGAACCAGCGTGTTTATACCCTGGCATAAGACATCCCCATTGTTCTGCAAAAACGTTACACATTTTATCTTCTGTTAATCTTTTTTGTCCATCTTTTTTACTACCAAAATATTCTATGGGCCATCTTGTAATGTTTTGTTTTTTTAACCATGATATTGTGCTTCCTTGTAATAAACTAGCAAAATTAAATGTTTTTTGTTTTTCTAAAAGTTGTATTCCTTTACGATTTAAATGATAAGGATTAGGATTATATTGATAAAGTAAATTGTTAGGCCAATCTATTAGTAATGATATATTGTTATTACTAAAAGCAGATATTAGCATGCGACTTTGCCTATTACGAATAATATCGATTGCTTGCAACATATCGTACTCATATTGTTTCGCATTCGCAACTTTAAAGTTTTTATTATTTGCATAGGCAAGGTCAACATTCCACTTGTTAAACAAGTCCTTTTTAGTAGTTTTTATAATACTATCATATATACTTTTTGTTTGCCAATCGTCAAATAGCAATATTGCATCTTGTCTTTTTGCAATTGTATATAAACCATTATAAAAAGTTATTGCTTGTCTTTGTTTTGGTCCTGCTAGGAAAACAAGCACATGTTTATAGTGGCTTATATCTTCGCCTAATTCTACAACACGCTGTTCTACCTCATAATTCATATCACGCAAGCATCGTAATAAACTATAATGTGATGGAACAACTTGTAGTTGTTGACGTAGATAAAAGTCTTCTGTACACTGGTTTTTATTCATACCAGTTATTAATATTTTATTTTTTGTTTTGTCCATCCATTTTACCTCTGCTATATTCTACAAAGAACGATGCATAGTTTATTAAATCTTTTGCACTATCTTCTAGTGATTCGTAATTAGGCTTATAGCTTTTATCATTTTGCATAGCCTGAAGGACACTACGTATGCGCAGAGCCTTACCTTGGATGATATCTAATATAGTATATAACCCACCAGGATAGTAATCTGCTTGCTTAATTGTGCTATGTGGATTTTGATAATCTTTTGCTTTTTTTAATTGTAATTCTATACATTCTTTTAATACTTTTACTGATTCTTTCATATATAGTCCTTTAAGTTCGGTGGTTGCCAACCTTCTGGTTTTACTACATCCCATTTACTGCGTTTTGTAGCTTTTTGTATTTTTTTCATATTACAAGAATGTATATGTTTAAATGCACCATCAAAATCAAAGTTTTCATAATAAGCAGTGCCTAATGTGACATATACTAAGTCAACAAGCGCATCAAGCTGCTGTTCTCTATTTCCTTCTTTTTGAGCTTTAATATATTCATTTAACTCTTCAGTCATATGCTTTATTCTTGCTTCTTGTAATTCTTTGTTATTTTGTGTTGGTTGTAAGTTGTATTTTTGATGAAATTCTCTAATTGACTCAAAATTGCTTTTTAAACAATCTTCTTTAATAAGTATTTCACCTCTTGTTTGTGTTTCGTTGAGTATTTGTTGTTTTATCATGTTATCCTCCATAATAAAATTATACACTATTTACGAGTGAATGTAAACACTTATTTTAAGATATTGGAAAACATAACCTTCAAGCTTCGAACTTTAGGTCAGTTATGTGCATTTTATGATGTACATCATAGTTGCATTTTCTTATGTTTTCCTCAATCCCGTTAATCATAAGTTCCTTCGCGATTGCCTATGAGATTCTCATAACAACCTATGATTAACTTTTTTTGACACGTTATGATATCCCAACTTGTAATTCATATTATTGCTTCCATTATTTTGCTATCTTGTGGAAATTCATTACCGAAGGTATGATTATATTGCTTAGTCGCTAATAACCAACCAGATTCGTCATCTGGTGCTTTTACTTTAAAGCTTATTGTATATCTTACATCTTCATGCGTATAGTGTGTATGAATACGATACCATTTAAACTTTTTATTACTATCAACTTTATCTTTAAATATTTTTATCATTTTGATTTATAGTTAAACATATTAATACGGTTACCAACTAATTTTGCGGTGTTTTCATTATAAGGTGTTATACCATACCATTTTTCTATTAACTTTGTTGCTGGTGTTTTACGAACATTAGTATCTTTAGTTATTTTAGTCCAGTTATGATTTACAATTACATCATTTATTTTTTTTTGTAAACTTAATATATCGCTATTAGTACCGATAGCTCCTATTTGATTATCAAAATAAAACTTTTTAAGTGAATAACCCGGTATTGATGGAACTATTTCAAAATAAAACGGCACTTTTTTTTCATAAAGATGTTGTTTATTATGTCGTTCATTAAATCTTTTTTCTATTGTTTTA
>VTLG01016365.1_pt1 | contig 34460 bp, 16 predicted proteins | sample 4694571 | NCBI WGS metagenome assembly VTLG01 (sample SAMN12604809, study PRJNA352737) | marine metagenome | biome: ENVO:00000447; feature: ENVO:00000209|ENVO:00000569|ENVO:01000036; material: ENVO:00002151; isolation source: viral sequences binned using virsorter ...
ACATCTTTGTCAATGTCAATTTCACGTTCCTTCTTTTTGAGTTTAGGTTTCTCAGGAGGAAGAACCTCTGCTGCTACATCTAAACTCTTTTCAATACCACTGGTATCCATTATGAAACATCCTCAAAATAACCAGAAGTTTCACTGAAACCGAAGTCGTCACCAGGCACTAGAAGTGAATCATCAATAGCGTCAATGACATTATCAGCATTCTTATCTATCTTTGCCTTAGGTGTTACCTGATACTTACGGTAACGTCCTGGTGATTCAATATTAGTAGTGCTGTATTCTTTAGTGATTGCTTTCTTAATGAATCCAACATCAGTTGTAGGACCATAAATGTATGTCTTAACTTGGAAATCTAGTGTCCATATAATAGTTCTTCTATCAGAGAAGTCACCATCATAGTCATCTACAAATGATACATTGTTTAGTATGATAGGAATATCTTTAATTATATTAGCTTCTTCTACTAATTTTATTGATAAGTTAAATGATGGTTGGAATGTTGGAAGTATTTGTTCTACTATTTGAAGTGAATCTTCTTGAGTTCTTGTGATTACACTCAATTCAAATCCTAGATTATATGGAACTGGTACAAAGGTTTTCTTTACCCCTTTAGTAGCATCTGCAGTTCCAGTAGTAGTATAGTTTATTGGACTTTGTTTCCTACCAGGATCATATGAAATACCATTCATTTCAAATGACATACGAGGTAGAGATATAGCATTAGGTCTACCAAGTTCTGGTTGTTCAGTTAACCTTGCTAAAAATTTTGATCTAGGACCATATGCCAAGGGAACTTTCATTCTCTGATATGTGGTATTATCATCATTGTATCTACGAATCTCTAGGTTATTGAATAATGTACCAAAACCAATAACTGTCTTTCGTATTATTTGATCGTAATTGTAAGTTCCTAGCATAATTAACTCCTGTTACCAAATTCGCCAAACGGATTAAACTCAGTAAAATCAATAAGGTTATCACCTAATGTCTCAAATTCTAAGTTATCTGCATACGAATCCTTAATGTTAAGTTCATCGAATGTAGTTATATTTATAGTAAAACCAGAATCACTTCCTGTAAGTGTTTCGCCAGTTTGAAACTCTCCATCAAATGCTCTTAGTTCTACCCAAGATTCTGTAGTACTCCATTTATTAACTTTAGCAGTAGTACCACTAGTACCACCAGTTACTGTCTCACCTATTGATGGTGCTCCAGTAATACTGTCGTAATAGTATTTAACAACAAATCCTTCATTTATAGAACTATCAAGTATGCCATCTGCACCAGCAGTTTCTCCACTGTATTGATAAAGTTCACATGTCAGTTTATATGTAAATAATTTACCAAACTGATAAAAAGGATCTTCATGTTCTACAAATTTAATCTCAAATAAGTTAGCAGACAATGGAAAATGTAATAGATCTCCCTCTTGTGGTCTACTTCCTACTGAAATATTTTCTGCACCAGTTAATGAATATGAAACAAAATCTTCATACATACCACGAGATATTATTATTTTTATTTCATCACTAGATTGAATACCAAACTTAGTTAAGAAATCTCCATTACCTTCAAATCCTTGATAATTTTCTAAATAACCAGGCATTACATAACTATCATTAAACTCTGAAATAACTTCATCATTTAATATAGTATCTTTTCTTATTAATTTTCTAGGAATATAAACAATATCTAATCCAAACATTTTTAGATATTCATCTACCAGATTCTGTTGAAGAATCTGTTCATTCCTAGTACCATGAGTAAAATAGGTATTCTTAGCCATTTATCCTATTTCCCAGTTAGGTGGAAGTTCGTATGTAGATGTTATCTCATCCTCTATCTTCATAACTTCAGAATTACCATCGTCATACAACTCTCTACCATTCATTGTAAGACCACCTGGTAACTGAGCACCTTTAAACTTGATAAGGTTCTGTCCCCACTGTCTTTTTATAAGTGCAGTAGTATATTTCTTTAAGAAAGGATCATTATAAACCTCAGTATATGTCTGAGGATCTAACAATCTATGACAGTCAATAATTAGATAAGATCCTTCATCTAACATCAACCTATCAGTGTCAATATATAAACGATCAGCACGTCTATTAAATCTAAAAGGTATAAATGCTCCGTTATTTAAGACCATATCTAACGTCTCAAGATATGTCTTAGTCATAAAATAAGAAAGAATATCAACTGAACCAAACTGATACAAATCGTTTAGGAACAATTGATATTCTAATCCAAATAAATTACTTCTTATATTACTTCCCTTAACACCAAACACTCTATTAACACCTAGTACTTGAGGTGGTATAGGTAAGAAATTATCTCTTTCTTCCCACTCTGTTTGCTCTTGTACACCTGTTATTTGTATCTTGGCATCACCACTACCACCTGTAAAAGTAATCTCATCTTCAACAAGATAATTTATACCAGCATTATTCACCTCTACTTCTGTTATTTTACCGTCTTTTGCAGTAACATCAAAAGTAGCATTTGATCCTGAACCCATACCTATGTTGGCAGCAATAGTACCAGTGCTATATCCACTAGTACCTTCTTCCATTATCTTGACAGTTAGTATTGCACCTGTAGCGGTTCCTAATAATTGTTCTTGATCTAATCCTCTAAACTTAGCAACATCAGACGCTGTAAGTTTATGCTTTAAGAACATCCTCTCGACACCATCGAAGTGACGTTCTTGAAATAATTGGATAGCATCATCTATTAGGTCATCAATCTGATCATCATCAACATTGATTTCCAATACGGGTGCACCTAATCTTCTTAGACAATAATCTTTTAGTTCTGTTTTTGTAGTCGGTTGTGCCATTTAATCCCAGACATAACATTCCTCTACTATATTTAGCAGAGGACTACTTTACTATTAAGATACTATCTCTTTTTCTTTATCTATTTCTGAGGATTCTTCTAATTCTTCACCATTTTCATCCATCAGAGCAAGAGTTTCTAAACCACCAACTAGTTTTAGTTTATAATCTCTTGCAGTATTAAGTTGTTCTTCTAGTTTCTTGATTTTCTCGTCGAGTTCTTCAAGTTGTTTAGTGAAGTTAGTTTTCAATTCTTCAGGTGTTTTCATTTTGTTCTGCAATTAATGATGAAAGGTTTTCAATAATTCCTTGGCACTTAAAGTACTCTTCTTTTTTAGAATTAATTTGAGCATCAAGATTTTTAACGTCTTCAACAATTTGTGCTTGACGTTGTTGTGCTTGATTAAGTTTTTCAGAAAGATCCATTGTAATCAAATAAAAGATATATACTTGATTATTTAGCCACCTAAATTAGAAGCAGTTGGAGTCATGTCAGGGTTGCTAATCGAAGCACCAGGAGATAAAGTTGAAGCATCACATCCATCTACAGATTCCCAAGTAGATAAATTTTGATGAAGTTTATTCATCATATAAGTTAATCCTTTTTCATCAAAAATATGAAATCTTTCTGTAGGTTCTCCAACCAATAGAAATGGATCTTCAATATTTTTTGATCTAACTTTTTTCCATTCTGATCTTGCTTCTGCCCATGTAGAATATGGAGTAGATAATGCTTTTTCAAAAGATGATCCATTCCACATTTTGAAGTAATCTTTTACTTGATCTTCATATTCTACTGATACTACAAAATAGAATCCTTCAGGTAATGCCATAATTCCTCCTTATCTTACTGGTAAACCCATCCAAATGGGGTTTCTCATGTGATGACCTTGATATACAAATTCATCAGAAGATCTATCATTCATTCTTAATGAAAATGGTTTATTGCATGAATATACTGCAACAGTATCTGTTCCAGGTCCAATGTTTTCATAGTTGTACTGTCTTCCTTCACCATAACCTGTTCCAGCAAATGGATCACCGTCAATAGTTACACTTCTATGAAGTCCCCAATTTGATCCATCCCAATACCAGATTTGGAATCTAGAATTTGGATATACAAACACTGCATTATATGGAAGAGGACCTCTAGGAACAATATAATAATTACTGAGCATACAGAATGGAATATGCATATCCATATCTCCACCTGCAGCGTCTGCTAACTGTTCTCCCCATATTGGATATTCTTCATTCCAAAAAGTATAACGATCATTACCACCACTTCTATAAGATCCTGAACCAGTTGATCCATTAAGATTTTGAACTCTTTCTAAAGATGAAGATGTAGTAGTTGTTGCATTTGAAACGTTACCACCATAAGGCATAACAATATGTCTTGACATTGGTGGAATAATAGAACGGTCACCATTAACACCTCTCTTTGTCATAACAATTGGAGAACCACCAGTAACTCTTACCATGTGATAACCAGTAGTATCATCAATGTCCCAATCTAATACTTCTCCAGGTCCAACATTTGCTGTATGTGCTGCACTTCCAGTTAATGCACTTGTACTATTTTCATAAAAAGCAACTGTAGAACCACCTGGACTATAAATTTTAACTCTACCTGTATAATATCTTTGTGTCCAATATCCAAAGTTCATACCATTATATGCTAATGGAACAATATCTTCTTGTGTTGCTTGTGGATAATATCCTACAGGAGCATTTGCCCAAAATTCATCACCCGTAGAAACAGAAAATGTACTATATCCTGGATTTCCAGTAGCATTAACTACGGTGTCTATATTTCCGTTAGATCTAGTTTTTCTGTATACTTTAGTTCCTCTTCCAAGATGCCCAACATAAACTGTTCCAGCTTCCATTGTAACCCAACGACCTGTTGCAGAACTATTTTGTCTTTCATCAGGTTCTTCAAAATGAGCAGAACGTTCAATATAACTTGGATTATAAAGATTTCCTAATGGATTAAAAAATGTTTCTTGCCTAGTTTCATCATAATCAGCAATTTTAAGACCATTAGGGTCATAAGAAGTAGTTCCAAAATGTAATTCAGAGGTTTGTCTATTAGTAGTTTTTAACCAAATACCTGCTTTAGGTTCAGATGCATTATTATTATCTGTTCTCCAAATTAATGCTCCACTATAAGCATTATCTGCTTTATCTGTAGTTAATAGAACATGTGAATGTACTACTTGTTCTCTTAAATTATCAAAATCAGTAGTATTATAACTCTTTCTAACATCTACAATTGCTCCAGCAGAAAAGAAATCAGTATCTTTGTCAGGATTAATTACCAATTTATTTTGAGAATCGGCATAAACTACAGGCATTGTTGAACCAATATCAGTAGAATACAATGCATTTACAACACCATTTCCTCCATCAATTCCACCAAAGTCAGGATCTGCTCCATCTTTTCTAGTCCAAATTTTTACTGCTAATGTTGAGTGTGGTGAATCACTATCATTTCCTTGATGTACCTCAATTGCATGTCTATTTCCATCATTATCAGAACCACCTAGAAAAACAGAACAATAAGATTGTCTATTGCCTGCTGTACCAGAAGATACTACTGCTGCTTTACTTAATCCAAGTTTCCAAAATGCTTGTCTTAATGAAGTAGTATATGCGTTTTCAAATGCATCATATGACGTTAAAACTCCAATTTGTTGTTCAGTCATATTATTTAAGGCAGTTGCTAAATTATTAGAAGCACTAGTATCTCCATAAGTATCATAATTGTTGTTAGATACTACAGATAAATTTCCTTTATTAAAAATAACTAAACGTAATCCTCTACCATTACTTACAATACTTGCAGCACCATTAACTCTAACTTCACGATCTTCGTTATGATTAAGTCCAGTACCTCTAATAAACAAATCATGATAGGTCATAGTGCCTCTGTCAATAGCACCATCAAATTGTAAATCAGCAGAAAATGCAACAGTTCCCGAAAAATCAACAACTCCACCTATAGTAACATCAGATCCAGCAGTTAATTTTGAAGTTCCAATAACAACTGTACCAAAATATGGTGCAATACCTACTGCACCACTAGAATCCATAAAAATACCAGGAACACCAGAAATATCAGAAGCAGCAAAAATTAGTCCACTAGTATTGTTATTATTAACAGTTAAAAGTTCTCCTTCTGATCCAGAAAACCTAAGTGCATTATCATCTAATACATCTAAATCAATTGGAGAATTTGATTGCCCTACAAAACTAATACTTGGCACATCAGTACTACTACCTCTACGAGGACTTATTAAAATATTTTTATCTGAATTCGCCATTTCGGTTTAGGTTCATATGTGTTTATTTATAATTTAGTGACAAAATTTAGGTGTTTACAAACCATACCTAAATTTAGTTTTATCAAAATGTGCTTTCACTTGAGCATCTGTCCAAGATGTTGATAATAAAAATAGTTGAGATATATCTCCTTCATAATAGATACTATTTCTACCTGCATTTTCACTTCCTGCTTCCGACCCATCACCTACAAATCCATATCTTCTAGTACCGTGTCCAAAATATGAAAAACTATTAGTACGTGTTCCGTCTGGTTCTCCATCCAGATAAAATTTCATATATCCACCAGAAGCACTTACTACAACTGCACCAAAATGCCACTGACCATCATTACATGGAGTATCACTTGTAATATCATAACAACAAGTTATGTTAGATCTACCTGCAAATTGTAGTTTACCGTGAGCACCAATGTTCCAACCTATAACTTCAGATCTATCCCAGTCATACCATGACCAGTTAGAAAAGTCATAACCTGCACTTGCATTTGGTGTTCCATATGAAGTTCTAAACCAACATCCACATGTTATTTCCTGTAATTCACCATCTTTATTAGGACCATGTACACCACCTTGACCATAATTTAAATTTCTAATATAACCATATTGACTAGTACCATTAAAATTCCAGTATCCAGTAGTTCCTAATTGAGTGTATGTTGGACTACCAACCATCTCAACATTGGCTTTATTTGGTTCGTTTGCTACATCTTCATGATGTCCTGCAGATTTCCAAGTTTGACCATCAATATACTTTGAATTACCATCCCAAAAACATTCAATGTTTTTTGGATCTACATCTAAAACTGGTCCGAAAAAATTTGCCATAAAATTAACCCTCGTACTCTACAATAATTTTTTCAACATCCTTTCTCTCTGCTTGTATAAAGTAGAAAGCATCACCACCACCTGTAATAACTTTGTTATCACGCAAATCCTTAACCCAAACTGTTCTTGACATATTACCAATTGCAGTTAATTGAACTGTAATAGTGTTTATATCAACTAATTCAGTCCAGTAATCTGGAAGTTTGATAACCCCATTTGTTACACGCCCTCTTATATATACCGCATGTTCAGGACCTTCAAGAGATCCATAACGTAATTTATGTCCTTCTTTAGTTGGGTGATCAATAACGAAAGATTTACTTTCTGCTGCAAATGAACCACGAACAATTAAGTTATAGTTATCATCAGTATCACCGTTAATAGAACAAATTCCTTTATTCTCAAACCTAGCAACAATTTTTCTATAACCAACATTATTACTTGCATTCATGTAATGAGTGCTTCCATTCCAACCACTAAGAATTGAAACAGAATCAGCACTATCGTTATCACGAATACCCATTATAATATGACCATTCTCTCCACCAGTAATAATTGATCCAAAAGTAGAACCATCAATTAAGTTAGTAATATCAGTATCGCTTGCAGTATAGTAACCCAATTTAATTTCATTGTTATTACTACTGGTTGAACCATCACTAATTCTAACAGAACTTGCTCTATCAGAACTCGCAACACTGAGGGTCTGTAGTGGATTAGAAACGCCAATACCAATATTACCATTATACTTAATGGTCAATCTCTCATACATGTTGGTAAAACCATTTCCACCCCTTGTTGAGAATCTTAGAGATGCTGCATAATTACCATCCCAAGTAGCAGCCATTCTTGCAGCACCAATTAATTGATTTGGTGAACTATCTCCACCTTTAAAGAAAATACCAGTAAATGAACCAGTTGTTCCACTTTGATTATTTCTTAGAGCAAGTTCATTTCCTAATTCTTGATAACTAGCTTGACCACTCCAAGAAGAACTCCAAGTAGTAGCACTTGTAATTTCTTGACGTAAAGCACCAGATAGGGTGCCTCCTGTAAGAGGTAAGTTACCAGATGCAATACCAGTTAATGATGCTGTAATAGTTCCAGCAGAGAAGTTACCAGATGCATCACGAATAACACCAGTGCTTGCTGTATTTGCACTATCAAATGTTATGTTACCTGCGTGCCATATATTGTTAGCATTAACTTGTGCATTATTTGCTCTAAGGTTAATAGTACCTGTACCATCACTGTTAGATCCACCAGTAAACTCAATTCTAGCATCATAATCTACTACAGTATTACCTGATGTATTAGCATCAATGTATGCAGTAGTAGATTCAGCTTTATTACCTAATTCTAAATAAGGATTACCACTATTATCAGATCCAAGAACTGCCTTAGTTCTAGAATAAGTTGTTTCTTTTGCAATACCAAAATCAGTTAAGTCATAATATTCTGCAGGTGCAGTAGCAGTACCAATTTTCTTAATAGAACTTGTTAAATTACCAGATATCAATTCAACAGTAAGAATTGTCCAAGGATTTTCAACCTTTCTTTCAAATTCTAAATCAGCGTTTCCACCAGGTGCTGTTACAGTACCAGAAATATGTGTAGGGGGAGTTGTTCCTATACTATAAGAACCAGTTATAGAGTTTGTTACTTTGTATATGTTATGTCCATATACAATTCTATCATTTCTATCTGCTGTTCCATTTGCGACCCACTCAGTATTACTTTCAACATATTGAAGTCCAGTTAGATAGTTAGCAGGATCAAGATTAATCTTTCTGCTAATAATTCTTACTGTACCTTCGTTAACATTGTTAGCGGTATATAGATTCCACTGTAAACCAGCTACACCAGCTTGAGTGTCAATAAGATTAACAACTTCTTGAGTTAAATTTAATCCTTCAAGATAAAGATCATAATGACCACCATTATTTGCTTGGAAAGTAGGATCAGGAACTGTTATAGCAATACTACTATTAAATGATTTAGAATCTAATTGAGATGGTAATCTGCTATTAGAAAATGTTTCTTCATTTACATTAAGGGAACTTCCATGCCAACGTCCATTATAGTTACATAATAAATCAGCGTTTAATCCAGATCCTTTTCCGTGGTTGCCATCATGCCACAGTTTACGCCATGTTGACCATACGTTACCAGTAGAAGAACCACTTCCAAGTTGTGCAAGAGTTGCTGTAATAACTGCAGGAGTTGTTATCTGTCTTGTATTTTGTGTACCAAAATGCTCATAGGGTAAATCTACAATAAACGTAGAAGAAGAATTACCAGTTTCATTGTAACCATATCCACTATCTTTTAAAGTAATAGTGCTTATAGATCCACCAGAAACAACTATATCTGCTTTTAGACCATAACCTTCACCACCACCTAATAGTATATTTTCGTATGTTCCATTTTTATAACCAGCACCTGCATTAGTAATAGTTAATGATCCAACAAAGTTAGGACCACTATTCCTAGTGTAAATGTTATTATTATCTGTCTGTGCTATCTGGGTTAAAGCACCTCCTGAAAAGTCCGTAGAAGCACCTGAGCGACGCATTGTTAGTACACCGTGGTATAAACCACCATCAGCAAGGAATTGGTTTGCATTATATCCTTGAGTATTGCTCTTCCATGAAAAAGCCATACCCTCAGCAAAGTTTTCTGGATTAAAGATAGATGATCTTGTATCACCAATATTAAGTATAGTTGCTGTAGCAGCGTTACCACTAACATCAATACCATAAACTCCTTCTAATCTTAGAGGATCTAATTTACCTGAAGCTAAATTAGATGCATCAGTATAGTAAGTAGAATCTTGACTGTCGAGTGTATCAGCATCTAGATTTGAACCTTGACCAGTTCTTAGTGTTGCAGCACCATTAGCTTCAAATGTAAATTGATCCTTACGTAATCTAATAACACCTAAGTTACTAAAAGCATCTGCAGCAACTGTAAGATCATCAACTCTACTAATATCAATTACAGAGTCACCAAAGATCTTAGGTACAGTTGCAAGAATAGCTTTTATATTAGCAGCTATAGTTGGAGAAGTTCCAATTACAGTTGGTAATGGAGTAATAGTAAAGTCAGCAGTATAACCATTACCACCATCAGTAATAGTAATACGTCTAATAGCACCATCTTTAGTAACTGATGTTGCTGTAGCATCTACACCACCTCCACCAGAAAACTCAACTAAAGGAGTGTTTGTTCCTAATCCTGTACCACCATCAAGTATATGAACAGCAGTAACTGTTCCAGAAGATATTATTGCAACTGCCTTAATACTATTAATAAATTGTGGGTTTGAAGGATCTGTCCAGTTATCTTTAAATGCAACTGAAGGAGCTTCTGTATATCCAGTACCACCTGCACCAATGTTAACTTTACTTACAACACCATCAGCAACATTAATTATTCCTTTAAGACCTCCATTACCTCCACCAAATAATTCAATATCAGTATATGTTCCTGTTGTATATCCTTCACCACCATCAACAATTTGAATTTCTTTGATATAATCAGTTGCAATGTTATTTGAACCTAATATAATTGGTGAATCTTCTGCAATTCTTTGTGATGCCATTGCAGGAGCAAATAGTGAATCACCTCTTAAATAAGTTAGTGAGTTTGCTGCATAATTGGAAGATATATTAGCGAGACGTGCAACGTTAATAACACCTGATGCAATAGAACTTGCAGGAATAGTATTAGATGTTAACTGAACCCAGTTTGCAGGATTAGAAGAAGAAGTGTTAATAGCATCTGTTAACTGAATTGTTATTGCAGTTGGAGTTGTTTTATCATCAATAGTATCACTAGCAAGTGCCTTAATTGAGTTTAATATATCAACTTCTAATCTAGATCTAATAACTGAGGTAATAACAGCATTGGATCCTGTTGAAGTATTAATTGTAATTGTGCTAGCAGCAGTTGATGGTGCTGTATAATATCCTTCCCCAATATTAGTTATAGTTATACCAGTAATCTGTCCACCATTAACACTAATATTACCAGTTGCTTGTGTACCACCACCGCCAGGTGCTGTGATTGTAACTGTATCACTAGATTGATAATTTGTACCACCATTAGCAATAATAAACTGTTTAATAGTACCAGGTACCCATGATGTTACTCGACCTTGTGATCCAGTACCAGTACAGAGTATGATATCTGTAAGTGCAAAAGTATGAAGTGCATCAGGTTCAAATTCAAGTACTTGACTTTCTAAATCATTATTAAGAATGAATGAAAGAGAAACATCATTTTGAATCGCAATATCACCAGCAAGTGCACCAGATAAAGAAGTTCTTTCTGCTTGATCAGCAACTGTAAATACACTAAATGGTCTTAATGCAGGTAATTGATCAATATTAATACGACCAGAAGCATCTAACTGTACAAGAGCATTAGGTGTTGGAACGGTAGAATATGTACGTCCAATGTATAAACCTAACTGACTAGAGATATAATCCTTAACTGATTTTTGTGTTGGTAGTAAAGAATCACTAGCACCTGGTCCACCTAAATCTAAAGAACCTAAAGTATTATCTGGAGAAAATCCTGTAATAACAGTGTTGTTACCCTTAATCTTCAAGAATTCAACTTCAGAGATAGTAACCGTACCACCGAATGTGATGTTACCAGTTCTGTTTTCTACGTTAGCAAAATATCCAATCTTAAAGTCCCCAAGTTCATCAGTACCTGAAGCGTAAACACGTCCATTATTTTGAGATACCTGTTCAAAATCTCCAGTGTCATCTGAACCTCTAGTACCACCATTTTGAGGTAGTGCATTATAATCATTACCAGATCCAGAGAATTCCCATGTATGAGATGAGGAGTTAACAATAGATGGTCTAATTATATCAATTCTATGATCAATTAGTTTATCTTTATTTACTGCATTAATAGTGAAGAATCCATCATTCCTAACTGCTGTTGAAGGCATAGGAGATCCCACTGTTGGGTTGTCAATTATTTCATCAAATAATGTATTAAGAGTTGTTATTGCAGTTTGAACATTAGTACAATCACCATTCTCATACTCAGTACCAGTACTTACATCATGTGTGATAGTGTAATCAACATATGGAATTTCATCAGTCCATTGTGCTACGTAATAGTTGGCAGTAGTTTCAGCAGAAGTTAATGTAGTTCCTTTTAATTTAAGTTGGTTATTAATTGCTTTTTTACATAATGTTGCTGCTTCATCAAGAACTTCTTTAGTTGCTGCAACATATCCAGAAATATGTTGAATGGAAGTTCCATTTATATACAACTTGGCAGCATCCCATGTAGCATCATTAGCATCAAACTTAAGGTCTGTTGCCCATGCTTTAACTATTTCTTCTGTATCACGAATACATTTATTTCTATCTTGATCTAAAGGATTAGATGTAGTTGTTATTGTCTTAAAGTATGCTTCTTCTGCAATATACCTAGCATTATTTGTAATTAAATCAAATGAATCTGTGAAACGGTTATAGTTACCCCTAACATTCATAGCTAGGTTTGCCTTTATTTCAGCAGTAATTGGTTTAACAGGTGTTGCTGATATAGTAGTTTCAATAAAGTATCTGGGGTTTTGTCCAGATTGTTCTTGTAACTCAAATCCACCAGGACTAATAATATAATGTTCAAGAGGAGGTGCTCCAAGACCTGTAACATTAAATTTAGGAGTTCCTACACCAGTATCAAATGTTACATTTTGAATAACACCTTTATCAAAACTATATGCTTCATCTCTTACACCATTTGATCTTAATGAGAAAGTACCAAAGTTAGATGCTGAGTTAGTTAGTGATGCATAACCACCAGTTTCTACAATAGCACCATCTTGTGTGAAGATACAGAACACAGACACCAACTGTGTATAACCATCGTTAATAACTCTATAACCAGTACCACCAAATGAGATAATCGTGAATGCAGCAGCAACCATTGACTTACCTTGTGGAGGTAAGTTAGGACGTTTTACGTTTGGTGAAGCACACTTAGCACCATCAATTTCACAACCATTACCACCAAGGAATGAGATTACAGAAGAGTTGAAGATATAAGGTGATACTTCAATAATTGGTAGATCATCAAATGCATGACCTACAGTAAAGAATTTATTATTACTATCAGTGAAGTAGGATGATGCATAAGATGTTGCAGGAATTGTTCTTCCATTAATCCTATCAATAACAATATTCCATAAAGTAAATATTGAGTTACTTACATTATCACATGCTCTACTTCTATTAGCATCATAACTATTTGAAATTGTATTATCATTGAATACATCTATAGTTGTGCTGAATTGTGATAGACCATTTGGATCTGTAAATTCACTACCTACTCCTGTAAGTATAAAACTATTATTATTACCTACAAATACACCAGTTGTATCATTAAATGCAATACCTTTAAGCTTATCACTGTAATTTGTTAAAACTTCAACATTCCATGTTCTTCCTTTATCTTCAGATGATAATATTGCAGTTGGTCCAGTTGGATTATTCCCACCAGTGGTTTTATCAAGGTGCATCCAAAATCTATTTCCATCATGGATTATTCTATCAGGTGAATAAACAATATTTTGAGTTGGGTCGATATATTTCCATCTTTCATGACCAACAGACGCTGTTTTAGTAGCGTGATTCATATTGTCATTCGTTATTGCCGAAGTAACAATGGTGTTTAAGGTTACTATTGAGTTAATAACATCAGTACATGCTGTAGTTGGACTTTCGGGACCATTCTTAATAATACCGTTTACATCACCTGATAAGAATGTATGAACATAATTACCACCTGCTATTAATGAATCAGCTTGTGCACTAACAAAAGTATGTGCATAAACACTTGTGCTTATACCAACGAATAAGGTTACAGTATCAGAAGTTTTAGCAACTACAGGAATACTTGTATCAAACGCTCTATCTCTCTTCTTACTTACTCCACCACCAGGTGAAGATACAAATGTATGAGCATATCCACCACCTGATAATACTTGTGCTCTATGGACACAATTATTTGCTGAATCAATAAATGTATGAACATATCCACCACCACTTATTACAGCACCCGATGTTGCACTGTCAAATATATGCTCAGATGTATCAGATGAAGTACCAACATTAATTGTAATAGAAGTTTTTGTTGTATCTGTAATAGTAACTGGTACATCATATGCAGCGTCAGGAGTACCTGCATTTGCTCCTGTTCCACTTGCACGAGGATATGATTTAGCAGTAGTAAAGTTATCTAAACCACACTTGAATGATATTGAATTAGCAGCTAACTTAATATTTGTACCAACTTTAAGATCATGCTTACCAATCTCTAGTGTCATAACACCAGTTGATGGTGTATATTCACCGTCAGTAGGAGTGAATGTTACAAGTGGAGAAGTACCAACATCAAGATCAAATGTATTTGTAGTTACGTTCTCTAGTTGTACATACTTACCATAAATCGGATCAGTAGAACGTGGATACTGTTTATTTGAAGCACCAGCATCCATTGTACAAGTAAAGGTTAATGCATTTTCATCAAGTTTTACATAATCATCAGCAGTTAAATCATGTGCATCGGTAAATGTTAAAGTTAATTTACCAGTAGTAGGATTGTATGCAGCATCACTAGGAGTTAAACCTTGTACAGCCTGGAATGTATGAGGATAGTTACCACCTGATATAACAGCAGCAGTAGAAGTTCCACCTGCCCATGTATGAGTGTAATTACCACCTGTTACAACAGCATTATTACCAGATATAAATGTATGATTGGATAAATCACTGATAGGATTACCACCAGAGTTAACATTGATAGTAATTGTATCAGTTGTTGTATTTTGTATTTGTAAAGGTCTATCATATGCATAATCAGCAACACCAGAATTTGCACCTTCTCCAGATGCACGAGGGTATGCTTTCTGTGTTACGTTACCATCAAGTGTACATGTGAATATTAATGATTCAGTGGCTAGTTTAATATTTGTTCCTTGTCTTAATTGATGATTAGGAATTGTTAATATTAATTCACCAGTATTTGGATTGTATATTGCATTTGTTACTGTCTTAGTGACTATCGGAGATGTTCCAACATTGACTGTAATATCTTGACCAGATACATTAGTAATTGGAACTGCTGTTTGATATGCAGGATCACCTTCTCTTGGATAAGTATGGTTGGTAGCATTACCATCCATTGTACAAGTAAAGGTTAATTTATCATCACCAATTCTAATACTTTCGCCTTGTGTTAAACCATGAGTACCAACAAGTGTCATTACTACTACACCAGTTAGTGGATCATAAGTAGCATTTGTTATATCATGATTAACTAAAGGAGATTGTCCAACGTTAACTGTAATTGAAGTTGCGTCTGCTGCTGTAATATCAAGAGCAGTATTATATGCTGGATCAGTAGTTCTAGGATATACCTTAGTAGCGGTATTATTATCCATACCACATGTCCATTCTAAAGATTCTTTAGCAATCTTAATAGCAGTGCCTGGTGCTAAAGTATGAGAACCTATATTAAGTACAAGATCACCTGTTGCTGCATCATAAGAACCTGCAGATGCTACATGTCCAACTATAGGCGATTTACCAACATTAACTTCAAATGTGTTAGTAGTTACGTTAGTTACTTTTAACCATGCATCATTTGCTGGATCAGTTGCACGTGGATAATCCTTAGGAGAACTACCACCATCCATTGTACATTGGAATCTAAATGTTCCTGTGGCAAATTTAACCCAGTCACCATTCTTTAAACCATGACCATTAATTGTTGTTTGGAATAGACCAGTTGCAGGATCATATGTTGCACCTGTTGGAGTGTTTAGAGAATCGACAGTGTTTCTTGGATATGCAACTGTTTGGACTCCACTACCAGGATTACAACTAAATGATACTCCCCCAGTAGCAAGTTTTACATTTTCAGATACATGCTTAAGACCATTATCAACTGCACTAACAAATGTATGGACGGTTGTGTTTGTAGAAGGAACAGTATCTAAAACTTGTACATCAAATGTATCTCTGGTTACATTCCATATGTTCAACCAGCGACCACTCACAGGGTCTGTAGAGCGTGGATAAGCACTGCTACCCCCACCACTATGGGTACAACTAAATGTTATAGATTGATCGTCAAATAAGATATGATCATTTTCATAGAATCCATGATATGGAACTGTCACTGTCATGATACCTGAGTCAGGATCATATGTAGCGTCAGTTACTGTGTGAGATGAAGGTGCTTTAAATCTGTTGTCACCAACAGTAAGAGTCATTAAACCAGTTTCTGGATCATATGAACCATCAGTAGGTGAGAACGTTGTATTGAATGCTCTACCAACAAATACACTTATACTATCATCTGTCTTACTGAATATTTGCAACCATGCATTATTTGCTGGATCTTCTTCTCTTGGATATGAATGAGTAGAGTAATTACCATCCATTGAACAAGTAAATTTCAATGAATCAGTATCAATCTTAATATATTCTCCATCTGCAAAACCATGACTAGGAATAGTTAATACTACTACACCAGTGTCTGGATCATATGTTGCACCTGTTGCAGTATGTCTAGTACCCTCTGAGTAATCTAGAGTTATATCTGGTTTTGTAAATTGTGTAAGTGATTTAAATTGTTCTTCAAGAGAAGCAACATAAGTTGCATCATTTACATAATTAACTGTTATTGATACGTTACGAATTATGGATTTTGCTAATACAATAGCAGCATCTAATGCACCTATTGCTTCTGCTTCTTCCCCATCAACATGAGTTGTACCAACATAGTATTCTGCTGCTTTAAATGTTCTAAAGTTTCCACCATGTCTTAAGTCATGAGCAATTGCTTCTATTACATCTACAATATCATCAACACATGCCATGTTTCCTGTAGGAACTGTATGACCAGAACCACCATTATTCAAGTAATTAAATAAACCTTGTGCAGCAAGTAATTTCTTGTTCTTTAATAATAAATCAGCAGCGTCTTGGTTACGATCAGTCGTAACAGTATTTGTTATAGTATTAGTTTCCCAAGTATCTCCACCATCATCACTTATTAGAATATGTCCTCTGTCAACACCAGCAACCATGACTCCTTCATGCCAAGATATACTGCGAATAGCAACTTCACTCTCTCCACTTTCTAATACAGTCCAAGTAACACCAGAATCTGTAGATTTAAGTATTAAACCAGCATCACCTACAGCATAAAATGCATCATAATCGTCATTGTATATTACATCATATAAGTTTTGACCACTTCCTAAACTATTAATGTTCGATGCAAGCGTCCAACTATTAGTATTCTGAGAATGTTGTATTGTAGGACCACCAGTATTAGTTGTTTTATCACCAACAATAACGTAAGTTGTTCCATCATATGCAACTGCATTTAAATCATTACTAGTGGCTCCTGACTTTTTATACCAATTGAAACCATCATTAGATGTAAATATTACACCAGTTTGACCAACAACAATATATTCTGGAACTCCTCTTTCTCCAACTGCCCATTTATTAAATAATACATCATTAAAATTATTAAGTTGAGCTCCTTCAATTTGTCCAGTAGGAACAAATGTCCAAGTTACTCCATCAGGAGAAGTAGAAATACCAGTATTGTTGTAACCAGTTGCAATAAATTTCTCATCATCCCAAATACAACTACCTTCTTGAGCAATTGAGTGAGATATAGAAGTTTTAGTGCTACTAGTAACGTACTCAAGTTGGTTTCTCATTGCCTGTATAGACAGGTCTCTTGCTTGCTCAAATGTATATGTACTTTCTTTTAATGATCCAACTAAATGATCTAATACACCACCTGTATAATAGTATTCAGCTGCTTCTTTAGTTGCTGCATTACCACCCCATGTAAGGTCATAGTTAACAGCATCTATAATATAACCCATGTCGTTGAGACATTTCTGCTCATCAGCACACATCAATGCAGGATATTCTTTCTTTGCTCTCTTTAATGCTTGATCTGCAATACCTAATTTGTTTCTATCAATTAAATCAGTAGCATCAAGATATCTGTTAGGACTCTTTGTAGACGTTGTAAATTTACGAGGAGAGTTGTCTAGAGAGAATGTAACATAATGATCATCAGAAGTTACAGTAACAGCAAAGTTAGTAACACTATACTCACCACCAGCAGCACCAAGTGCTATAAGATCAGTTGGATTATCTTTAAATACTACAAATTGAGTGCTGAATCCGTCAGCAGTTTCAATTCTATGAGAAATATATTGACGACCATTAAATCTATTTAAATCTCCATATGTTCCACTATCTGGAAAATTTGTAAATCTAACATATTGACCAACTTCAAAATCATGATAAACTCCTACACCAGTTACAGTTACAATTAAACCTTGTGGATATAAAAGAGGATCATACTTAACTTTAGATACACTATAAGTGGTATGAGTAGTTGTATGTTTAACAACTTGTCCATCAGGTGTTAATTGTTCACCAACAGAAACTGATAAATTATATGTTTGTAATGGAGTATTTGCTTGGTAAGTATATACAGAACCAGTTGATTCAATCAAACCAGTAATATCTCGTATAACAACATATCCAGATTGATCTGTATTATCATCAAATACAACTTCTGAAATTACACCAGTACCACCTGTAATTGAGGTAACAGTAATACCAACAACAAGTAAAGCACCACCACCATTACTGTTAAAGTTTAATTTCCATTCTTGGGCAGCAGCAATCTTATGTCCTAAATTAAATGTTCTACCAAACTGTCCACCTAAAGTTTTTGGATAATAGAATCTTTGTTTATCGTCAAATACATATGCATAACTCCAAGTTTTAATTGGAAGGTTATCAGAATTTATTTGATCTCTAAATGTGATACCAGTAACATAGTTCTCGTTAGATGCCTTGAACATATGTTTACCAGGATTAGCTGGTCTGATAATACATAAACGAATGTTATCACCAACAACAGAACATAAATCTGGTAGAGAAATTGGGTTGTCTTCTAGATAATCACCACCTGCAACAATAATTGTTTCTTTTTCTCCTACAGATTCTGCAGCAAGTTGTGTTGCTCTTTTAATTGTTCTAACTGGTTTTGTAGCAGAACGACCATCAAATGTATCAGAACCTATCTGTGCTGAAACGTAAATACGACCACCAACGTCGTTAGTAGCAATGTTATATACAAAATTTGTTGTAGCAACTTTATTACTGTCGTCACTAAATGAAGGAGTTGTAGAGCGAGGAAATAGTAACTCGTTAGTGTTAGGATCTGTAAAAGTATTTAAAACTGGTGCTCTTAATGATAAACTTGGGTTAACAATAGTATCAATATCCAAGTTTGCGATACGAGCAGTATCTGAAATAATAGATGTAGTAGTTCTTATCTGTCCTTCAACGTCTAATTCATACTGAGGATTTAATGTGTTTATACCTATACGAACAAGTTTATCAACATCAGGCGTTAGATTACCGAACAGTGCCACTTTCTCATCGGCACCGCCACCTAAATCAAATCGGACACTGGTTTCATTCTTAACTTTTAATTTGTCCGATTTGATAATTTCTTTATCGGCATTAAATTCTAAAGACATTTGCTCAGAAAAACTCCCTAGTTATGTTTATTTATGTTTGATCAATAGTTTCTTTCACTATGTACGAACTCTACTTTTCCACTCCATCTAATTCCATTACCACGAATTTGTAAATCAGTGGATGTAGTTACTGATGGAGAAAATGTAATAATTTTTGTAGTGTTATTTACAATAGGATTTATATCCCAGATGTGTCCTGGTGGAACACTATCCTTTACAATATCTTTACTAACTGCTGCTAGTGAAAGATTGTTAACAGAATCACTTATAACTGCAGATTCAATTTTTACTGCAAATTCCCAAGTTGCACTATAAGATGTAATTTCAGCAGATTGTGCTAAAACTGGACTATTTACATTTAGAGGTGACGATGTATTGAATGTAAATTCATCATCATCAACTACAGTTACTGTAAAGTTACCATTAGATGATAAATATGGAGCAGCAAACTCCACAGAGATAACATCCCCAGTTGTTAGACCATGATTAGCAAGAGTACATTCAACTAATGTTGAGTTAGCATTTGCAGTATAAACTGCAATTGGATAACCTGTCCAAGTACCAACCATAAATCCAGAAACAAAAACAATTCTATTAAATGATACTGGATGAGTTGGAGTCATCTCTAGAGAAACATTTGCATTATTTAAAGATCCATGAACAATAAACTCTTTTTTAAAAGTTCTAGAGTTTGAAATATCTAAAACTTTTACACTATTTGCATCAATAATATTCCTAGTAGGATCTATAATGGTTTCGTCTGAAACAGAAAAACCACCATCTGATTGTACTGACTTTAAAATTTTAGGCATTTTACGTCAAAATATTGTGAGCAACGACTTTAACATCATATTCTCCAGAAGAGTTAGTAAGATCTGTAATATTTATAGCAAAATTAGAACTAGCAATATCAGCAGTAACATCAACAAGAATATCATCAGTATAAATTTTATTGATTTCTGTATAGTAAACAGTAGTTTCTCTTGAGTTAATTAAATAACTAATTTCTGTATATTGTTTTCTTCTTTCTGCTGTTGTAATTATGTTACCATATCCAGTAGCAGATAAATTAAAATAATTTAAAGTTGTTGGAGCATCAGGAGCAATTGTAATTTGAATTGATCTTTCAGTAGTAGCACTATTAAATTGAGCAATATATGCAGTTCTATCAACGGTATTTCCATCTATACGATAACTTACATTAGTTATATATTCTGATGGTCCTTCGGTTGTTTCAGCAAACATTAATGGATTTCCATTATTTGTGCTATCCAATTGATTAAATATATAACTTCTACCAACTAAAATATTATTTAATGTTGGATTAGATGTTCCATCAAGCACATACTTACTATTTGCAATTGTGACTGCATATGTAATTGAAGTAATTGAATCCTCTACTTCTACTTGAACTTTTCCAGATTTAGCAGCACTTACAGGATGAGTTGTGACATTTAAAGCATTTCCTCCAGTAACTACTAATGTACCTCTATTTGTTACAACACTATAATCAGCTAATTCTAATTTTTTAAGATCAGAGTTAATGACTTCAACATAAGAAGGAGTTGTTCCAGAGAAGTTTCTATTTATTAAAAGACCACCTGATTCAGTAATTTTTAAAAATTCCTTAGAATTATTAATTGCAAAAATTAGAGAATCAGATTCTGACTCAATAAATGCATTAGTACTATCGCCTCTAAAAATTAAAGATCCAGTATTTACATCTAATTTATCTACAGTAAAGAAATAATTATTAAGTGTAGCAGTCAGATCTCCATAAATGTTTCTTGAGTATGTTAGTACTGCTGTTCCATTAGCAACAGCACCAGTAGTGTGAGTTGGTGCAGTTGTTCCAAATGTACCACTAGTAGTTACCTCATATACACTTTCACCAAAGTAAATTAAATTTGGTGTTGGATTTACTGGTGTAAATGTGTGAGCACTACCAGTATGTGATGGTGAACTTGCTAAGTTAATGTATGTGTTAGCATTTAATTCTGCTTGCCCTACAGATAACTTAATTGTATTTGCATCAACAACATACACATAGTAATTTGTAGCATCTACTAAAGGATTTATTGGAGTTTCACCAGTTCCAGGACTGTAAGTTACAACACTACCAGTAACTAAATTATGATCTGTTAATGTAATTGTATCATCAGTGTAGTTTACTGTTGATGATGGAGCAAAGGTAGATACCTCTGATGTTGATTTTTGTGCAGTGCTTGCAACCCAAAGAGATACTCCAGAAAGAAGTGTTTTCTTAAAGTTTTGTACACCATTTAATGTAAAATCAGATTGAGTTAATGTTAATGTATTAACGTTTGCGTTATAGAAAAAGAAAGTATCCTCATCTTCTCCAGGTGCAGATTCAGTTAAAACAAATGTATCAAAATCAACGTCTCTAGTTCCACCAAGAGAAACAAAGGAATTTCCATCAAATCCTTCAAATAATAACTCTTCTGTATTAAATCTAACTAATCCTGTTGCACCTGTTGGTCTCTGTGCAGTTGTACCAAATGGAAGTTGGATAGCATCTGTTCCAGTTATTTGAACAAAATTACCTGCAGGTGCAGTTAACTGTAAATTACCAGCACTAATTCTTGAAATACCAGTAGGTAAAATTGTAATTTTATTATCTAAATTAATACCATCAATTAAATTAGTAATCTTTTTAGTAATAATTTCACCATCATCATCGTTAATTTCTACATTAGTACTTGATACTATAGTATCAACAGTAAAACTAAATCCATTTCCTTGATTTCCAACATTGGTATTATTGACGGAAATTTCATCATTTGCAGAATACCCTTCACCACTTTCAGAAATAGTTACATTTTGAATACCACCAAAAGAATCAACATTTAATTCAAATTGAGTAGTTGGAGGTGCTGAAGTAGCAGTTCCACCTAGACCATCATCATATTGCATGTCACCATCTGCAACAAATACTCTATCATTAATAGAATATCCAGATCCAGGTGTTGTAACAATTGCTTGTGTTACAGCTCCATTTTCATCAGTAACGATTGTACCTCTTGCACCACTACCTCCAGTTCCAGACGCAATAGATGTTACTTCAAGAGAAAGACCAGTACCTGTTAAAACAGTTGAAACAGGGATACTAAATCCAGAACCAACAATGACAGAATTAACTGTTGCCTCAAAATTAGCAGCATTTGCTAAGGTTTCTACCTCAATACTAAATGATGATCCACTACCACCTAAATTAGTATTACTTGCAGATAATCCAGTATCTGAGGTTGAGTAACCAGTTCCACCATTAGTAATAGTTACATTATTTACTAAACCTCCAGAATCAACTACAATAGTTGCCTGTGCTCCAGAACCACTTCCACCTGTAAGTGGTACATTAGTATAAGTTCCTTGAACATATCCACTACCCCCAACAATTTCTCCTAAAGTTGCAATTGCAGCAGCACCTTGAAGACCACCAACATCATCAATATTTGCTATCGTTACAACATCAGTTAATTGATATAATAGACCACCATTATTTACAGATATACTAGTAATTTGTTGTCCAGAAACTGTAATATCAGCAGTAAGACCTGATCCAGATCCACCAGTAAGAGTAACACCAGTGTAAGTACCATTTGCATAATTTACACCACTATTTGAAATTGCCAATCCATCAACGACTTCCTCTGTAATATCTCCACCTGCAACACTTAAAACACTTGATGTAGTATAACCTGCACCTGGATCATTTAAAGTTACTGCACTTACTGCTCCAGCAGTGACTGTAATGTCCAAAGTTGCTCCACTTCCACCTCCTCCAGTAGCAGCAATATTTGTATATGTACCTGCAGTATAACCAGATCCACCTGTTATTGAACCAAGAGTACCAATAATATTTCCACCAGTACTTGCAGCAGCTAAAGATAAAATATCACCAACTTGATAACTACTACCACCATTAGTAACAGTTACTGACTGAACAACATTACTAGAGATAGTTACATTTGCTACTGCATTACTTCCATTTCCACCTGTTAGTGGAAGATTTGTAAATGAACCATTACCATAGTATTGTCCACCAGCATTTAAGTTATTACCTTGAACAGCACCTGCCGAAGCACTACTTACATTAGTAAATGGTAAATCTAGATAGGTTGCATTATCATATCCAGCACCAGCAGTAACTACAGTATTATTAAATCCAACTGTAAAGTTTAAAGTAAGACCAGCACCATCACCACCAGTTGTAGGAATATCTGTATAAGTTCCATCTTGATATCCAGAACCATTTACTGTTGTAAATGTTCCTATCTCTTCAGATGTAAATTTAATTCCTCTGTAAAATTCAAATTCATCTGCTTTAGCATCAAGAATTACACCAGAGGTACTTGTAAATCCAATAGTTCCTGGAGTTGTAGAGTATATTCCAGTTGATAAATTATTTGAGAATGTTAAAGATGGTGCTCCTGCAGTTCCATTAGCAAGTTTAATTACATTATTAAATTTAGCATCACCAGTAACTACAAGTTTATCTGAAGGTGCAATAGGTAATTCAGTATTAGTATCAATTCCTGGATCATTACCGATAGAAACTCCAGTACCCGAAGTGGTTGATAAAACTACATTATCATATATTTTAGCAGAAATATCAGCATCTAATTCAAAATTTGGTTCAGCTACTTTAATACCAATTCTATCTTCTTGTGCATCTACAACTAACAGATTAGTATCAAATGCAACATCATTTGCAAAGGTTGAAACTTCAGTAGTTTCTCCAGTTACGGTTAATGTACCAGATATAGCAAGATCATTTGAAAATTGAACGTCAACTGCAGAAATACTTGCAGCATTAATACTACCATTAAATGTTGAAGTACCATTTACTTGTAAACTACCAAGAGTAGTATTTGATGCAACATTCATTGTTTGGAATGAAGTTGAACCATCTACTCCTATACTAATAGTGTTATTAAGTGATGTAGTAGCAACTGCTAAAGATTCACCTGATCCAGGACTTCCACTGACTGATGCACTACCACCCATTCCAGGATGTTGCGTACAGAAATAATAAATTGTAGTTGGACCAGAAGTTGGTACGAGTAATAATCGTATATCATCATCTTGAATAGCACCAACAAAATCTACATCAGAATCTCCACTACCCCAAGTTCCGTCTGAGGTAGTTGAAAAACCAATTGGATGATTATCATACTCTGTTCCATCTTCCTCATAAACAAATCTATAAAGAGTGTCTCTATTTAATTGAAGAGTTGGTTTTTCTACATATCCATTTCCATCATTTAAATCCATCCAGAAAGCATTTCCTGTAGTACTGGCTGGTCTTACTGCAATATTAATTGTAACTTCTTGACCAATACCTACAAGCTCACCACTAGATCCGATTGAAGGATTTGCAATTGAAATAGAATCACCAACACTATAATTAACTCCTCCATTTGCTACTACTGCAGAACTAATAAACTGAACATTATCTAAGGTAAATGCAGCATTTGATCCACCACCTAATGTAGCGTTATTTAAACCAACTGATTCTCCTTCAGCATATCCATCACCTGTAAATATTCCTGAGGAAGGAGAAGATACAGTAGAAACTATGTAAGGAACTTGTCCTAAAGTATAACTAAAATTAGATCCACCAGATGCTACAGTTTGATCTGTAGATGGATCTACGTAAGTAAGATCACTATTATTAACTGTAAGAACGTCACCATTTTGGTAATTAGATCCATGACTTATAAAACTTTGAATTGATAAAGTTCCACCTGAAGAAATCATGTTAACAATAGCACCTGTTCCATTACCACCCTGTAAAGGAACATTACCATAAGCATAATTTGCATATCCACTACCACCATTAGTAGATCCATTTTCAAGACCTTGAACTACAACATCTGCAGTACCACCACTTCCAGACCCACCTGTAATGGGAACATTTGAATAATTACCTACAGTATAACCAGAACCTCCATTTGAAACAGTTGCGTTAAATGCAGTAACAGTTACATTAAGTGTTAATCCTTGACCACTACCAGTAGTAGTTGTTGGAATATTTGTAAAAGAACCAACATGTCTACCAACACCACCATCATTAATTGTTAATGAACCACTTACTTGTTCTTGCTGAGATTTAACATCTTTAAATACATTAAGTTGTTGAGGAGTTGTTTGGATAACAGAACTACCATCAGCAACAAAATTAATTTCTCCTGAACCAGATCTTTGAAGTCCAGTATTTTCATCATTAATAAAAGATAATCCAGGTAATGGCAAAGTGCCATCTGTAACTCTTAATTGATTATTAACATCAACTTTATTCCCACTAGGAGCATTTAATTCTAGATCTCCTGAAAGAGATTCTAAAGTATTTCCAGAAAATTTTAAACTACCGAGAGAAATACTTGTAGGTAAAATAGTTGTAGTATCCCCAGTACCAGTAACAACTAATTGATCAAAAGTAGTACCACCAGCTTCTCCACCACCAACAAAGGATACAGTACCATTTTCTTGATCTACAAAAAATGCATTACCAACACGGAAATCACCATTTTGATCCATACTGGTAAAGAGTACTCTACCACCAGTTGATTCAATAATTTCGTTTGCTTGATTTACATTACTAATATCATTTGAAATATCGAAACCAGTACCAACATAACCAAAATTATGAAGAATACAACGTAACCTTGAACCATTACCAATTGCAGTAACACCACGTTCTCCATAAACCGATGCAGAACCAATTGAACGAAGTTCAGCACCAAAATCAGTATAATCTGCAAGAGCAATATATTGAGCAGTTCCACCTGAAGATGATCTAATATCCTGTGCACTAACACTACCATCTATGATATTAGTAGAACCATCAATACCGTTAAAATGAAGAAGTAACTGAGTATTAGTATCTACTACAAATTCTGTTGTGGGTACAGTGATAGAGGCAGCATTAGCATATCTACCAACACCTTTAGAAATTCTAACTTCATCAATATAACCAGCAAATGCATTACCACCACCTACTCCTGAACGACCAATCTTTAATGGTTTTGTAGATCCATAGTCATTAGTATCTGTATATGCAGATCCTACTCTTGTTCCATCAACAAATAAACTAGTAACTCCACTTACTCTAGAAACTGCTATGTGTGCCCATGTGTTTATAGTTATAGTACCACCAGTAATAACATTAGAACCATTTGCATTAACTACGATTTCACCACTACTATTCATAGAAATCACCAATGCCATTTCTGGATTTGCTGTTCTAAAATCAAATATCCTTCCAGTAGCAATAGCAGTTGGTCGTATGAATGCTTCTACAGCAAAATCACCTGTTCCAAAACCAAAATCAGATGATGCTGCTAATGATAAATCATCTCCTGTTCCATCTAAAAGTAACGATGCAGTACCAAATTTCTGTTGTGCTGTATCTAATTGAGCATCTCCATTTACAGTAACTGGTTTACCCGAAGTTTGTTGATTTGCTTCTACAAAAGTTCCAGTTCCTTGACCATCAACATAAATGTAAGTACCATCATTTGAATCAATAGTACCAGATGCAAGTACACTAACACCATCAGTGTCATAATATGTGATAGTATCAGCAGCATTAAATGTTCCAGTCGTATTATTAATTTTTAATCTAGTTTTACCTTGTCCCTTAAATCCTGTACCGCCTGGATTTTCACCCTTAATACTATCGGCAGCAAAATATGTGAATGAGTTTAACCATTCTGCCCTTGCACCATTTTTAAGATATAAACCTACTGAATTTGGTACAATAAATGTACACTCGTTAAAAAGTAATGCTGCTTCTGCAGAAGTTGATGCTACACTCGAACCATCTATTAATGCACCTCTACCAGCATCTCCTGCATTATATCCTCTAGGATCTTGAGCAGTAATACCAGTACCTACTGTAATTACACTAGAACGTTGAATATAAGGTCTTCTACCTGAAGAAACAACTGAATAAGTTGACTTTAATCTAAATCCATATCCAGTATCATTGGTAGCATTATAGTAAAAATCTCTTACAGATATATCTTCAATATAACAATCACCTTCAATTAGGAAAGCATCTAAATCATTTGTGGCAACAGAAGGTTTAATTATTGTAGATTTTATCCCATCACCTTTAATAGTAATACCTTCAGGAACGGTTAATGGAAATGTTTCAGTATAAGTACCATTAGCAATAATAATAGTATCACCAGCAGATAAATTACTATTTTCTAAAGCATATTTCAAAGAAGCAAATGCTGTGCTTGGAGTCGCACCATAATTAGTATTTCCAGTTGAAGCACCCAAACGAGGATTAACACTTCCAACAGTTGCTTTATCTACACCAACAGTACTAACATACCAAGTATTACCAACACCTTCGAGCATTCCAACAGAAAGCATTGACGGAACAATTGTTTCGTCATTTGGGTCCGCATTCAATACCTCAGCAATAGTACCGTTATTGTTAACAAATAACGTTCTATCAGCAATATTAAGAGCTACTTCCTTATCTCTAAGATCAGAAGTCGTTGGTATTGAGTTCGGGGTCTCCGATCTTTTTAGCTGAATTCTCGTTGCCATTTACAGCATTCTCTTTTTTGGAATTTTCTATACTACTATTTAACCGTTTGGTTAAATCGGTTATTTTCGCTTCTAAAACGATGTTTGTTAAAGTCAAATCAGAAACCTTCTTTTGAAGGATTGATATCAAAGAATTAATGTCAATGTCATTCATAATTGATGAACCTTAGGTGAATGTACCCCCATCAATGGTATCAGTCCAGACGGGGACTCCTGCAGCAGTAACTGTCAGAATCTGGAATGATGTAGCAACATCAGGACTAATACCTGGAGATGCCATGTTTGCAGCAGCAGTTTCTAATAATTCACCAGTGCCATTACCATAAAGAATACCGTTAGTGTTAAACTCAGATCTACCAGTACCACCATACTCAACTGCAAGGTCAGTATCTAGTTCTAGGTCACCAAGAACAACAGTTCCTCTATTTGCTGCTACTGCAGTAACTCTTAACAATAAGTTATCAGTTCCTGCAGAACCACCTATTGAATTACCTGCAATAGTTAACAAGTCACCTTCTTCATAGTATGTACCAGAATTGGTGACAGTTATAGTAGTTATAAGACCTGTACCATCCCTTCCAATTGTAAACTCAACGCCAGTTCCCTGACCTCCAGAAGCAGATACATTTGTATATGTCTGGTTTGCTTCTCCACCAATAGTTGTACCACTTTCAACATCTAAATCATCTTTCTCTTTCGCTACAGTACTAACTGTACCAAATGAATGAGTAAAGATATTATTTGTGTTAGTTGCATCCTTTATAAAAGTAAATGCACCTAAACCATCTTTACCAGCATTTCTATCAAAACCAAAGAATCCATGCTTGATTGCAGATCCATTATGATAAGAGTACTGGATACCACGATCCATTCCGTCATTAGAACCCTGTGTAATAGTAACAAAGTCCCCTATCTCCATTGTTCCAGAGGTAGCAGAGTTTAATGTTACAATTGTGTTACTAAAACATGACTGATCAGTAGAATCTTTATTGATTGTAGTTACAGCTGGAGTACCAGTGTTACCATTTGCTAATTCAGTTGTTTCATAGAATGCTGTTTCTCTTAAAGAAAGAGCAGCTGTAAGTGTAATTCTAAGAGTACTTGCTGTTTGTGAAACAAAAGTACCTAATAATTCATATACACCATCTTTTTTATGGTAAATATTGTCTCCATTGCTTGGAGAACCACCAAGTGTACCAGAAGTATGGAATACTACATCAATACCAGTAATTGTTCTACCACCACTACCAACGTTAGTACCAGTTACTAATCCACCAGTAGCAATACCAGAAGGATTATCAATATTAATTTGTGTAGTATTTGATGGTGCTTGTGCTGTTAATGCTTTTTCAGAAGTAGTATCACCTATGTTAAACACAGGATCATTTACTGTCATTTCAGTAGAGTTAACAGTAGTTGTAGTACCAGCAACTTGAAGGTTTCCTCTAATAACAAGGTCACCTGCAGCATCTCCATTGGCTGGATCTGGGTCTAATATAATTTGTGAACCAGCAGTTGTGGAAATAGTATTACCATCTAACCTAAGGTTATCAACGTTTACTTGACCTGAAACACTAGTAGTACCATTGTATGTGTTAGTTCCATTGAAGGTAACAGCAGCGTTAAATGTTGACGTAGATTCAACAGTTAACTGATCTGTGTTTGCTGTACCAATAGTAGCATCATCATCAACTTTAAGTTCTTTAATCCATGCAATTTTATCAACACCTAAACCACCAGTAATCATTACAGCAGCAGAAGTTCTATTTGTTGCCTCAGTTGAGTCAGCAAATGTAACAGCAACTCCTTCATCATACTGCCAATCTGCACCGTCTACTTTTACCTTATCACTAGATGCTTCATCGTATTTAATTCCACCATCTCCATCTGAACCAAATTGAATTTTGGTATCATCACTGAGTCGAAATTCAGGTACATTAGCACCAACTCGATCTAATCTTAGAACGTTTGCTACTTCATCAAACTTAAATTCGATATCTCCAGTAGTACCAAATTCAAGTTCCTGACTATCTTCTATTACAACCTTACCTGTACCATTAGCACGGAAGATCATATCTTGGTCTGTAGTATCAGTTTCAACTACATTACCGTCTATATTAATATCGTCTACTCTAAATCTATCTACTTTACTGTTGTTGTCAACAATAACTCCAGAATCTGCAGTAAGAGTTCCATGAACATGATCTAACATGTCAGTGAAATACTTACCTCCAATTACTTGAACTGTAGTATTATTATCACCAATGAAGATTCTATCTCCTCGGTTGACTTGAGTACCAGTACCAACTGTTAAAGCTAATTCACCGAATTCCAGTGAACCAGGTACGGTTGTACCAGTACTTCTTTTTACTAGGATGGTTGATGCCATCAGAAGCTACCCCCGTTTACTGTTACGTGATTAAGAACATTTGTTGTTTGGAATTTCTGACTCGCTGAGTCATATACTAAAACATAACCTTCTGCAAGCCCAACTGTGCTTGTATCAACGTCAGCAAGGTTTTGTATGGTTGCTGCACCACCTATAGCTATTCGAGATACTTGTGGAGATACCTGATCTCCAAATCTTACTCTAGTCATACGGTTACTCCTTCTACGATAGTTATTACACCCTCCAGAATTCTGGATTTTACATTCTGAGCTGATGTTACCACAATATCATAAACATATTTACCAGGAGTCATTGCTGCTGTTGTAGCATTATCTAGAGATATGGTAATAGCACCAGCAGTTAGTGGAGATACTATTAGTACTCCAAAATCTGTTGAGGTATTGCTTGTATAGTGCTTCTTTATCTTTCCTGCAGCTGAGAAACCAGTCAAATCGAAACTTGATCCGTTATCATTAGTCACATAGAAAGTATTAGTAAAATCAGCACCCTGATAAGCAATTAAATTAGTTACCGCAGCTAGCATTACTTATTCCTACATCATTTTGTATTTATACCAGTTGTCAATTTAACTAACAACTGTTTAATTTCGGAAATTTCCGACTCTAACTTATTTAATCTTTCTTTATCTAACTGTTTTGCCTCACGTTGAGCAACATATTTCTCATATTCGCTACGATCAGTATTTACTATCGCTCCTGTTTTAGGATCTCTTTTTAAATTTGAATTTCCTTCTACTGGTATTAAGCTAGAGCTATGCATCTTAAATCTTTAATAATTGGTACAACAGCAGCATTACTAGATCTCATTCTAATTTTAATTTGATATTGTGTAAACTGCTTTCCAGAAAGATCTTTCTGGTAGGTATAATCAATAAAATCAAATTCATTTTTACTACCAGAGTAATCAACAGCAGTTAACTCCTCCCAACTTTGATCGTCAGGATTCGCTTCATCACCTGTTAGTAATTTAACATATACATCAATATCAGTTTCTGATGAGTTATATGCAGCAAAATCAATTCTTAATGAAGTACACTCATTAGCAACTGTTATTAACTTAGTAATGTAGTTTGCACCATTAAAATCTTGCTTTGGACTTGAACCAATATCATAATCACTATCATCATTAAAGAAGAACTCTTTATCAAAAGTTCCATCAAAGTCAGTAACCCTGTTTCCAGTTGTTACTATACTCATTCTATCTTGATCTATTACAGGACTTAAATTATCTGATGTACTAGAAAGTGTGAACTGTAATTGACCAGATTGAGCACCTACCATCTGCCTTTCTTCATTAATAGCAGATGCAATAATTCTAGGTGTATTATAATAATTATGTTCATTTAATGCAATTGGACTAAACGAACCATCTCTCTTGTAAGATCTTTGAGTTGGAACATCAGATGATGCAGGTACACTGAATGAAGATGTTCCTATGGATGATCCAGTAGTACTTCTAAATGAAGCGTCTATAGCAGTGCCAGGTAACTCTCTATACCCTATTAAAGGCATTATTGAATGGTATGCTATATTCTTACTTCCATATACATTACTACCACCAAATGTAGTATTTGTAGTTGCAAGAGTTCTTGTCAAAGAACTTAAATCAATTTGATAACTATCAAGAGTTACATATTCTAATTGATTATGAACCTTATTAATTTCTGTTAACGGAATACCATTAACAACATAATGTTCTGCTTGCCATCCAGAATCTTTTTTAAATCCACTACTTGGTGATGTACCTTCAATCAATGCAATAGTAGTAATAGTATATTGATTATTAGCTTCGGTACTTATTCCAGTCAATGGATTATAACTGTATACACAATCTCCTATTTTAACGTATGCTGGATTTGAATTTGAAGGTAATAATCCATTAACAGGATTAGTAAATATTACACTTACAGATGATTCAGTTCCAGAGTTTATAGAAGCTGGTGATATGGTTATTAATGTTCCATTAATATTTGTTACTCTTGTATTATCAGCAAATTCAGTACCAGCAGTAGTAGTAACAATATCTCCAACTTTTAGGTTACTGTTGTTGTTTACAGTCATAGAAGTTGTTGTAGCACTCAATGATGCAACAGTTTTAGTTAACTGATTATATTTAAAGTCAGTATAAGACCCAGATAAAGTTATTGGTGCTCCTCCAGCACCACTAAAATTAGCGTCTAAATTTGCATATTTTTCACTACTTACACCTTTTAATTGTACATAAGATGCTGAATCATACATTCCATGGTTCTTATGATAAACCTTCATTCTTCCATTATTAACAGTTAATTCGATAGGATCTCTTCTTAACTTATTATAGAATAGATTTCCACTAGTATCCACATTCATAGTAATACTAGGAGTTTCATTTATATTGAATTTTGCTCTATAAATTTTAAACTTCATGTCTTGCATTTCTGCAGTAGTCCATGTAGATGCGTTTTGTGACTTAAATAAAACACCTGCATATGGTTGTTTAGATATTCTTTCTCCAGTTAAATCATCTTTACCCATTTCCGATAACCATACCTTATACTCAACTGAAGATGTCAATAGAGCAAAACAGTATTCTTTTCTTTCTAAAAGATAAACAGGAGTTTCAAATACAAACGTAGTTTCAGTTAAAGCATCATCTGATATATTAACATTAGATGGGTCTAAGTTTACAGTACCTAATATTGTTGGAGAAGGATAACCATTAACCATCTCTCTAATCTGCATTGTTACAGGTAATGCAGTATCCTTTGTATTGAAGTATACGTCAATCTTAGATATAAAACATCCACCCGATTCTTCAATTAAGAATGATTGAGCAAGAGGGTCATACCAACCACCAGTTCTAGTTTGAGTTGATGAAGTTGTTATTGTTCTTTTATCACTAACTGTCTCATGTACAACTTCAGCATTCCTTACTAAAAGAACATCACTTTGTTTAGTTAAGATAGTACCATTAGCACTATATGCACCTTCAGCAGAACTATCAGCATCACCAGGAACTAATGAGTTGGTTGAACTATCAGTTAATCTTACAATAGATTCTCCAGTTTTCCATCTTGGATTAGAATCATCAGTTGGATCTGGAATAAAAATACTTGCTCTTAAATTACCTTTATCATCAGCAATAAGATGTTTCTTAGTTACAGTAGCAGTAGCACCACTAGTTCCACCAGCAATTATATCTCCTTCTAGAAGATAACCACCAAAATTATTTCCTGCCAACTTCTGCATAGATGATATGTTTAAGTTAAGGAAAGTAGATGTAGTACTATATGCAGTAGCTGTAATTTCATTACCAGTATATGGATCTATACTGTAAGGTTTATTAAGTTTAGCAATTCCCCCTCTAGGATTTCCTAATTTACACTTAAATTTTCTATTAACATTACCTGTTACTTCTATAGATTCACCATTTTGGAATGCTACTGATCCAGCAGTCATAGATATTTCAATTATCTTAGGTGTTGTATATGCAGATATATCTTTACCATCTAAGAATGGATACACTCTAATATTTGGTTTTAATCTATATCCAGTAATAGAAAAGTTTCTAGACCTCTTAAAATGAGCATATTTAGTATCAACAACTCTGTCTCCAAGTACTTTTCTATCAACACGTGGTGTTATATATGCTCTTATACCATCTCTTGTTTGCTTTGATGTTGTTTTAGTAGTTTCTGTTGTAACCCATCTAATATATGGATGTTGAGCACGTCTTTCTTTTTTTCTAGTGCTACTAGTTGAACTACTTGTCCATTGAGTTTCCCATGAGTTCCATTCTGTAGGACCAAAACCAGTGTTAGGATCTATACCA
>VTLG01002378.1_pt1 | contig 34456 bp, 34 predicted proteins | sample 4694571 | NCBI WGS metagenome assembly VTLG01 (sample SAMN12604809, study PRJNA352737) | marine metagenome | biome: ENVO:00000447; feature: ENVO:00000209|ENVO:00000569|ENVO:01000036; material: ENVO:00002151; isolation source: viral sequences binned using virsorter ...
TATCTTACCAGCAGCAATTGAACATGTTAAGCAACAACTATTACAACAAGCTAGTTGATATCTGCTGTAGAGTGGTATCAACTGATGGAGAGGTGACTCTTGAAGAAAGAATCTGGATGACTAAGTTGAAAGAGAACAACAGACATGCAGAAAAGGTAGTAAAAGGATTTGGTATCACATAATACAAAAGAGCTTGACTATATAGTTTTGGTATGCTAACATACTATTACGTTCAACCCACAAGGGTCGCAAGTAAGTCACGGAACGGATCGTTCATCCCTTAGGGGACGCACATGACTAAAGGAACGGGGCTAAAAATCCAATTACTTTAGGAGTAACACAATGGCACAAGTCACTTACCGTGGTGTCAAGTATGACACTGATACACGCAAAGCAACAAGCACACATCAGGTTCAAGAAACCTATAGAGGTGTTAAGTTCCAAAAAGAACTAGCTACTGCTTAAAGAATCAAGGGGGTTTACATACCCCCTTTTTTAATATATAATTATTAAAAAGGTATGGATATGACACTTCACATGAGAGAACAATTATTAAGAGCTGTGCTTGCTCATGCTCAAGGTGAGATAGAAAAGCATAAGGTTAATGTTAATGTTTATCTAGAGAATCCTGTAGGTATAGGAGAGCATTCAGATATTACAGAAGCAATTCAAGAAGAGTTGGATAAGATTGCTAGGTATCATGATCAGATAGAAGTAGTCAATAAGTATTTTTCTAGAAATGGATAGAGATAAATTAAAACTTATAGTTAAGAATCTAAAGCTGCTTGTAGATTCTTTAGAGTCTGAAATATATTCTGATGTGTCAGCATATAAATACGAAAGCACACCCCATATCACAGACTACGACGAAGTATTTGATGACGATGATGGGTATCCAGACTAGTATGAATGAAGGACAAGAAGGCAGCAAAGAAACTTTTAAGATTAGCAAAGGAGCATCCTGATTGGTATAGTAAGAAAGATATATTTTATGCTAAACAGATTAAGAAACAACTGAAACGTGACAAGAAACATCATGAACGTGAAATTGGTAACAGTAACCCCAAAGGCAGAAGAGACTATGGGTTACGTGGCAAGAGTGAGCAACCCAAAGAATCAGGACAATCCCAAGGTAGCTGGTTTACTAAGCTATTGCATAAAGCACGGTCATTGGTCGGTCTTTGAGCAAGCACATCTGACAGTGGAGATTGAAACTACAAGAGGATTAGCAGCACAGATATTAAGACATAGATCATTTACTTATCAAGAGTTTTCTCAAAGGTATGCTGATAGTAGTATGCTGAGTAAGGTTATTCCTCTACCAGAATTAAGAAGACAGGATGATAAGAATAGACAGAACTCTATTGATGACTTAGATCCTTTTGTGGTTCAAGATTTTGATCTTAAAATGCAGAGACATTTTGTTGAAGGGATGAAACTCTACAAGGAGATGTTAGATGCTGGTGTTGCTAAGGAGTGTGCTAGGTTTGTGCTACCACTTGCTACACCTACTAAACTATACATGACTGGTTCTGTGAGGTCGTGGATACACTATATCAATCTACGTTCTGCTCATGGAACACAGAAAGAACATATGCAAATTGCTGAGAATTGTAGAACAATTTTCAATGAACAGTTTCCTATTGTTGCTGAAGCCCTTGGGTGGCTCTAAATAAAACTACACAACTATCTTACCTATGCCTACTTACCCTGTGAAAAATCTAAAGACTGGAGAGACTCAAACTCTTTCTATGTCGATGAGTGCTTATGATAACTGGAGAAAGGACAATCCTGACTGGGATAAAGATTGGAGTCAGGGATGTGCTGGTGTAGGTGAGGTTGGAGAGTGGCAAGAGAAACTGGTGAAGAAAAATCCAGGTTGGAATGATGTATTGCGCAAGGTTAATAAGATGCCTGGTGCTAAAGTGAAGCCTTTCTCTGTTTAATTATGCCAAGAAAGAAGAAGAATGGAGACCAACCTATTGGAGTTGGATTAACATCTAAGCAGATGAAAAGAAAGAAACCAATCAATACTGATATGTTAAGGGACGTAGAACCCCTTACAGATAATCAGAAATCTTTGTTCGATTCCTATGATACAGGAAAGAACTTAGTTGCTTATGGTGCAGCAGGTACAGGTAAAACATTTATCACTCTTTATAAAGCATTGGGTGATGTGTTAGATCCTCATACTCCATATGATAAGATCTATATTGTTAGGTCTTTGGTTGCCACTAGGGAGATTGGTTTCCTACCAGGAGATCATGAGGATAAGTCTTACCTATACCAGATACCATATAAGAATATGGTTAAGTATATGTTTGAGATGCCTAGTGAGGCAGACTTTGAGATGTTGTATGGCAACCTCAAAGCACAGGAGACTATTGGATTCTGGAGCACCTCATTCATTAGGGGTACAACTTTGGACAGAGCAATTGTTATAGTAGATGAATTCCAAAACTTGAATTATCATGAGTTAGATAGTATAATAACAAGGATAGGTACGGACTCCAAGATTATGTTCTGTGGAGATGCTACTCAGACTGACTTGATTAAACAGAATGAAAGGAATGGTATTCATGACTTCATGAATGTCCTAAGGATTATGCCATCAGTAGATATTATTGAATTTGGTATAGAAGATATAGTAAGGTCAGGTTTGTGTAAAGAATATCTACTTGCTAAAACGGAATTGAATTTATGAGTTTTACCCATTGTAATTTCTTAGGTGATCTTGAATTAGATAAAAAAGAAACTCCTGGTTGTAGGTTGTATCAGTTGCCAAGTGGTAAGTGGGTTCCATCTATTACATCAGTAACTTCTTTTTATAATAGACAAATCTTTATTAACTGGCGAAAGAAAGTAGGAGAAGCAGAAGCTAATAAGATAACTAAGGCTGCTACTACTAGAGGAACTGACTACCATGAGGCAGCACAGGCATATCTAGAGAACAGAGAACTTAACTGGGATGATTATATGCCAGCAACTAAGTTCATGTTCCATCATGCTACACCATATCTGGACAAGATAAATAACATACACGCTATAGAGAGGACTCTCTACTCAGAATACCTTGGTCTTGCTGGTAGGGTTGATTGTATAGCGGAGTATGAGGGAGAGTTAGCAGTAATAGATTTTAAAACTTCAACTAAGATGAAGCCAGAGAAATGGTTGGAGAATTATTTTGTGCAGGAGATGTTCTATGCTGCTGCCTACTATGAGTTAACAGATATACCAGTCACTAAACTTATCACCATCATGGTAACTCCCAATGGTGAAGTAAAAGTATTTGACAAAAGGAACAAAGAAGATTATATTAAACTTCTAGTTCGTTATATTAAAGAGTTTGTATCTAACCACACTGGGACGTAATTTGATGGACAATGAATTAGAAAAAGTATTAGAGAAGAAATTCTTTTGTCCTACTAGATTTGCTCAAGCAATTGAGCAACTTGTTTTGGATAATAAAAACATGAATTACATTGATGCTATTGTTCATTTTTGTGATGAGAATAGTATAGACTTAGAATCAGTTCCTAAACTTATTCCCAAACCATTAAAGGAAAAGATTAAGTATCAAGCACAGGAACTTAATTTTTTAAAGAGAACATCTAGAGCTAAATTACCTATATTTTAATGATGCCTTTTGATTGCTATAAGATTTATCTTGCACTCAAGAATCATTTTACTAGAGACTCCTATGATTACCACAAATATAATGGTAGAACCAGAGCAACAGTAGAAGCTTTTTATAAGAGGAAGGATAGGTTCTGGTTTGAGAAGATGTGTAGGAAGAAGACTGAAAAGGAGGTAGAAGATTTTTTTGTAGCAAACTTTGTGTCCTGTAGTGACCCTGAGACACTCTGGATTGGAGACTTAATGAAGAGTGGTGATAGTAACTATAAGGAGTGGAAGAAGAGAGTACAGTCCCTCTCCTATATCTTTAAAGGGGAAGTGGAGTCTAATATGTCAGGTGATAATTTTGATAAACTGTTTAGTATAGAGGGAGGCAGACACCCTCAACTTTTAAAGAAACATCTTCAAGGTAATATATCTTTAGAGACTATGTTAATTTTGGATAGGATATTGGGATATAAAAATAACTTTGATAAGAAACTAATTGATCCTGTATGGAAGGTGACGTCTACTAGAATGAAAAAGTATTCTCCCTTCCTAAATATAGATGTATTCACATACAAAAAAATCCTTAAGGATTTAGTGCTTGACACTGCAAGGTGACTCAAGTATACTGGATACACACAAGCCAAATCTCAACAAATACGAGGTAATCTAAATGTCTTTTGACAAACTGAAAAAGCAATCCAAACTGGGTTCTCTTACTGACAGACTAGTAAAAGAAGTAGAGAAGATGAATTCATCTTCTGGTGGAGCAGATGAAAGATTCTGGAAAGCAGAACTGGACAAGACTGGCGTTGGGTCAGCAGTTGTTCGCTTCCTTCCAGCACCTGAAGGAGAAGAACTCCCTTGGGTAAAGGTCTACTCACATGCATTCCAAGGACCAGGTGGATGGTACATTGAAAACTCTTTGACCACAACTGGTGGCAAAGATCCTGTATCTGACTACAATCGTCAGTTATGGAACAGTGGTAATGATGCTGATAAGGATACAGTACGTAAGCAGAAGCGCAAGCTATCTTATTACTCCAACGTTTATGTTGTAAGAGATCCTCTTCATCCAGAGAATGAGGGTAGAGTATTCTTGTTTAAGTATGGTAAGAAAATATTTGATAAGGTTCTGGAAGCAATGCAACCAGAGTTTGATGATGAAACTCCAATCAATCCTTTTGATTTCTGGCAGGGTGCAAACTTTAAGCTGAAGATCGTTAAGAAGGATGGGTTCTGGAACTATGATAAGTCTGAGTTTGATAAGGTAGCACCTTTACTAGATGATGACGATGCATTAGAAGCATTGTGGAAGAAGCAGTATTCTCTATCTGCTATTACCGCACCAGATCAGTTTAAGTCATATGAAGATTTGGAGAGACGTCTTAAGACTGTCTTGGGACAGAAACCTGTCCAAGCTCCTAGACTGGATGAGGAAGTTGTATCTGAAGAAGAACAAATTCCAGTAGCAGCAGCTCCTGTAGCATCTGCTAGTTCAGAAGAGGATGATGCTCTCAGTTACTTTCAAAAGTTAGCTGATAGTTAGTTTTGATATAGTCTAATATTTTCTCCTTTCTTCAAGGTGTCGCTTACATATTGAGCGGCACCTTTTTTATATGGCATAATTTCATCCATATCATTAAAGATTACACTGAGATAATCTGGTTTTAGTATAAAAATATTTCTTTTTTCATTTTCTTTTTCTATTTCATACTCATAGTTAGTAACTGCTTTAGTTATATTGGCTGCTGGAATAGTATGATAAGCATTGTCATCATAATATTCATAGTAGTATGCATTTCCAGTTCCAATGCTTCCTAGTACAGTAAAGATAACTTCTTCTCCTCCAGAGTAATTAATTATAGTTTTCTTTTCTGGGATAGATGGTAAGACATATTTAAATCTAATTACAACATCTCCTACAGAAAGTATTTCTGTAACAGGAAATCTTCCATTATAAGTATCTTCAGATACTCCTTGAATTAATACTTCAGATCCTACCTTTAAATTTTTAATACCATTGTTCATAGTAACAGTGGCTATTTTAGATTCAGTTCCTGAGATTTGAGTTATTTTTGTATTGATTACTTGAATATAATTTCCGTTAGTTTTCCATTTGTTAGGAGTTTCTAAACCACCAGGAAGTAGTACTCCTCCTTTAGAATTTTTAATTTCTACAGTTTCATAATGGTGAGTGGCGTTTAATTTTTCATAGGTTTCATATTTTTCTAGAAGAAATTCATCTAGAGATGTCTGGGGTAGTGGCCATTCAGTTTGAATGTTTTGTATATTATTAGATAAAAGAACTACCCAATCTAGATTAGGATTACCGTATATTTCATTAGCAATATTATCAGGTCTATCATCCCCAATTATTTTATACTTTGTGAAATAACTTAGGTTGCCAAATATATCTGGACGGATTCTTCCTCTTTTAAATAAATTTTTCACAGTAATATAGTTGGAAATATCTTTATTTCCTTTAGTCCTATTGATGTATTCTAAGTTTGGTAGTTGTTTAAAATAAGATTGTGTCATTGTTAGAATCCCATATCGTTTGAACCTTCATCAATATCCTTATCATATATTGGATTAATTTCTCCAAAGGTTAGACTGATATTATATGCAGTCATAGATCCATCTTTATATGTCATGTATGAACCATCAGGAGCATATTGAACACTAAAATTTTGAAGAGCACAAGGTTTAATTTTATTTAAGAATGGATGTTGTCCTCCATTTTTATGAATGTATTTTAATTTAAATACATGAGGAGATTCTAAAAATAATCCTCCGTCTTTACTAAGTATGGGAGCCATAGATTTTTTAAAGAATTTAATAATCCTTCTAACCATTAGTGATTCTTTTTGTTCTCTAGGAGTAAACCTAAAGTTATAATTAAATGATCTTAATGCTGGACCTGAGAAGAGAAGTTCTAAGTTGGGGTTCATTACTTTACCAGTAGTCCTAGTAAGAACGTTCTTTCCAGTTGCTTGTCCTGCAAAGTAAGCAGCTACATCATCTTTAGTTATTCCTCCTTCACCTAAAAGCTTTTTCATAGCATCTCCAGTGCTACCTATTGCATTTGCTGCAGCTTGCGAAAAGTCTTCTGCAGCTCCTGCTACAGTTGAACCTGCTATGTTAGCCATTGCAGCTTCAATAGCATTGATTGAATCTTGTCCCCAACCTACACTATTTCCTTCTTGCAATCCTGATGGTTGCATAGGAAGAAATACTTTTTGAGCTCCTCCAGATTTAGGTTTTAAGTTCCTACTTTCAGAATCTATTTCTGCTGTTATACCTGAACCACCTTTACCAAATTTATTAGGTGCATATTGATAAGCTCCTACTTGTAAGTAATCATAATCTTTTCTATCTCTATTAATTGGATAATATAGAGTACTTCCTCCTCCACTTGAAGTGGATTTATAGTTAGGATTTGTGTTAAGAGGAGTAGGATTCCAAAGTTTTTTTGCTATGTTTCCAAAAGATGCTGATGCTGCTCCTATTCCTGCTCCTACTTTTCCTGTTGCTTTCTTAAAGGCATCTTTATATGATGGATTACTTAATGCTTCAATCATCCAATCATCACTAGCACCCAGTTGCTCTAAGTAGTTGGGACCAAAATCTAAATCATATATCTTAGCATAATCTATTGTATTATCACTAGAGTCCCAATATTTACCAGCAGTATCTTTTTCTTCTTGGGTAATAGATCTTCCTTCTGAAATCCTTTTCCAAATAGCGCTATTATTGTCTATCTCAGCGAGAAAAGATTTATTTCCTATTAAGATGGGATCGCTAGTGACTGTCATTAATATCTTTTTAGTTATTTAGTCTTAAAGTTTGCATAATGTAATGAACGCATGTAATCTATCTCATCGTTGTTGATTACATGTAGTCTTCCTACAATTTCATTCCAAGTATAGTTCCTTGATGTTCCCCAGTGAAAGTTAAGTCCTTGGAATCCCCATCTATCTACAAAGGTAACAGCAACTAAAGGGAACTCATCAAATACACCAGGAGTTTTAGCATTATATACAAAGGTATAGTAGTTACCTGCATCAGGAACTATTTCAGTTTCACTAAACACCTCCATGATGTACATCATAATATCATCAGGATCATTTTCATCTTCAATTTTATCTTGAAGTTCTTCTGTTCTTGCTGACATTATTTGATACCTAATTCATCTTCTGTGATTAGTTTGAATTCAATTCTTCTATCTAAACAATACTCCTGTGCTGCTTTCCATTTAGCTTGGTTAATAGCATAGGTTGTAAGTTCATACAGATATGATTTAGTTACTCTAGTTTTTTTCTTTGGTGGTTTGGTTTGCTTCTTAGGTTTCACCTCAACCACATAAGTTTTGATGCTACCATTACTTTCTCTTACCTTCATTAGAAAGTCTGGGTAGTATCTATGAGGTCTTTTATCTACAGGAGACATGTATGGAATACTTATCTCTTCAGAAGCCCATGCTACAATATTCTCAGTCAGGTCACAGTATCTACAGAACTTACGCTCCCAACTACTACGACATATTATATTATTTGGATTGCCTTGATACTTTCGAGGGTGCTTTGGTTTGTACCTACTCTTAATACTTTCAGCCATCTCTTATACATAATATATAATATCAAATATTTATAGATGGCAGGTGTCAGGCCAACAAAACTAACAGTATCTAAGATAAAGTCGAGGTTGCTTAATACAGCACAATCTTCTTTATATAGATTAACTATACCTGTTCCTCAGGCAGTAAGGGATAGAGTATCTTTAAATTCATTAGATTATGATAATGTTAATTTACTTTGTTGTGAGGCAGCTCTTCCTGGTTCTAGTTTAACTACTCATGAATCTACTAATGATTATGCTGGTGTGACTGAGAAGATGGCTTATAGAAGAATGTATGATGAGACTATATCATTAACTTTTTATGTAGATAGAGAGTATAAAGTACTTAAATTATTTGAAACTTGGATGGATTATATTACTGGGATAGATGATACATCTACTTACGAAACTCCTTATGTAAGTTATAGGATGTCATATCCAGTAACTTATAAGAATAATATTTTCATTACTAAGTTTGAAAAGGATCAATTTATGAGAGAGTATAGTCATAGCAGAAAAGCTAGTGCTAGGGTTCCTAGAACTATGTTAGAATATACTTTTGTTAATGCCTTCCCTTTATCTTTAACTTCTATGCCTGTATCTTATGAAGGTGCTCAAGTTTTAAAATGTAATGTATCATTCAATTTTATTAGATATGTGCAGAAGAGAAGAGCTTTGGTTAAACAGGGAAGTGGTGATATAACTGTCACTAGGGATATGATAGTTAATAATGAACCTATGGTAGTTGGAAATCCTATAGGTGGAAATGATAATGAAGATCTTTTTGGCAATTATGATTCCACTTGGACAGATAGGGCTTTTCGTGTTATGGGACCAGGGACAGGAATTTTTATGACAGGTTCTCCTTTTGGACAAGCAGGACCATTTTAGTAGTCTAAATAAAACACTGAAAGAATTATTATGCCATTACCTACCATTGCTACGCCGACTTATGAACTTGAGTTGCCATCTACAGGAAAGAAAATTAAATACAGACCTTTCTTAGTTAAAGAAGAAAAGTTATTAGTTTTAGCATTAGAAACAGAGAGTACAAAAGATATTTCAAATGCAATTAAAACTGTATTGAAAAATTGTATTCAGACTAGAGGAGTGAAGGTAGAGAACCTTCCTACTTTTGATATTGAATATTTGTTCCTTAATATCAGAGGTAAATCTGTAGGTGAGGAAGTTGAGGTTAACTTGATTGCTCCTGATGATGGAGAGACTCAAGTTCCTGTTACTATACAAATAGATGATATTGAAATTCAAAAGAATGAAGACCATACTAATAAAATACAATTAGATGATGATTTGATTATGGAGATGAGATATCCTTCTTTAGATCAATTTATTAAAGCTAATTTTGATTTTAGTGATGGTGAAGTAAGCATGGATCAGTCTTTTGATTTGATTGCTACTTGTATTGATAGCATCTATAATGAAGAAGAGGTATGGTCTACTTCTGATTGTACTAAGAAGGAAGTGAAAGATTTCTTAGAGCAGATGAACAGTCTTCAGTTTAAGAATATTGAAAAGTTTTTTGATACTATGCCTAAGCTATCTCATAGTGTTACCTTTACTAATCCTAAGACTAAGGTTGAAAGCACTGTAGTATTGGAAGGGTTATCGTCTTTTTTCGCTTAGGGATGGTACATATGGATCTAGAGAGTTATTATAAAATTAATTTCGCTCTACTTCAGTACCATAAATATTCATTAACAGAAGTTGAAAACTTAATCCCTTGGGAGAGAGACATCTACATTGGTATGTTAAAGCAACATCTTGAGGATGAAAAACTCAAGCAACAACAACAGCATAACTGATGCCTAGCACTCGTCCAACAGTAGATCCTGTATTAGATATCCTAGAAGAAATGGGATATGATTTTGACGAGCTTGAAGGTGATGGATATAAGAGATCAATTAAAGAAGCAATGATAAAGAGCCATCCAGATAAGGGTGGTGATTCAGAAAAGTTTATAATATTAAATGAGGAGTGGCAAAAGTTAAGAAAGGGGGGAAGTAGACCTACTGGAGTTAAAGAGAAGAGGACTACTATTAAAGGCGATAAATTGATGGGTAAGGATGCTAAGAAGGATGCTCCTTCTCCCATTACAGATAAATCTAAACTTCTTCCTGGTAAAGGAAAGTTTAGTGCTGATGATATTCCAAAAGAAGAAGGTGAAGATGAAGGTGAAGGTGAAGATGATGGAGGCAGTAAGGTAGATGATATTATTAAATTTTTAAATGGAGAAGTCAAGCAGAAACTTGATGAGATTAATACTAGTGTAGTAGAAATTAAAGATGTATTAGATACTCAGAATCAATTAGCTGAGGATAGAGATGAGGATATGAGGCAAGCTTTGCTTGACTCTAGGAAGAGTAAGAGGGAAGGTAAGTTAGAAGGAGATGATAAGAAGGGTGGATTAAAAGAAAAATTATTAGGACAAGTTACTAAACCTGTAGAGGGTTTTCTTGGTAAGTTAATAAAGTTTGTTACTATGACCTTTGTGGGAGCAGTGGTTAATAGAATAATGGGTATACTTAAAGATCCTGGTCAACTTTTAGATCCAATTAAAAACTTTTTTAATGCACTTATAGGATTAGTTAATTTAGTAATTAAAGGTTTGTGGTTGATTACTGGCGCGCCGATTAATCTTCTTATTAATGGTATCAATAAAGGAACACAAAGTTTATTAAAAACTTTTAATAAAGCAACAGGATTACTTAAGATACCTCCTATAGAATTACCAGAAATTCCTTATATTCCTAGACCTCCTGATATTCCTACAATACCTTTATCTAAAACAGCACAGGCAAAGAATGAAGGAGTAGCAATGGCTGGTGGTGGAGAAGTACCTGAGGTAGAGTCTGGAATGGATGGTGCAGATGGTATTGCTGGAGCACCTGGAGAATCTGGTGCAGATGGATTGGAGGGACTTCCTGGTCTTGGTGGTGGAGGTGGTGGAACTAACGCAATTACTGATAAGGCACAGACTAAATCTGTTGGATCAAGAACAAAAGATATTGGTAACTTGTTTGCTCGTCCTTTTAGAAAAGAAAAAGTAGATCCTAGATCACAGTTTGCTAGTGGTGATGATCAACCTCAAGGATTTAGTGGAGGAGGATTTGTTCCTTATTCTAACTTCACTCTTGGTACAGGACACAATGTTATTGACACTGCTCCTGGAAATATCATGGGATATAATAAAGGAGGTAAGGTTCCTGGTTCTGGTACTGGTGATACAGTACCTGCAATGCTAACTCCTGGTGAGTTTGTAATGAGTAAGGGTGCTGTTGATAAGATTGGTGTTGATAACTTAAAGGAGATGAATGCTGAAGGTGGGGGAACTAATAAACCTACAATGATGAAGTTTGCTGGTGGTGGAGAAGTTCCTACTATTGATCCACCTTCTAAGAAGAGTAAGTTAATAGTAGTAGGTGGAGGAGGATCTAAACCTCCTGGTAGAGTATCTTCTTCTGGAGATTCTGGTTCTGGTGCTCCTAAATTTTCTTCTACTGATAGTAATAATATTACAGTGGCAGTTATTAAATCAATCTACAATATAATGAGTTGATATGGCAGATCCAATAACAGCCACAATAATGACTCTAAAGGTTCTTGGCAAAGTAGCAGCCAAGAAAATAGCAACGGCAACAGCTAAAGGTATGGCTAAGAAGGCTGTTAAAGGTGCTGTTAAGAGGGGAGCAAAGAGAGCTGTAAAGTCAGTACTTAAGAAGAAGAAAGTAAAAGGAAAGGATATAGCTAAAAAAATGTTTGGTGGTGGAGATGGTGGGGGAGGAGCATTAGTTGCTAGTCCTGCAGGATCTTTAGTTGGTAGTCCTGGTGGAGCACTAGCTCCTACTACTCCTGGTGCTGGAGGAGATATAGTTAAAGTTAGTGGAAGTGCTGCTAATGATCTGGGACTTGCTCCCTTTATGGATTCTCTTACAGCAATTCAGGTTAGTGTAGATGATATTAAAGCAGTAATAAACGATAATAATAAGGATGCTACTAAGAGACTGGAGAAACAAAGGTTAGAGAATGCTAAGTTAGCTAAGGAAGATAGGGAAGCAGCGTTAGAAGGTAAGAAAGGTGGGTTAGGTAAGAAGTTAATGAAACCTGGAAAGGATGCTGCTGAAGGATTCTTATCTAGAATGGCAAAGTTTTTTGCCATGACTCTTCTTGGGTCTTTAGTTAATGCATTACTAGGTGGAGCAAGAGATATTATTTTTGCTTTTAGAGTAGGTGTAGAACTTCTTAAGAAAGGAATGCCAGCTCTATTAAGGGGAGTTAATTTTCTTAAGAAAGGGGTAGGTAAATCATTTAAACTTATAATAAGTCCTTTTAAAGCTTTAGGTAATTTGGTTTTAAAAGGATTAAAAGGTCTTGGAGATGCAGTTTTTAATTGGGTTGGTGGTATAGTTGGTAAGATAAAAAATGGATTAAAGAATGCTCTTCAAGCTGCAATGAAAAGTTTTGCCAATGCTTTTCCTAAGATTGCTAACTTAGCTTCCAAAGGAAAGGAGATGATAGGTGGATTTTTACAGAAGGGTAAAGATATTGTAGGTAATGTAGTAAACAAAGGAAAGAATCTTGTAAAAAATATTGGTTCTAAAGTTACAAAAACTTTTTCTAAAGTGGGTGGAAAAGTTAGTAAGTTTGTTAGTAAATTATTTGGAAAGAATGCAGCAAAGGCAGTGGCAGGTCCTGCTGGTAAAACTATATTTAAATCTTTAGCTAAAGGGGCTAAGGCAATTAGGATACCAATTATTGGTCCTCTATTGGTTGCTATCACCTCAATGCTATCTGGCAATCCATTAGATCAAGTCCTATTTAAAACAATGGGTGCTGCTATTGGTGGTGGATTAGGATTATTTTTAGGTCCTATAGGTATGTTTGTAGGTGAAATAATAGGAGAATTTATTGGTGATGTTTTGTATGAAGGATTTAGAGGTAAGGGATGGGAAGCAGCAGTTCAGAAATTAAAGGATAAGTTTAAGCAAATTTTAAGTGGAGGTAAGAAGGTAGTTACATGGATTGCTGGAGGGTTAGGAAGGTATATAAAAAATATAATTACAACAGATCCTATTACTATTCCTGACGGTAAAGGTCTTAGAATGGTTGCAACTAAGACAGCTAAATTCTTAGGATTGTATGATTGGCTTAAAAAAGAAGGATTTGCTGGAGGTAAGAAAGGACAGATAGATAAGTTCCCTAATCTTTTGAATGTATTATTCCCTTGGAAATCTACTAAGATATTAATTAAATCTTTCTTCCCTCCTGGTGAAGAGGGTGCTAAGATAGCAAAGAGTGAGTCTAGTTCTGATGCAGAGGATGTTTCTTCTTCAGCTTCTTATGAGGATGGAGGAGATGATGATACTATGGTTGTAGATGGTAGTGGAGATGATGCAGGGGGAGGTGGTGGTTCTTCTGGAGAAGGTGGGAGTAAATTCATTTCTCTAGGAGTAGATAAATTAAGTCAGGTAAATATAGATATGGAATCTCGAGTCAAAGCAACACTCTATAAGATATAAGAATGGCAACTAAACAATCATCTTTAGCAGGTAATATAAGAGAGTTTGAAATCTTTCAAGCTAAAGAAGGAGGCGGAGGTAAATCTATAGATGCTTCTGAAGCTATAGTAGATATAAAATATTATGAGGATGTATTATCCAATTCAGTTTCTTTGACTGCTACTGTAGTTGAAAGTGGAGAGACTGATAAGAAAGATGTAGGTAATGTAGGAATATTAGATGGTCTTCCTATACGTGGAGGGGAGCCAGCACATATTGTAATTGAAGATCATGATAAGAATAAATTAAGATTCAAAAGAGATAATAAGTTGTATGTAAATAGAGTTAAGAATGTTCTGCCTGGAACTCAAAAGGATGTTTATAGTATAGACTTTGCTCCTAGAGAATTGTTTGCTAATGAACAATGTAGAGTAGTAAGAAGATATGATGGTAAAATATCAGATAATATTAGAGAGATATTATCAAAAGAAACTTCTAAAGGAGTTGGAATAAAAACAAAAAAGAAACTTGATATAGATGAGACTGCTCTTAAGTTTAATTTTATAGGGAACGATAGAAAACCTTTTTATGTTTGTACTTGGTTAGCATCTAAATCAGTTCCAGCAGAAGCAGGATCAGTAGGAGGAGCAGCTGGATATCTTTTCTATGAAACTTATGATGGATTTAACTTTAAATCTATTGATGTTTTGTTTGATAAGAAAAAGAATAAACCTAAGGGTAATTATATTTTTAGTAATACAGATGATAATCCAAAGTCAGGACAATATAAAGGTAAGATATTAAATTATGAGATTGATAGAGACATTGATTTGCAGAATCAATTAGTTATAGGTGCTTATTCTAATAGAACTTTGTTCTTTGATTTTAAGGCTTATAGTTATCAGGTTCAGAATTTTAGTGTTGATCCTCCAATAGAAAAATCTGAAGGTGAAGAAGGTGAAAGAACTTCTAATGATTCTAGTAAGGGTAAGATTGAAACACTAGGTAAAGATGATCTTCCTTTAGTTTCTCCAGAATTTAGAAAGCCTATTTCTAGATTGATGAATAGAGTTCTTGATATAGGAGTATTGGTAGAAGGTAAGACTACTAAGGAACAATTGGAGAAGGATAAAGAGAAACCTTTAGAACCTAACTTTGATGTTTCTAAATCTATGGTACAATCTGTGATGAGATACAATCAAATGTTCTCAATTAAAATAAATATTATGATAGCAGGAAACTTTAAACTCCGTGCTGGTGACTTGATTTATTGTGAGTTCCCTCAATTATCTACAGAACCTAATACACAACCAAACAAGAAGAGTGGGGGACTATATATGATATCAAGTCTTTGTCATAATCTTACTCCAAGAGCAACTTATACTAGTTTAACTCTTGTAAGAGACACCTTTGGAAGAACACCTCTTAAGGATGATTCTAAAAATTCTAAATCAGAAGACGTTCTATTATTTTAAAAATTATGACTACTAAAACTCCAGACCACGATTTAAACCATGAAGTATATCTTGATCCTAAAGATCATAAAGAGCATGTTAATCATGGTATGATTGAATATACTGAAGCAGATTTAGAGATGCACAATGATGCTTTTCATGCTCATGAGGAGAATGAAGAGAATCCTGGTGGTGCTAAGATAAATGATTGGCATACTAGACATGAGGATCAACACCTTGAAGTCTATTGTGATAATCATCCAGATTCATTAGAGTGTAGAGTATACGACGATTAATGATTGAACAAGGACTTATAAAGAGCCATTTTCTAGGAAGAGATGGATTTATCTGGTGGATTGGTCAGGTTTCCCCTCAGAATGTGTGGGAAGAAAATCTTCCAGGTTCTCCTACTAGAACCAATAAAGAACAAATAGGTTTTGACTTTAGATATAAAGTTAGAATCATGGGGTATCATACTGCTTGTGGTTCTGAACTTCCTGATGAACAACTTCCTTGGGCATCAGTTATGCTCCCAGTTACTGCTGGAGTATCTGGTGGAGGAATGAGTACTCCTAATTTAAGGCAGGGTGACTTTGTATATGGTTTCTTTTTAGATGGTGAGGATGCTCAACAACCTATCATTATGGGTGTCATTGGACACAACCAATACACTGCTATCTTAAAAGATGCTCCAGAAGATTGTGGGTTCAAACCTTTTAGTGGGTATACAATCAAAGATAATGTAGATAGAACTAAGTTACGTGTAGCTAAAGAGAAGACTGATATAGTAGCAGAGGGAGTTGATAATTCTAAAACTAATAATGAAGAGATAGCTGAGTCTGCTGTTAATGCTACTGTCTCTAAGAATGGAGCAGCTTTAGAGCAATATAAAAATGAAAGTAAATCTGTAACAGTAGCATCTAATACTGATTGTGAAGTAGCACCTACAGGAGCTATACAAAGAGAGATTAAGAATATGCTCTCTGAAACTGAAAGGTTAAAGAAGACACTTACTGATTGGGAAACAAAAGCATCTACTAATGTTGTTAATGTTGATGCTGAAATTGCTAAGGTAAAAGATAATGCTACTAAGGCTATTACAGGACATGTTAAAAGAATAACTACAGAACTTCAGAAGAATGCTTTAAAGGGAGTTAATGATGTGATGAGTGATAGTTTCCCTTTAGTATTTCCTAGTGAACTTCCTTTATTAAAAGAGAAAGCAGATGAGGCTAATAGTGAATTGGCATGTGCTTTTAAAAATATAATGAAAAATCTTACTGGAATGGTAGGAAACTTTTTGAATCAGATAATGGATAGATTTATTACTGCACCTATGTGTGCTGTTGAAAATTTTGTAGGGTCATTGCTTGGAAAGGTTAGTGGACTGATAGATTCAGCAGTAAAATCTGTGATGGGACCTATTAAAGCATTGCTTGCTGGTATGGGTCTTGCTACATCTTCTCTTGATGATGTAATGGGTTTTGCTACTGATGCTCTTTCATTCCTTTCTTGTGATCAAGATCCTAAGTGTTCTAATGTTAAAGAATGGAACCCTGTTAATGGTCCTGAGATAACAGCAACTTTAAATTTAGATAGTATCTTTAGTAAGGCAAAGGAAGCTGCTGAGTTAGTGAAGGGTGGTGTAGAGGGTCTTGGTAATATTGGTGATGCTATTTCTGATGTAGCAAAGAATGCTGATTTCTCTGATGTCTTTGAAGATTCTTGTAATGTTGGACCAATATTCTGTGGACCTCCTAGAGTAGAGTTTATTGGGGGAGGTGGATCAGGTGCTACTGGAAATGTTATAGTCAGTGCTCTTACTACTGTATTGGGTGTTGATATTATTACTCCTGGTGGAGGGTACATAGGTCCTCCTAGTGTTAAGTTCTGGGATTCTTGTGATAATGGGAGGGGTGCTACTGGTACAGCAGTAGTAGAGAATGGACAAGTAGTTAAAGTTATAATGGAGGATACTGGTATAGATTATCTTCCTACTCCTGATGGAAGTCAGGGTGGAGATGGAAGAACATGGGCAGATAGGGATGAAACTACTGTTAAAAGATCAGATGGAACTTATGATACTCCATATAAACCAGGTAATGTAGTAAATGTATGTCCTGGAGATGAATGGACACCAGCAGGAGGATCTCCTATTATAGTAACAGAGGAACAAGGATGTACTGATATTACTACTCCTTTCCCTCCAGATAAACCTACAAGAGGAACATCACCCACACTAGGAACAGGTGAGTATCCTGTTATACTTGAGATAGATGAGATTAATATTTCTAATCCTGGATTTGGATATGATTGTTCTAAAGATAAAGTGATTATAGAACCTTCTAATGGAGCAGAGTTATCTTTGAGGTGTGATCCTTTAGGTTCAATTATAGGAGTGGATGTTATTAATGGAGGTATTGGATTTACATCTGATCCAGATATTTACATTCAAAGTGATACGGGTTATAATGCTATATTAATGCCAGTCTTTAAGGTAAATAGAGTGGGAGAAGATATAGATCCCGAAGCAGTTGTTCCAACTGCACTTGTTCAAGTAGTAGATTGTGTAGGTAAATTCTAATGGCTAAAAAAGAAAATTTTCATCCTTATTATATTGGAACTGAACATGGAAGGATAAGTTTCGGTCAGGTAAGAGAATCTAATCAGATTGCTGCTTGTATGTTGGAAAGTGGTCCTGATGGTGGACGTCACTATATTGTTATGGAGGAGACTGGAAATGCAAAACAAGGTACTAAAGGAGCTACAAAAGCTTTTTGTCCTGGAACTTTTACAGTTAAAGCAGGTAAAGATATAGAAAATTATCCAAAAAAAGATCCTAAAGTCGATGCTATATCTGATATAGGTAAGGTTGCTGGTAGAGTTATAGGTGGTCCATTAGGTGGTGTTGTTGGAGAAAAAATAGGTGGTGCAGTAGAAGAACTTATTGATAAAGATGAAGTACCAAGAAATATTCCTGCCATCTGGTACGAAGCTGAGAATGGTGATATAATAATCAAAGCACCAAGAGGGAGGATTAAATTAGAAGCAGAGTCTATTGAACTTACTGCTCAAGGTATTGATGGTAGGACAGGAAACATTTTACTAGATGCTGATGATAAGATAGCATTAAATGGTCAGATTGTTGACATAAAGTCTAGAGTATCTACTAAAATATTTTCTGAATCTAAGGTTGATTTTATTGGTAAAGGAATTTTGAATATATATGGTGGACTTTGTGATTTTGCTGACAGAACCACCAAAGGAAGTAAACCATCTAAGACGTGTGGTGGAAAAACATCTATTAATGAGGAAAGAAACAAATGAAATTTGGTAACATCTTTGTAGGAAAAAGATTGTTTGTTGGTTGTGGTAAACCAAAAGCACTTGGTAAAGGAGAGACTGAGATAAGAGGATCTGCTTATGTAGAAGGACCACTTCAAGTAGGAAATGATGCTCAATATGAAGAGGTGGAAGCCACAGTAATGATTGGTGAAGAATATAATGAGGATGCTCTGATTGATTTACCTGATACTCCTGAGGATATAAGACGTGGAGTTGATAGAAAAATGAGACCTTGTAATTTATCAGTAAAGGTTAAAGGTAACGTGCATATTGAAGGGGATAGTAAGACTGGACACACTCTTAAAATTAATAGTGAAGCAGGTACCGCTATTGATATTAATAATGGAACTGTCTGGATAGATGATCAGGGTGATGCAATGTTTAAGATAGGAACGAAGGGTATGACCCTATCTGATAGATTTATTGAAGCAAATAATGAACCAAAACCATTTGATATGGTTCATCCAAGTAGAGGAGAGGGGCATCGACTTAGGTATGCTTGTATTGAGGGACCAGAAGTTGGAGTATATTATAGAGGGAGAGTGAGAAATAAGAATAATGTTATTACTTTACCTAATTATTGGAAAGACTTAGTTCATACTGATAGTATCTCAGTTCAACTTCAACCTATTGGAGCTCATCAAAATGTTATAGTAAAGAGATGGGATGATTCACATATCTATCTTCAAGCTCAAGGAGGAATGCCAGTTGATTGTTTCTTCCATGTTTATGCTGAAAGAAAGGATGTGAATAAATTAATTACTGAATATGAGGGTGATAGCTGGAAAGAATATCCAGATCCAGAATATGATGATCCCAAATATGGTGGTCAAAATATAGTAACAGGTTGAGGTTTAATTATGTCTGATGATTTATTGAACAAGTGTGTGATTGACACTAGCAAAAGGACAGTGTATTTGTATTCAGATGGAGGTGATAAGAAGACTGTTAAGTGTGATACTGTTGATGAGTTTATGAACGTACTTAGCTTTGTACGTGGTATGGTTGAGGAAGAGAGGGTATTTTATTCAGACCCTCTCTGAGGGAAATTCAACTTTTTATTCCAAAATCGGGGCAAAAAAAACTCTGGGCAAAAATTGCCCTATTAGTTTTTTTCGGATTCTATTTCACGCTTTAATTCTTGCTTTAATGCCTCACGTGCGCGTATTGCTTGTTTTCTCTCTGCTTCTTGATCCATCTCTTTTTGCTTTCTTTTCTTCTCTTTTTCCATATTGCCAGCTACTACATCTCGGTATGATATTGCCTTTTTCTTACGATCTTCAATTTGCTTTTTTTGCTTAGCTTGAAGTTCTTTTCTTCTTTGCTCTAAGTCCTCTTGTAGGTCAGAATATGATTTCATTTTATAGACATTTTTTAAATATTTAGTTGAATATATATGTGATGATAAATAATCTTAACGGATAACGAATTAGTAAAAATGGGTCTTTCCAGATTAGATAATTTTCTAAAATCAGTTCGTGGTAGTGTCATATATGTTGACCCTGGCAGTCTTGATGCAACTGATAGCATAGAAAACCAAGGTAACTCGCTGACTAGACCTTTTAAGACTATTCAGAGGGCATTAGTAGAAGCTTCTAGGTTCTCTTATCAGAAGGGATTGGATAATGATAGATTTGCCAAGACAACCATAGTATTATATCCAGGATCTCATGTTGTTGATAATAGACCAGGATGGATTCCAATAGGTTCTAATAATTATAGATTAAGAAGTGGAGAGACATCTAGTAATTTTGGTTCATGGGACTTAACTACTAATTTTGACCTTACATCAACTACTAACGATCTGTATAAACTCAATAGTATCTATGGTGGTGTAATTATACCTCGTGGTGTTTCTTTGGTTGCTATGGATCTTAGAAAAACTAAGATTCGTCCAAAATATGTCCCAAACCCAGAAAATACTAGTATTGAAAGATCTGCTGTTTTTAGAGTAACTGGTGGATGCTATTTTTGGCAATTTACCATTTTAGATGCAGATCCCAACGGATTGTGCTTTAAGGATTATACAACAAATACCTATGTTCCTAATTTCTCTCATAATAAGCTAACTTGCTTTGAATTTGCTGATGGAGTTAATAATGTAGATATTGATGATGACTTTATTAGTGGTGCAGATGGCGAATTTGCTAGAACTGACCTTGACATGTATTATGAGAAGGTTGGTATTGCTTATGGTCCTTCATCTGGACGTGAAATTGAGCCAGATTGGCCATCTAGTGGATTAGACATACAACCTAAGATTGATGAATATAGGATTGTAGGTTCAAAAGGTAAGGAAGTTGGTATTTCTAGTATTAGAGCAGGAGATGGTTCTACTACTTCTACTACTATTACAGTTACATTAGATTCTGCTGCTGGAGCTGCTTCATTTGACGTTGATACTCCTTTAAGAATTACTAATGCAGGTACTGGATATGATGGACAGCATGTTGTTTCTAATAAAGTAGATGCTACCAATATTCAATATAAGGTTCAAAGTGCTCCTGATGATCCACTTCCAACAATTGCTAGTGCTACTGCTAATGTAACTGTTGATACTGTTACTTCATCTTCACCATATGTCTTTAACTGCTCTCTAAGGTCAGTTTATGGTATGTGTGGTCTTTTTGCTGATGGTGATAAGGCAACAGGATTCCAGTCAATGGTTCTTGCTCAGTTTACTGGTATTGGACTACAAAAAGACAATAATGCATTTGTTAAGTATAATACTACCTCAGGTACATATGAAGATAAGACAGCGACTGGTAATAGTAACTTAGAATCTGATTCTAGGGCAAAATATAAGCCAACTTACGCTAACTTCCATATTAAAGCAACCAATAATGCTACTTTACAGGTAGTTTCTTGTTTTGCTATTGGTTATGCTCATCACTTCTTTACTGAGACTGGTGGTGATATGTCAGTCACCAACTCTAACTCCAACTTTGGTGCAAATGGCTTCACTGCTGATGGATTTAGAAAAGATGCATTCTCAAGAGATGACGTAGGATATATCAGTCATATTATTCCACCTAAAGTTAACAATAATGCAGAAAGTGGAACTGAATTCCTTGCATTGGATGTTAAGAAAATTTTAGGTATTGGAAATACTAACCAATTATATCTTTATAACGAAACTAACTCTGGAGTTGCTCCTGAATCTATTGTTGATGGATATAGAATTGGTGCAAAGGAAAATGATACATTAAATTGTCTTATATCTAAGTCTGGAGTTACTACATCTATTCCAGCTAGAATTATTATGCCAAATACTCAGTATACTTCGAATGAAGTATCTGCTGAGAAGAAATTCCAAGTTGGTAACTCTGCTGTTGGTGTAAACAGTGTTTCAAGTAATGTATTTACTTTAACATCAGATCATAGCTTTATTAATGGTGAGACTATTAGGGTAAACAGTCAGAATGGTCACTTACCTGATGGATTGCTTCATAATACTGTATATCATGTTATTACTTCAGGTACTGGTATTTCTGATAATAATCAAATTAAGATTGCTAAAACTCTAAATGATGCATTAGGAGATGAAGCTATTACTGTTAATAGTAATGGTGGTCTTTTAGATGTTGTAAGTAGAGTATCTGATAAAGAATCTGGTGATATAGGACATCCTATCCAATATGATTCAAATACTAGTCATTGGTATGTAAACGTTGCAACAGGGGCTACAGAAAATACTCTTTATAAGAGTATTGTTGGATTAGGTTCTACTGGATTAGGAGATGCAACTGCTAGATCATTTATTAACAGAAAATCAGAGACAAGAAGTTTAGATGATACCATATATCGTGCAAGATTTGTTCTTCCTTCTGCTTCTTCTTTAGAGGCAAGACCTCCTCAAGAAGGATTTGTAATTCAGGAATCTAATACTTCAATTGGATCTACTGATGGTGAAGTAGCATACTTATATAATCCAAATAGTGTAACTCTTGATAATTCCACTCAGTTAAGAAATCCAAGATATATTGCTGATGCTACTTGGACTGGTAATGTTGCTACTATTATAACTGAGGTTCCTCATGATTTAAAATCAGGTTCTACAGTAGAGATTATTAATGTAACAAGTAGTAATAACACTGCTGGTACTGCTAAGTCTATGTTTAACAATACCTTTAGTGTTACAGGTATTAGCAGTTCTAGACAATTTACAGTTGCTTTAACTGATGACCCAGGAACATTTACCAATAATACAGCAGATAGAACTACTTCTTTACCTTATTTTAAACCTAAAAAGACTCCTGGAACTTACTATATCTACAGAAGTGAAGAAGTTCAAGAGTATATTACAGGAAAACAGGATGGTGTATATCATCTATTATTAGTTAATGCAAGTAATGCTCCTACCATTACTCCTTATACAGGAAATGCATATTCTCAGCCTATTCAGAGTTTATATCCTCAAACTAATAGGGACAATCCAGCATCTGATCCTACAGCATCTAAGTGTTTTGCTGTTCCTAATACTATTGGACAGGTTGCTATCAATGAACAGCAAAAGTCTCTTACTAGAGAAACATTAGAGAATAGAATGTCTGATACCTCGGTAGGTTTTGGATTAACTGAAATTAAGACAGCTGGTTCTGCTGGTACTACTCATACTTTATATACTGATATAGATCATGGATTAAACAGAATTGCTAAGGTAGGTATTACTAGTGTTGGTTCAAATTATATTGATGGTAACTATTATAATGTAAGGTTAGTTGGATTTGGTAATTCAACTGTAGGTAAGAATGCTACAGCAAGAGTTACTGTTTCAAGTAATGCAGTTACCTCAGTTAAGATAATTGATGGTGGTAGTGCATTTGGTGTAGGTAATACTCTTGGATTATCTGGTGTTGGAGAGACTACAGGTAATACTGGTGCTTATCTAACAGTTAATGAGATTTATAGTAATATTGGAGATACTTTGAAGATTACTGGAGTTACACCAGAAGCTAACTCAGATTATAATACAGTTTATAAGATTACTTCTGTTGGAGTAGGTAGTGATAAAGAAGTTAATGTTTCTTCTGCTGGTACAATTTCTCGCAACTCAATTACAGGAATAGGTGCTACTGATGCAGGAACAGGTAATGTAGTTCTTACTGGTAAGTCATTAGATGTATTTGATGTCTTCTATGACAGAGTGGTTGGTCTTGCTACTATCACTACTGTAGGACCACATGGTTTAGAAGTTGATGAGAATGTTAATATTAATGGTGCTAATGATAACATCTTAAATGGTGATGCTGTTATTACTAAGGTAGGTTCTACCACATCATTCGTTGCTAATGTAGGTATTGCTACTGTTACTCCTACAACTGGACTCACTGGTCTTGCTGCAGGTAACTTACAAGTTTATCCATTAGGATTTGTTGCTAGAGGTGGTAATATTGTAAGAGCAACTGAGGCAACATCAGGAAGATTGATTTCGGAGTATGCTGGTATTACTACTATTACTTCTAGTTCTACAAGTAATACTGCTACATCTATTAGTATTGCTAATGCACTTAATTTTGACTTTAATGTTGGTGACTTCTTATTAGTAGGTGATGAAATTGTAAGAATTAAGACTACAGTTTCTGCTGATGCTGTTGCAGTCTTTAGGGGTTTAATGGGAACTACTAATGCTGCTCATGATTCTGGAGTAGTCATTAAGAGAGTTAAACCAAGACCAATTGAACTTAGAAGGAACTCTATTATTAGATCTTCTGGTCATACATTTGAATATCTTGGTTATGGACCAGGTAACTATTCAACTTCATTCCCATCTAAGCAAGATAGAAACATTAGTCCTCAGGAAGAATTGTTAGCACAGTCTACTAAGTCTGCTGGTGGTAGTGTGGTCTTCACTTCTATGAACCAAGATGGAGATTTCTTCATTGGTAATAGAAAGGTTAATTCTTCTACAGGTAAAGGTGAAATATTTGATGCTCCTATTCCTACTGTAACTGGTGAGGACTTAGGTGTTGGTGGTGGAGTTAATGTTGGATTCGATGTTATTGATCCATTAGAGGCAACAGTTAAACGTTCTCTTATTGTTGAGGGTGGTTCTGATGGTAATATTATTTCTAAGTTTGATGGTCCTATAGTTGTTAATAACAAACTTACATCTACATCTACTAAGGGTATAGAAGCAAATACTCTTTATATTCAAGGAGATAGGGATGTTGCTAGAAAGTATACAGTAGGAATTGCTACTCCTTCACTTTCAGGTAATGTTGGTGATGTAGTTTATGATGGTAGAGCTGCCAGTGGTGGTTTGATTGGTTGGGTTTATACTTCTGCTAACCAGTGGGAAAGATTTGGTAGAATTGGATTAGATGGAGCAGAGCCATCTGTAAATATTGGTATTGCTAGTGCTGGAAACTATGTTGGACTTGCTACTCAGATTGATATAGTTGGTGTAGGTATTACTATTACTAATGTACTAGATTCTAGTGCTGGTATTGCCACATATACTTTTGATAATAATCCTAGAGTTGCTATTTCTACTGGTGCTGCATCAGGAGAGAATAATCTGCTTGGTATTGGAACACAAATTAACTTTGTTGGTTATGGTTTAACTATTGGTGGAGAATTTGAGTCAGTTGCTGGTATTGCTACTATAACTTTGACAGCTTCTACTGGTTCTGGAACTACTGAACCACAAGGTTCTACTTATGCAGTTCAGTATAATAACTCTGGATTCTTTGGTGGTGGTAGTGGATTTACTTATGATGGAACTAACCTTGCTTTAAGTGGTGAAACTGCTACAAGTTTAAGTAAGATAACTCAATCAGGTGCTGGAGCTGCTCTTGAAGTTGCTACTGGTTCTGTTGGTGTTGGTACTACTGGTGCTTCACTAGCAAAAATTGAAGTTGTAACTACTTCAGGAGAGGCACTTAGACTTAAATCCACTGCTGGTTCTGGTAATATATTAAGGATTGATAGTGGAACTACTACAGGTGATTCTAATCCTATAGTTGTAGATGTTAGTGGTAATCTTGGAGTTAAAACTATAACTGCTAGTAAGGGAGCATTAGATGTTTTAGGTAATGTTGCTATTACTGGTGAAAGTAGGTTATATGAATCTACAAGAAGTTACTATACTGCTCTTAAAGCACCTACTTCAATTTATGATGGAGTAGATCCTGGTTCTTATACTTTAACATTACCAGCAAGAGCAGGTGTATCAAGTGATGTTCTTCTTACTACTGGTAGTGGAGTTCTAGATTGGATTTCTGCAAGCAGTATAGTTGGACTTGCTCTTACTACTACAAATGATTTAACTGAAGGTAGCAACAACCTATACTTCACTAATGAAAGAGCACAAGATGCTGTTGATTTAGCAATAAGCGCAGGTATCCAAACAGGTATTACTGTTACCTATGATGATTCTGGTAATAAGTTAAACTTTAATGTTGATAGTGCTTCACCTTATCCATTCACAACTAAAGGATTCCCTGGATCATTCTAGGGTTATCCTGCTTCTGGTATAATAATTATATTATATCCCTCAATTGCCGATGATGGTGATGAAGTAATAGAGAAAGTTTCTCCATTAGAAAGAGCTATTTCTAATGGAACTGCAGCAGTGTTTTGGTATCCACTACCCTCTGACATAGCGGAGGTCCAGGCTCCTGTACTACCACCATGACTATCTCTATATGCTAATGTTTTTCCATAAGAACCACGACTGATAGTTAATGATGCACCCTGAAAGGTTATGGTGCATGTACCTTCCCCTGTTTTTAAATAATTAATAACTAATCTCACGTTTTGACCTGTTGAATTAGTATAACTAACATTACCAGATCCACCTAATACTTGAGCAGCCATATCTAATTGAAATACTTTTTTATATTTATAAATAAAAAGAAAAGGGCGGAGAGTGAAACCCGATGGCTGTAAATAAGAATTTTGTCGTCAAGAATGGACTGGAGGTAAAGTCCAATCTTTTGGTTGCAGATACTAGTCAAGATTCTGTAGGTATTGGGACCAGTTACATCAAGGAGAAACTCCATGTTATTGGAGGTATTGGTGCAACCAGTTTATTTGTTGGTGGTATTGGAACAGTTCACGTAGCATCTGGTGGAACAGCAAGGTATGATAATGCCACTATTAGTGGAGTAGCTACTGCTAGTGGTCTGAATGTATTAGGAATTACAAGTACAAAAGATTTAAATGTAGTTGGTGTTATTACTGCGGGCAGTTATTCTGGTGATGGTAGTGGTTTAAGTGGTGTTTCTGTTGGTGTACGAACTGCTGGTAGTGTAGCTGGATATGGTGTAACTTTATTAGATTTCAGGGGTTCTGGTGTATCTACTGGATATTATAATAGTAATGTAGGTATTGCTACTGTTTGGTTCTCAGGTGGTGGAAGTGGTGGTTCTGTAAGTATTAGTAGTGCTGCTCCTACTAATCCTAGTAATGGAGATTTATGGTATAGTATTGATTATGGTAGAACTTTTGTTTACTATGATGAGGTTGAGTTGGGTGTTGGTTCTACCTCAGTTTGGGTAGATGCTTCACCATTTAATGCAGGTGGTAAGTTTCTTGGAGCATATGGTGCTACTTCATATGGAGCAATAGGAAATACAGCAGGTACTAAGACAGTTCCAAGTTGGCATTTTACTGCTGATAGTAATACAGGTATATTCCAAGGTGGAACAGCAGACCATTTATCATTTGCAGCAGGTGGTTCAGGTATAGCAACTGTTAATGTTGGTGGACTTGCTGTTTCTGGTGTAGTTACATCTCATAGTTTATCTTTGAGTGGAGATGCTACTGTTGCTGGTAATATTAATGTTACTGGAGACTTAGTATATAATGAAGAAAGGGGTGTTAACTTATTAATAAGTGGTGTTGGAACATTTGGTGGTGCTGTAAATATAGCAGATAGTATAGTTCATACAGGAGATACTGATACTAAGTTAAGATTCCCTAGTGCTGATACAATTACAGCAGAAACTGGTGGTAGTGAAAGGCTTCGTGTCACATCAGCAGGTAAGGTAGGTATAAATCAAGCAACACCAGAAGCATTACTGCATGTTGAAGCAAGTTCATCTGGAGCAAGTTATACAGCAGATGCAGCAGATACATTAATTTTAGAAAGAAATGGTGGTTGTGTAATAGATTTTAGAACTCCAGCAGCTAATGATTCAGGACTTATTTTCTCAGATACTTCAAGAGCAGTAGGAACTCTCTTATACAATCATTCTAATAATACTCTAGCATTTGGAGTTAATGGTGGTGAAAAACTTCGCATCACATCTGGTGGTGACGTAGGTATAGGAACACTAGTTGCTCAAGATTCATCTGGTCTTACAACTAAGTTAGCAGTTGGTATTGTTACTGCAGCAACTCTTTATGGTGATGGTTCAAACCTAACTGGTATTGCTGCTGGTGGTTCTGGTGAATTTAACACTAGTATTAGTGGTGCTACTGCATATGACGTTACTACTTCAATGGCAACTGCATATACTGCAAACGCAAGTAGTAGTCATAGAACGATTGTTCACTCTATTCATGTAGCAAATGTTGGATCAAGTGATGCAACTATAAGTGGTGAGATACAGGCAAGTTTCTCCTTTGCTCATACTATACCAGTTCCTGCAGGTTCAGCAGTTGAATTACTCAAGCAACCTAAAGTTCTTGGTCCTAGTGAGACAATTGAACTTCAAGGAAGCACTAGTGATTTAAGGGCAACAATTATTGTAGAATATAAAGAGGATACTGATTACTGGGATGCACAAGTTGATATAACTTCTGCTGCTACATGGACAGACTTATATACTTCTACTTCCAATCCTTCTGTGGTGCAGAGTATTCTTCTTGCTAATGATGATGGAACGAATGATGTAAAAGCAAGAGTGGCATGGACAGATGGAAGTGATAGTATTCAACAAACTTTAATTTATGATTTAGTGGTTCCTGCTGATTCTTCAGTTGAAATTTGCGAGAAACCCAAATATCTTCCATCAGGACATAAGTTAAGAGTATATGCAAACGTAGCAGATAGATTAGAAGTTACAGCATCTGGTAAGCAGATTACATCTTAAGGAGGTTAAATAATGGCAACTAAGAAAGGTGTATGGAACTTACAACAAGTAAGAGATAAGCAACTGCAAAGTTTGTGGGGTTATGCCTCAGAAACAAATTTGTGGATATGGGGAAGAAATGAGCATGGTCAATTAGGACTTAATCAAGCAGTTCCTGTATCAGTATCTTCTCCAGTTCAACTTCCTGGTACATGGGGTCAAGGTAGTGGAATGCTAGGTTCTGATAGGAGACTTAGTGCAAAAAATTATGTTTTAAATATTAAAAATGATGGATCATTATGGGGATGGGGGCAGAATAATAAAGGACAATTAGGAATAGGGATTGCTTTATCAAATCGTTCCTCACCAATGCAAATAGGTGGTGGTTTTGATTGGGCTTCTATAGGAGATCTTCATCATTATGCTGTTTCAACTGCAATAAAAACTGATGGAACACTGTGGGTATGGGGAGATGGTGATTCTAAACAACAATATGGCAAAATGATAGATAGGTCATCACCAGTTCAAGTACCTGGTACTACATGGACATCATCATTTACTGGTAGTAATCATCTTGGAGCAATCAAAACTGATGGATCATTATGGTTATGGGGAACTAATGAAGATGGACAATTAGGGCAAAATGATACAACAGATTCTTATTTTCCACTACAAGTGCCTGGTACTGATTGGGTAAGTGTTACTGGTAGTGTAAAATGTACTATAGCAACCAAAAATGATGGAACACTATGGTCATGGGGTCATAATGATTATGGTCAATTAGGACAAAGTACTGGTGAACCTGCCAAAGTATCATCACCAGTTCAAGTACCTGGTACTACATGGACACCAAATATATCAACTACTAATAGTAATATACTAGCAGTTAAAAGTGATGGAACATTGTGGGGATGGGGAAGAAATTGGGCTGGAAACATAGGTGATAATACTATCATAAACCGTTCATCACCAACTCAAGTACCTGGTAGCACATGGAAGTATGCCGCTGTTGGTAACTACATGCAGTCTTTTGGAATTAAACAGGATGGAACATTATGGTCTTGGGGTAATAATAGATATGGAGGATTAGCGCAGAATAGTGTATCACCTGGTCCTGGTAATTCTGGAATATCATCACCAACACAAATTCCTGGTACTTGGGTTGGAGTTGCAGGAGCAGGAACTGATAATGGAGGAGTAGCACTTAGATACTAACTAAATAAATATATAAAAAGAAGGATTTATTAGAAACCCATGGCCAAGAATATTAAATGGATACAAGTGGATGCTGGAACACAAGTGTCTGTTGCTATCGCTAAACCAAAAGAAGGTGCTACTAATCCTAATCTAACAGATTTGGTTGAGCAGTTTGACTGGGGACAGTATAGGTATGGAACTGTTGCTGATAGCGTAACTATAAACAGTGCGTCTAATGATAACTTTATATTTGAGATAAGTGATGCTGATTATATTGCTGATATTAAAGGTAAGATTGAAGAGACTGTAAGAGATTGGAAAGTAAAAGTATATGAGGAAGAGAAAGAAGTACGTAAGGTGCAATTAGGTGATTACTCTGATAGCGTCTATGCATCAGCATCAGGTTATAAGTATGAGGCAGCAAAAGCATTCTTAAGTAGTGCTACAGCAAATGCAGGACTTACAACAGAAGCAACTCTAAGAGGAGTAACTGTAACAGTTCTTGCTAATAAGATTAAGACTAATCATGAAGCATATATCACCAAAGATGCACAGATCTCTGGACTTCGTGGGTTGTTATATGATAGAATTGCTAGTATTGGAATCAACTCTACTTCAGTAGCAACAGCACTTGCTTCTAATGCAGGTATTCATACTAATGAAACTGTAACTAATGTAGGTGCAGGTATTACTCATGAGGTAGGTTTCTATAATCCATCAGGTCTAAGCAACAGATTTGAAGCATTATAAGCTAGATGGCTATAACCGATAAGAAAAAAGGGGTATGGGGTCTCGACCAGACTTATAATAAAATAAACTCGGAAACTGATACATGGGCTTATCAATACCCTGATCCTAGTCCTTTTGCTTCTCCAAAATTTATGAATTGGGGATATGCTGGTAGAGGTCAAATAGGACACATTAATACTACAAATCTTTCATCACCAATCCAATTAACTGGTAACTGGAAATTAACTCCTAATTTTGGTATGGATCAGCGTGTCACAACCAAGACTGATGGAACATTATGGGGATTGGGAAAGAATAGTGTTGGACAATTAGGGCAAAATAATCATCAATCTCCTGGTAATCATGGTCTTTCATCACCAGTTCAAATAGGTTCTGATGCTACATGGAATACTGCTTATATGGCTTCTGGTGGTTCAGGTAAAGCTACTAAAACTGATGGAACACTATGGGCATGGGGTGGTTCCTGGTGGGGTGAAGCTGCTCAAAATAGCGCGCACGGTGGTGGACAGTACTATTGGTCATCACCAGTTCAAATACCTGGTACTTGGGGTCTTGGTATAAATAAAATATCTGGTTCTGGTAACTGGAGCGCAGGAATTAAAGCTGATGGAACATTATGGTGTTGGGGTCATAATGGATCTGGAGCATTAGGACAAAATCAAGCATATCCTGGATTAAACGGTACATCATCACCAGTTCAAGTACCTGGTACTGATTGGCATAAATTGCTTACTGGAAGTCAAGTTGTTCAAGCTGGAGCAATTAAAGTTGATGGAACATTATGGATGTGGGGAAGTAATGTAAGAGGAGAATTAGGACAAAATAATACAACAAATTATTCATCACCAGTTCAAATACCTGGTACTTATTGGGCTAATGGTAGGTTTATGAATGAATCTGTTATACTTTCAAGAACTGATGGAACATTATGGGGGATGGGATATGCTGGATATGGACAATTAGGAAAAACATCTGGATCAGTATCATCACCAATGCAAATACCTGGTACTAATTGGGATATAGATCAGTTTGCTGGTGGATGGAATAACGCAATAGCACTCAAAACTGATGGAACATTATGGTCATGGGGATATAACAGTCAAGGACAATTAGCAGATAATACTGCATTACATCGTTCATCACCAACTCAGATTCCTGGTCAGTGGGACTCAGTATCTAGTGGTGGTCAGTCTTATTGGGCTGAAATGACAGGAAATTCTAATTCTACCTAAATATATAAACCTTTTATATTATGATGCAACACAACCCATATGACTTGATTATTATCAAAGAAAACGTAGTTCCTCACAAACACATTGAGGAACTGATGTTACTGACTAATAACAAGGAAGAAATAAAACAAGCAACAGTAATCAATAGAGATGAGAAAGGAGAAGATTCTCATCAAGAGAAGTTAGAGAATAGAAATACTCTGTGGTATCATATACCAGAGAAAGAATGTAATGATCTTCAGGTAGCAATCTCGCAAATGTATGCAAGATTTTGTGTGCCTAAGTATCACTGCGAGTTCAAGAACTATGAACCATGTCAGTTCCTTGGTTATCCAGTAGGAGGACATTATATTGAGCACAATGATGCAGAAACCTTTGATAGGGGTGAGTGGAGGAGAATAGCAGACAGGGACGTATCATTCCTCTTCTATTTGAATAGTGAATTTGGTGGAGGAGAACTTGAGTTCCCTGAACTAGGGTTGACTATCAAACCTAAAAAAGGTATGATGATAGCATTCCCTTCCTATAAAGAGTATGTTCATAAGGTTCATCCTGTTACATGGGGACATAGATATACATTGGTTAGTTGGGTAGGAACAAAACAGAAACTTTATGACACAATTCCAACAGAAGGGGTTTGAAGTAGTAAAGGGGTTCATTCCTCCTTTCTTTTCTACTTACCTTAGAAATTATTTTACTCTTAGAGTGCAAACAGATAGGAGTTTAGGTGGAGACAGTCAAGCTCCTAACTCTCATTGTGTATATGGAGATCCTGCATTTGATATGGTCATGGCTATGTCGACGCAGGACATAGGAAAGATAGTTGGTAAGAATCTAGTTCCACAATATACCTATGCAAGAATATACAAGAATGGTTCTGTTCTTGAAAGACATAGTGATAGACCTGAGTGTCAATATTCTGTGACTTTATGTTTGGGTGGAGAATATGAGAAGCAATGGCCTATATGGATAAATGATTACTCTGGTAAGAGTCATGAGGTTCCACTTGACGTAGGAGATATGGTGGTTTATCATGGAACTGAGTTAGAACACTGGAGAGATAAGTTTGAAGGTGAGACACAGTATCAACTCTTTATGCACTATGTTGATACGGAGGGTGAGTTTAAGGATAGAATTTATGATGGCAGACCTAATCTTGGATTGAAAAAATGAACATGATACCACAGTTGATTAGAGAACTATATGATGGTAAGGAATGGGCAGCATGTAGAGAACTTGCCCTTGCTTATCTACGTCAGGTTAAGAGTGATGAGATACTGATGCTCTTGGGTGGTGTCTATAATGAAGAGAAGAAGTTTGACAAGGCACTGGAGTGTATAGAGAAGGTCAAGACTAAAGATAATAATCTACTGGTGAATAAGGCAAGATGTCTTTACTATTTGAACAGAGCACCAGAGGCAGAGAGAATCATTAGATCACTTCCTTATAAGTTAAGAGAGAGTGAGGCAGGTATTATTGACTTGGGTTTGTATGTAAATGCTCAAGGTAAAGAAAGAGAAGCAGCAAAAATCTTTGCTCCTCTTGCTGATACTAATATCAGAGCAGCATTTAATTATGGTTGGCATCTGATGGCAGAGGATAAACTCCTAGAAGGATATAAGTATGTAAGAGTAGGTGCAAGAGATGAGTTAAGAGTATGGGGACATGAGTGGATATTGAGAAAGGACTATAATATAGGTGAACAGTATAGATGGAATGGTGAGACAGTAGATACTATTGCTTACTATCTTGAAGGAGGTATGGGTGATGGAATGATCTTTGTGAGATATGTAGAGCAGTTCAAGCAGTATTGTAAGACAGTTAAAATATTTGCACCAGCACAGATTAAACCATTGTTGGAAGAGTGTGGTTATGAGAATGTATTTCTACCAGAGGAGATAGTTAAGACCAAGTGGGATAAGTATGTTCCTGCTATGTCAGCACCTTACTTCTTAGGATTGGATGATCCTATGAAAGGGGTGACTTTCCCTTATTTTAAGAGGAAGAGCAAACCTGTATCAGAAATGAATGTGGTTGCTCAAGGTAAGAAGAAGATATGTATTAGATGGATGGGTAATCCAGAGTTCGAACATGAGCAGTTTAGAACTATACCATTAGAGAAACTCTTAGGATTGAGTAAGTTTGGTCAGTTGTTTTCTGTTCAGTTGGAGCAAGGATACATACCAAAGAATGCTGATGTATGGGACTTAGCACCTATCATTAAGTCATGGAGCGATACCTATGATATATTTGAAGAGTCTGATTTATTGATTACCTCATGTACTGCCACTGCTCATTTAGCAGGTGCTATGGGAGCACGTGTAATAGTCTTACCACCTATTAATCCTTACATCACATGGAATACTAAGAACTTGAGATGGTATCCTGATAATGTTGTAGTTTTGCGTCAGATGGAGTATAATAATTGGGATAAGACTATAGATAAATTATATGAAGTTATGGAGAACTGGGAATGGTAGAGCATATTAAATACGATCTATTCCCTACTGCCATAGTAAGGAGTAAGTGTCCATCCATTACACCACAGGACAAGCAGGAGATGATGGATTGTACTGACTGGATGATAGAGCAGGGAATGTATACTGATAATGAGTTGACTCCTAAGTATCAGACTACTGTAATACTATTCAGAGATGATGCTCCACCTATTTGGAAGAAGTTAAGGGAAGAGTTTTATC
>VTLG01004154.1_pt1 | contig 34455 bp, 60 predicted proteins | sample 4694571 | NCBI WGS metagenome assembly VTLG01 (sample SAMN12604809, study PRJNA352737) | marine metagenome | biome: ENVO:00000447; feature: ENVO:00000209|ENVO:00000569|ENVO:01000036; material: ENVO:00002151; isolation source: viral sequences binned using virsorter ...
TGTTATTTTTATCGTTTTTATCCCATAAAACGTAGAATTTACTAGCATAATCCATAGGATCTATACCTAATTTTTGCCAAAATTTACGTTCACCAGTCATATGTAATTGATGATGATGTGCGTAGCATAAGGGTATAGTCCAGCAATCACTAACTTTTTGTGATATGCCACGTTTTTCAGCTATTGTTATATGATGTGCTTGGCATTCATGATACATACAAAGTAGACATTGCTGACTAGCTATCCATTGTAGGTATTTTTTTGACTTCCAATTTTTTTTTGACACCCTGACCTTTTATAGTATTTCTTACTTTAACGTAACCAAAATATATGGCCAGACTGCGTAATGCATCATGGACTAAATTACTGGCTTTACGTTCAGTAAGATTCATACATTTACTGATTTCAGTTATAGAGTAATTTTGGTAACAAAAGTACTTTAGAATGATTATAAACTGTGGCAGCAGCTCTTCTGATATTTTAGCTAGTATGCTGAAAGCTCCAATCTTGGAGTCCATTATACCTTCAGATCCATAGTCTAGTTTAGGTTCATAGCTAGAAGCTCTACCACCTAGCTGTGATATTTCACATAATCGTCTATATCTAGATCCAGCTACAAATTCAGATTCTGTGATTAGCTGCCTATGAAACATATAATCAAGTCTAGATTCTCTTATATTTTTCATGACTGTTTTCTTATCAAATTGCTTTGCAACTAGCTCTAGTTTATCCATACTTCCTTATATAAGATTGAATGGATTTATCAACAAGCGATTTGAATAGATTATCTTTATTGTATTTACCTAGTAATCTATCCACACGATTACTAGATCTACAATTATGATAAAACAAGATTTTACTTTTACACCCATACCTTTTGGTAGGTTGTAAAAGGTAAGACATTATAATTGAGAGATTATATACAAAATAATCTTTCTCAGTTTTAATTGTTTGTTTACCTTGCAGTATTTTGATAGAAGTATTGTACTTACTATTTAAAAAGTTATGAACGTTAATCAACATAAAGGATTTAAAATGCTTAAAAAAGAATATTGTCATAGTCCTAGTTCAGCTAATGCATTCATAGATTCTCCAGCATACTGGATTATTACGAAATTATATGATTTCGAAGGCCCTGTAAATGCTAGAATGTCTATGGGTACAGCAGCAGAACATGCAGCTAACGAAGCTATGAGTAATCTTGACATGGATGAAAGCCAAGTACAAAAGGTTACTGAAGCTAAGTTTGATGAAGAAACTAAAAATGAGTTCAAAGATGCACCTGAACGTGAGTGGGCAGTAGATATAGCTATGAGATTTGCACAAAATCTTACAGAGTTTGGTGATGTAGTATCTTATCAAAAAGAAACTATTACCAAACATGATAGTTTAAAATATCCAATTAAGACTCTAACAGACTTTGAGTTTGAAGATCTTATTGTAGATACTAAAGCTACTGCATATTTGAAAAGACTCAAGAAAGGTACACTAGATCCTAATTGGTATCCGAAAGCAGCTGATGTAAGACAACAGTTATTGTATCAGCATGTACGCAACAAACCTACGATGTTGCTATATGCTTCTCGGTCAGATCATGAAGCAATAGATATGGTAGATCGTGATGAACATATGCTCAAAGAGCTTATTCATGCTATGCAGACCATAGAACATATTACTTCTATAGCTAAAACCAAAGAGGATATAATCAGAATGTTTCCATTGAATATGGATAACTTCAGATGGGGTAAAGAACCTGACTCCCCATACAAAGAGTTTGCCAAGAAGTTGTGGACTAAAGCATTCGATTATACTATATAAGGTATATGCAACAAATCGGTAAATTAATAAAACACATGAACAGAAAGAGGAAGAACATGACTCAAACAGAGACATATCAAGCAACTGTCAAGGGTGTAAAGGACATCCATGACGATGAGAATCCAGTTAAATACTGGCTATCCGTAGAACTAGAGAATGGTATGGATAGAAGATTGTATGTAGATCAAAATTGTAGACACATACAGAAAGGTCAAAAGGTTACTGTAACTGGTTATCCAATCAAGAAACCAGGCAGCAACAATCAGACTTGTGTAAAGATTGAAACAGATGGTGAAGCTCCACCTCCAGCTGTGGCTAATGCTACTGCTAGAACTAATGGTGCTAAATCTGTTCAAAACACAATGGATGTTTGGAAAGAGAAATATCGTTTGACTATGAGTAATCTATTATCTGCTGCTATACAATCAGGCAAAGAAGTAGATTATGATCAGATAGATGGTTTTGTTCGTAAAATACTTGATGCTAAATATGAAGGTGAAGAGGCACCATTCTAATGGAAATCGTAGCTATCATAATGCATCTAGTAAATGGATCTGTAGTTGAGGCATCTGTCTCAGCTACTGTTCCCAAGATGTTATGCACTGAGGTAGTGAAACAGCATGTTGTTTTAGATGTAGATAAAAGCAAAATGCTATACAAAGGTGAACCAGTACTTATGTATTATTGTAAAACAAAGAAAGGAAACATAACATCATGATTACACAAGAACGACTAGAGAAAGCTTTAACATTTTTAGCAGATACTGATGAGCAACATGCTAAAGTAACTGCTGGTGTAGACTATATCAAAGATCTAGCTAAGTCTCTCAAAGGTAGGTTTATTCTTAATTGTGAAGATCAAAAATCTGTAGCAATGAAAGAACATGCTTGGTACGCTTCTGATCATTACAAAAAGCACATAGAAGAAAAACGTGCTTTAGTAGAAGAAGCAACTAAGCTAGAGAATAACAGAGCTAAAGAGAACTTAGTTATTGATGTTTGGCGTACACTAGAAGCTTCAAGAAGAAACGCAAAAGTATGAAATATTTAGTCAAAGTGTGGGCGTGGAAACCTCTCAATGCAGAGGTAATCATTCATGCCCATACTGAACAAGAAGCTTTAGAGAAAATAAAAAATTTAAAAGAAGGTGAAATAGAGTGGAGCAGTAATCCTCTCAAGGGAGATAGAGTAACTTATGAAGTCTTTTCTAAATCTGACAAAGACACAGACTAGCCAGTATGACAAATCTCCTGAAGAAAGACTTTTTATGTGTGTCATCACACAAGCATTTCAAGATGCGACCTATACTGGCCCATACCGAGAACTAATACAATACAAACGTAATGCAAAAGATTGGTTTGAAAATCAATCTAGAGATTTTAAATTAGTATGTACTTTATCTAGTTATGATTGGGAGTACGTAGCTTATGCTTACAAAAAGGCACAAAAAAAAGGTTTAACCTCATATACAGAATACCAATATAAGTTTCTGTATGGTGAAGATAAACCTATTAAAAAAGATAAGTTTGTGTTAAGAGTACGAGATGAATACTTCTAAAATGAAAAAGGCAGATAGTATACTTAGTCAAGTACTGATAGATCATATTAAACGTCATGAAGCTGGTCAAAAGAAATATGGTGGATCTATGGACGATAATCATAAATCTTTAGCAGCATGGATAAAAGATGTTAAAGAAGAACTTATGGACGCTGTGGTTTATTTAACCAAAGTAGAGAAGCTCCTGACTGGTGATAACACTTCTGACAAGCTTTACTACGATTCGGAAAAGAAACGAAAATAACATTTGTAGTTAACTCTTTTTTGCAGTTTCTACAGACACCAACCCTAGTAGCAATGTATCGTTTCTTCTTAAGCATAGGCTAGTCATTATTTTAATATAAGTTTCTTTATAGTTATTGAGCCATCAATATTTTTTTCAAGCTCTGCTTCGGATACAATACATCTATATTCTATACCATCTTTGATAGTTCTAGATGCTTCTCTTTTGTGTTTTAGACACATACTCATGTTGTCTTGTATTCTGTGTTCTTTGATCTCGTGATCTATGATCATTAATAATGCTATAATTTCTCCAACCATAATTAGTTTCCATTGTATTTTTTCTGTAACATATCTACTTGTTCTTTGAGGTGATCTATGTTTACTTTGTTATATCTTGATTCTTGAATTTCTTTTTGAATAGTCTCAATCTCACCTGCAAGGTGTTCGATGAGCATATACATCTCTAAATTTTTAGGTTCTTGCTCGGCTTTTTTTAAGAGGTCGGCCTGAAATAGAGTGTCTGCTGTTTCTAATCTATTGAGTCTTTCTTCTACACCAAAGTAAGCCCATACCCCTACAGCTACTGCTGCTACAATAGCTATTAGATTCCTTAATGGTAAGGAGATTGCTGTATTATCTGATATTTTCATTTTCTCTTTTTAAACATATCCATACCTGGTTTTAAACCATATATAGATCCAAAGATTCCAAGAACTAACCATTTGTAAAACTCAGGAAAGTTATTGAAATATTCAAAGAATAAATCTAACTTTTGTTTCGCTTCAGGATCTCCACTAAATACTGACCAACTGAGTACAACTATCGGCAAAACTACAATGATGAGTACCAGCTCATCTTTCCACCCTTGTTTATTGTCGTTGAGTACGGCTTGTTTGTATTCTAATTCACCACGAGCCATCTTCTCTGCATGTACTTTTTCTGCGTCAGACATAAGCATTTTAGTTTGCTGTCTATTTTTATAGATATGCGAACCTGCTTGGATAGCCATCTTAGCTAATGAAAACCACGCCATATTAACACTTCCATCTTCTTCTAGCTTGTCTTAGTCTAGAGTTAGGATTCCTAGCAGCTTTAGGAAACTTCTTCATTTGTCCTGCACTTCTAGCACAGAATGATTTACGTCTCTTAGCAGCTTTAGATCCTGGTTTAACTTTACCTGTAACAGCTGTCTTTAATTTAGATCCAGGATTCATTCTACGATATGCAGCAACACCTGCTTTCGTCATACCTGCACCTGATTTAGTAGACCTGAAGTTACGTTTGTTTCTTCTAGGCATTCGATCTTGTTTACGTGCCATTATCTTTTCCTAGCTGTCTGAGCTGCACGTCTAAAGTTTGCAGCAGTAGGTGCACCCTTTGCACCTTTTTTTCTCATCTTACCACCACGCTTTCTCTTTGCGTGTATGTTTGCATATAAACCTTTTCTAGCCATTAAAAACTCCTATATCTTTTTACCTTCTTAGCAATACGTTTAGGTTGTTTACTAAACTGTTTACCTTTACGTTTCGCTTTTCTTTTTGCTCTTGTAGTAGCAGCATATTCTGCTGGACTTAGATTCTTGATAGCTTGCGTTGGCAAGTATCTTTCTCCAGTAACACTTGATTTTTTGCCAGACTTTGTTCGCCATTTCTGTTTCCCCCAAGCTTTTAAACTCTGTTGTCGTCTAGATAGTGCCATTATATATTTTTGATTATTGATAGTTTGTCTTTAGCTTCACCAATCTTATGAATGATTTTATCCATTTCTTCTATATGTTGTGGATGTTCACCAATTCCGACTGGATTAGTAAGGTATATATTTAATGTTGCTGTGTTCTCTGCTATTTCAGCTTCATACTTTTTAATTAAAGCATCAATAAGTATATCTCTCACTTGTAGCCACCACCTGCTGCTTTATATCTTTTCGCTAGAAGTTGCGCTTTTCTCGCACTCCACTTTCCAGCAGCTGTACCTTGTACATTAGCAGCTTTAATTTGATTGAATAATCTTTTTCTCATACCAGGCTTTGTGTAGTTACCTGACTTATTTACTGTACTCTTTTTTTTCTTTTTCATTTAGTTGGATGTCCTTCCCATGCTTTATACATACCTTGAACAATGACATCATCTTCATATGGTTGATCACCATTTTCCATTCTTATAATCGCTTTTACCAAAGGTAAATAATCTTCTATACTGTTTGCAAGTTCTTCATCTTTTTTTTTAGATGTAGCTGCACAAACATATTTGATGTAGTTATCAGTATCATTTTCAATAGGGGGTGCCCATCTATGTATAATTTTTTCTATAGTTTTAATATCATAGTTAAATCTATAAGTTAAAAGAATACGCACTAATGCACGTAAGCCCCATATTGGTTCTTTGAATTGGCAAAAGACATCATCATTCTGTTCATCAGAAAGACCATCCCATGCAGTACCTAATTTAATATTGCCAGGATTATGATTTCTTATACCTCTAGGTAATGATTTTTTTGATCCATCGTCCATGTTTATTTAATACCATTGGTATGAGCTTAGGTAAACCATTGATTATAGCTGCACAACCTATGATTGGTCTAGCTCTTTGTGTTTTATTATATCGAAAAGCAAGAGAATCCTTATCAACAAGGCATCCTACTTGCAATCCGTAATACAAACCTAATGAATTTCCATAATATTTTATATTGTAGGAGCTGTGGTAATGCCCTTGTACGCAGCTCATACCCATAGATTGAGCTAGTTTAAGCACATCAGCTACCTTACCATGACAAAAATATACTGGGCCATTAGAAGTCTGTATAGTTAAATCATCATGCCACTTCCAACCTTTACCTACTTTTAAAAACTCATTATAGTCTCTCAAGTATGCTTTTGGAATGCCATGCTTTAATGCTCTACGATAAACTAAACTACCATGATTAGAGTCTAACAGATCCATTTTTGGAAATAGAGTCTCTATTTGTTTAATTATCGGTAAAGATTCTTTCAATTCATCACCAGCACTAGGTAGATCAGGATCGCTATCATGAAATGACATAGCGTGTTTATCTACTTCATCGCCTATATGAATAACCCTATCAGGTTTATAAATTTCTTTTAAGTCTTTTAGAAATGGAATCAAATCAGGATGATGATACGGAATATGAGTATCTGAAATAATTAATATTGATTTGTTCATATCAAATCTGTACTACAATTTATACGAGAAGTATAGTGCTAGGTAAAACTATATACTTTCTACTTTTGTACAATCAAACTGTACAGTTAATTTAAGTCTATTTACGTTGTTTTGACCAAACTCTTGATTGATTGTCATACCATTAAGATACCCAGCAGTAGCACAATCATAATAGCTATTATACTCACCCATAGGTCTTTCTTGGCCACATTCCATGTTAGTTACAGAACAAACTGTAACAACTAAAAGCCATTTCATTAAAGAACCTTATTTAATAGAACAAATAGTTCACCTAAAACAACTAATCCAACAGCTCCTAAAACATATAAAATACGATCTATGTCCTTTTTTATATGTGCTAAATGGTTGTTTTCTATTGTATCTATCTTAGAGTGCAGTAATTTTACTTCACCTTTAAGCTCTATTATATCAGTTTTATCTTTATCTTTTTGGTATTGTTCCATTAAAATAATGTCTCATAAGGATTTCTTATAAGACCTCCTAGTTTATATTGCGTGTATCTTGGCCCTTTGTATCTTGGATGACCTGATTGACCTAACACAAAATCTAATGCTACATCAGCAGCTATATCAGTTGGTACTTTACCAGCTTCTAACTGCTCTTGTATAGATCTTACACTACTTTGTAGCCAAATAGGTAAGAATCGTTGACCTGCTTGACCACCCATTTTCAAGGCTTTTTCGATAGCAGTATCATCTTTAACTGTAATATTAGGCGAGTAGCCTGTAGTTAAATATTGTTTATTAGTAAACACCTCAGTAACAGTACGAGGTAGTGAACCAATCTTTTTGAGTCCTGTTTTCTGTGGATCTGTAATCCAATGAAACGGCTCCATAAGTTGCTTAGAAAACGTAAGTACATCTCCATTACCTAGATCTATTCTAGTAGGATCTTTGTTTTCTAATATTGATTTGCCTGAAAATGCATAGTTTAATGCACTACCAGCTACTGCATATATTAATGCAGCTCTAGCAAAGTAATATCCATACATACGTCTAGCATCTGTAGCATTTTCAAACGCTGGTAATGATTTACCAATGATACGTAAGTTAGATATAGTCCAATCAGGAGCAAATAGTAATAACTGTAAGTAACCTCTAGATCCTGGTTGGAATGTAGTTTGTGCTAGTTTTTTAAATAATGGTGTTTGTATTCTTCTAGTCATAGCAAACCAATCTTGACCACCAAAAGCGTCATTTGTAAATTGTGCTGCTAGTCTAGCTTTACGATAGATCTGTGCTTGTGTTTTATCTACAGCAGGATCTAATGTTTTGTTAAGCTGTGTTAAGAATGTATATAGCTTTGCATGAGTAAAGATACGATCCCATGTTATTCTATCAAAAAACTTAAATACGTTTTCTATTTTTTCACCTGTTTTGATACCAAACTGGTGTTTTAATAATCTGTCAAACTTACGCATTTGTGCGTAGAATCTATCAAATCCAACATCTTCAGGTGTTGAGATTGTTAATCTGTTTGCTTGTGCAAATCTTACAACATCGTTAAATCCAGCATCTTTGATAGCTTGATTTGCATGTGTAAACTCTGTTAAGTATTTGCCTGGATTATTAATTAACTCTTCTATTTCAGTACCTTTTCTACTAAAAGCTTGTTTAATAAATTTACCAGTTACCTTCATAGGTACACCAGCAAATATCATACTTTCAGCTAAAGCTCCTGCATGAAAGAATGAAAAACCAACAGCTAATCTTTTCATCATTAGATTAGTGGTAAAGATACCTGCCATCAGTTCACCTTCTGTAGTAGCATCAAATACCATACGTAATGATTTTTCTGTACCACGTATGATATATACTTGATCTCTTTTACCTAAAAAAGGATGATTGAATTTTGTATAATGTGATCCTAAAAATCTAGCATATGTACCAGCTTGTCTAGAATTATTGATCATTATAGGTAGCTTTGCTGTAAAGCCTTGACCAACAGGTACAACGACTGGACTATACTGAGCTTCAGTCAAGTATTTAACCATTTGTCTTGTGACTAATGCTCTATTGAGAGAAGTAGTATAGATACGTATTAGTTCAGCAGGATCATCCATACCTTTTTTCAAAGTAAAACCTGCTTTATAGCCTTCGTTTATATCTCTAAATTTTCTTTCTTTACCAAGCCTAAACACACCTGATAGACCAGTAATTTTTTCATCAAATTGATTTGCAAATAGTAATGGTTCACGACTAAACTGATCCCATAATAAAGGTAGATAGTTAGTTCTGTATGCTTTAATGAGAGTGGGGTCTAGCTTATCTACTTCTTTATAAAGATCATCTAATGTTTTTCTAATATAAAAAGCTGCTTGTCTTTCTCTTTTAGTTAAATCTTTTATAGTAAGCTCTTTACCATTTAAATCAAACTTAAGATTTTTATTTACTTTAGTACCTTGTATGTAATGAAACACTTTAGATCTAGAAGTTTCATCAGGTAAAAATTCTTTTATTCTATTGACTACAGGTATAGCTGTGCTTGTAAGTTTGTTATTATAAACATGTGCAGCATCTAAAGCATTTTCTATAGTTTTAATACTTTGTGTTTCAAACTCAGAAGGTAAAGTTCTCATCAATCTAAATAGACCTTTAGCTCCAAGATAAATACCTGCACCTACACCAAACCCAATAGCAGATTCTTGTAGTTTATCTTTTGGTTCAGTTAAAAACTGTGCAGTAGCTCCTATAGCTCCAAAGGATGCTGCCTTTAGTGCTGTTGCTTTTGCCATATCTAAACCTTTTTCGATAGGTTCAGATAAAGCAATATCCATAGTATTTACTAATCTGTTAAATTCTTCTGTAGATATATCTTTATATTGTTTTCTTAATTCTTTTATTAATGCTCTTGTGGCTACTCTGTTACCATCAGGAGTTAGTTCTAATAGTTTATCAGGGTTAATATTTTTTGTAGCATTGATAAGTGCTTGTCTAACCTTTGGTTCAGGAATATTAAGATCTCGAGCTGCAAGAGCTGGTATTCCACCAAATATAGTACTTAATACTAATCCAGCAGTAGCTCCTATTGTAGTTTCAGTAGTAGTTCTACCTAAAGAGATCTCTCCCTTTTCACCTAGCTGTAGTCCTGTAGAAAATGCTAGTGGTGTAAACAATGCAGCAGCTGCACCATATTTAATATCTTTACGATATGCTTGTTTAAATTTATCATCTACGTACTTAAATCTTTTTGAGTACTTAGCACGTGTAGCATTTACCACCCCCCTGCCTAGTCTTGTAAAAAATAAACTAGGTATAGCTAGTAAGTATGGATCGGCTACTATCATATTAACTAATTCTGCACCCATTATTCCTGGATGTTTCTTAGCTAACTTAACTACTTCACTAAATTCAAATTGTTGATCACCTTCTTCTAATAGGTAACCAAATTTTTTATAGATACGTTCAGCTTCTTGATACTGACCACTACCTCTTAAATTAGGATTACGTTGTAAGAAACGCAAAGCATCTTGTGCTTGTCGTTTTTTAGTATTACCTGTAATCCATTGGTAGAGTGATGCTGGTAATGATTCTTCAAATATCAATTCCATTGGATTTCTTAATGATGAAAAGAATCCAGGTGGTTTTTGTATATTAGATTGTAAAGGATCTCTTAGTGGATCTCTAATATCAACGACTGGATCCTTGAGATTTACATCATCAAGTTTAAATCCATTTGCCATTATTTTCTCTTTTTAGGTTTGAATATATTAAAGTCGCCTCTAGCTGTATTTTTAAAAGTTTTATAAGTTTTACCTCTCATACCTGAAACAATTCTATCTTCAAGACCCATAGCTGCTAAACCTTCTTGATTTATTTTTCTAGGTTTAACTACAATAGATCTATCTTTAAACATACTAGCTTTAGCTCTATCTGTATATCTTTGTGTAATTTTTGTAAATGCTGCTTGTGATTTTGTTTCAGCAGCACCTAAAGCTTTTAATGCACCTTTATCTTTTGCTTTTTTTAAAGCTATTTTAGATACAGGTTTATTTGTAGATCTAAGTCCTTTAACTCCAGCAGCAGTTCTTTGTCTACTAGCTTTTAACTCTTTCTTAAGAGTTCTAAAAAACATCTTATTTTCTGCTTTCATAGCGTAGCTTTCAGCAGCAAGATCTGTCATAGACTTTTGACTCATACCCATATACTCAGGTGCTTCACCAAACTTAGCACGTGCTGATTTTTCAGCTACTTTACTAGCTTCCATACCAGCAAATCTACTAGGTGATTTTTGAGCAGGTAACTTAGTTACCTTGAACTTTTTCCATTTGATCATATTGTCTCCTAAAAGTAATCAGGGAATCTATTTTTTAGAATCTTTGTAGCTCTATCTAGAGATACGTTTTTAAGTTGTGGATTAGCATCTAATAACATAGCAACAACATTACTGTCATCATTGCTTACTACTTTACCAGTTGCTTTTGGTGTAAAGAACTCAGGGCCTTCTTCACCTACAACATAAGTTTTACCAGCTTCTGCCATACCACCTTTAGCTAAACCTCCTGATGTAGATTGTACACCTCTTTTAAAGAAGAAAGACATAATACCTTTTTCAGATATATCTATCTTACCATCTTTTCTCATTTTCTTAACTGCTTCTTCAATAATGTTTCTATCTATTCTTACTTCTTTTCCTGGTTTAGCTTTTCTTTTAGCTATTTTTTCTGCTTCAGCATAAATCTCATCTAATGCTCTTCTATTTAAAGCTTCTGTATTTTTACCTGTAAAAAAGTTTTTGAATTTTTGACCAATGCTACCTTCAAAAATATCACTTTCTGCAAGTACAGCTCTTACTTCATCTCTTTGTTGATCAGTAACTGGGCCAAGTACTTTAGATCTTTGTTTAATTCTATCTGCATATTCACCTGATATTGCACCAGCTGTAACTGCATTATTTAATAATGATTGTGATATAGGTTGTCCTGTAGCAGATGACTTCATTAATCCAAGTCCTAATGTAAACATTGGATTAGCCATAAGTGCTTCAAAACCACCTTTATCTTTCCATTGTGATTGGATGCCAGCTAGATCCATACCAAAAAATCTTTTAGCTTGTTCATTATTTATACCAAGACCTTCAGCTCCAGCAGCTCTAGGTGATGGTGGTTGCATCCTTCTTTTAAAAGGATCTACATTTGGATTTCTAAATGGTGATTCTTTTCTATTATAACTAGGATTAGGAACTACACCTTGTTCATTTACCATAGGTGGCATAGCATCAGAACTTAATCCTGAAGGATCGTCTGCTAATATACCTGTCGCTTTTCTTCTTAAATCATCTAAAAATGACATTATAATATTCTCCTATCTAAGTTTCTTGTTTTTAAAAAATCATAATAAGGACTATCGCTTACTGCAAGTAATCCGTTATTTGTCTGTGGTTTATATAAAACATTCTGTACATTATTATATAAGTCTAGAATATTTTGTTTTGATCCTACATAAGTATATAAAAAATTAGATGGATCAGGTAATCCTGTTCCTTGTGTATTAACTACTCTAAAAGGACTTATTACAGATGCATAAGTCTCATTATCATTTATTACAGTAGGTGGATTATTGTTATCACCATCATTATTTATATTCATGGTTTTTGCATCTTGTGTTCTAAATCCTGCATCAAATGCTGCTTTATCTATTTCTTGTTGTCTTTCATTATCTTCTGCTGAGTAATCTTTTGTAAGTCCTCTAGATTCTGCCCAATCTGCAACAGTTGATTTATAATCACCTTCTCCAATACCATCTTCACCTGTAGGAAGAGTTGGTTCAGCTTTTTTTTCAGCTGCTTTTTTAGCTTTATATCCTGAATAAAGTAAACCAATACTTGTAGTTACTGGATCAGTATAAAGTCCATAAGCTGTTTTTCCTTTACTAAATAAACCTTGATTTCTAAATTCGTCTTTTGTGTAATCTAAAAGACCTGGTTTATTTTCAGGTGTTACATTAAATTCTTTACCAGTAACATATTGTGAATCTATATCTTCATTATTATTATCATTATTATCATTATCAAATTGAGAAAAATCTGTAACTGTATCTACACCTCCTGTAAATTGTGCAGGATCTCCTGTCATATCAGATGTGGAACTTGTGGTACTTGTGTTATTTGAAGGACTTGTGCCAAATTCATCTATTGATACAGATGGATCTACTAGATCCGTAGAAGTATCGTAATCATCAAAGTTTGCAGCTTCTTGTGAAGAACTTCCTGCACTACCATCTTCTCCACCACCACCACAATATGCTACTGGGCCAGTATAATCGTAAGATTGTTCTTTTATAATATTGTTATCTTTATCAAGAACTATTTTAGTATAGATTTTCATCTATTATAATAATCCTCCTAGTAATCCAAAGCCTCCACCTATAGCAGCACCTAAACCAGGTCTACCCATCATGTCGCCAATAGCTGCACCTGTTAAAGCACCACCAGCTGCCATACCTACTGGATTAGAATCAAATGATTGTGTTCCTTGTTGTACAGGAAATCCTGATGCAATAGGTGTAACAACACTAGAAAATCTTTGTAAGTTTTGAAATGGAGCTAAATTTTGTTCTTGTTGTAATCCTCTTAATTCTTCACCAACAGCTGTTAAACTTGGTACTGTTCTTGCAGTTTGCAGTTGTCTATTTCTTTCTGCATTGTATGCTTGAAAAGCTAAAGGTAATGCTTGTCTACCAACTTGACTAACAACTTGCTGTTGAGACATAGGACTTCCAGGTGTTCTGCCTGCACCACTAAATTGTTGTGCAACATTTGTATAAGCACTTGATGCTACGTCTGCAATCAATGGAGATAAAAATGGATTAGAATATTGTCCTGAAATTGTATTTGCTATCTCAGTATTTGCTAAATTTGCAAGATTCTCTTGTGCAGCTAAACCTTGCATTTGTTGTGTTGTAGGTGCAACATATTGTGGCCCTTGACCATAGATAGCACTAGCGTCAGATATAATCTGATTTAAAGCTGGTTGAGCTGGTGCATATGGTTCATTACTTTGTATAGTAGTACCACCACCACCTGAGCTTCCTCCTCCAAATGACATATTATTTTTTCTCCTTATTGTTTTTTTCTAATAAGACATGGGTTCTATTGTACCCAAATCTACTTAATACTTTTTGCCAACCTGGTCTAGCAATGAGTTCCATAGAATCACATTTGTTATCCCAAGCAAACTTCTCTATATTCTTAATTAAGTGTTGCCACTTTTCTCTATGATGTCCTGTCATTATTCTAATGTTCAGACATCGTTTTAATGGTCTTTGTAAAATCTCAGTAACAACAACACCATAGTATGGTGCTTCTTTGTTATCATTATCCCACAATATCCAAAGCTGCATCTTCTTATCTTTGATCCATTGTTTGATATTAGATGCTAAAGCATAGCCATTTGATCTAGCTAATGCATCTGCAACGTCTTTCTCAACATGTTTCCATGATCCATCGACCATATCTTCAGGTATATATACCAACTCAATCATGCAGACTTTTCGTCAAATATCTCTATATAGCTTACAATACCAGCTATATTATTAGCAGATGCTGCCTTTAATTTTAAAACATCTCCTGATTCTAAAACAATAACACTTTTTGCTAGGTTATCAATGGTCTTTGCAGCTAAACTTATATGACCTATTTCATGTTCTGCATCAGAATTAGATGAGTCTGTTGTGAATGCTTCTACTTCAATAGCTCCTGATGATATATTAGTAACTTGTATAGATTTAATTAATGCAGTTCTATTAGTAGGACAAGTATATACAGTTGTTTTGTTTGTCGTTGTTAGATCAAACATTGCATTTTTGTATATATTGGCCATATTATTTCCAACCTAAAGATACTGCTTTTACAGCTGTTACTTTTGAACCACTAGACTGATTAAAAGTTTGTACCTTATAAACCATTTGAGTTCCACTTGGTTGTGATGAAATATCTAAATCGTGAAAAGCTAATATTTTAGTATTTGTTGCGTAAGTACCTTCATCTACTAAAGTTCCTTGTGTAAAAGTACTTCCATTATCTCTTGAAACGAATGCTTTAATATCAGTATTTATAGTTGCAGTTCCTGTTTTATTTTCCATCAACATTATAAAATCTGATGATGATGGTTGAGATTGTGCAGTTACAGCATTTGATACAGCAGTCATATTAGATACCGCAGCATTAGTTAATCTTCTTAAAATTACAACACCATTACCACCTCTACCTACAGCGTTTCCGTCAGATAGATAACCAGCTCCACCTCCACCGCCAGTTCCATCAGTTCCGTTGGCAAAACCACCGCCACCATTTCCGCCTTTTCCGCCTCCATGAGTGGCTGTACTTCCATTTCCTGTGTGTCCACCACCACCTCCACCAGCATATCCTACTGATGTTCCAGTAATACTTATATTTAATCCTACTCCACCTGTACCACCATATCCTGATGACCCAGTTACTCCAGTTCCGCCAGTTCCTCCAGCACCACCTCCGCCACCTCCAGCTTGTGTGCTATCATTACCAGTATCACTTCCTGAGTTTCCACCATTATAACCTTGATTAGCAGTACCAGTTCCTCCAGTAGACATTGAGCCACTAGGGTCACCACCACCACCTCCTGATCCACCATTATCTAATGTATGTGTTGAATATTCATAACCATTACCAACACCACCACCAACAGTAGTAATGTCTGTAATATCTGAACCTGAAATTGATGAAGCACTACCTTGTGAACCATGATGTTGTGACCATGCAGTAGGAGCAGCACCACCTGCACCAACTGTAATTGTGTATGATGTATTAGCACCTAAAGTTAATTGTGATTCTGCTGAAGCACCACCGCCTGATGTTGAGCCATAAGAAGTTCGTAAACCTCCTGCTCCTCCACCACCGCCTGATTCAGCAAATCCACCTGGCCCACCACCAGCAACAACAAGAAAGTCTACTGTTTGTGATGTGTTTTGACTATAAGAACCTGTAGATGAAGTATCTGTCCATCTATACCAAGTATGGATTCCATCTGTACCTGTAGTATCAGCATCATGCGTAACACTAGGTGGAACTCCACCTGAAATTTCATCTGCTGTAACATTAGCATTTGTTGATGCTGAACTATTTATTCCTGAAGCATCTTTAAATTCATCTACTGATTGATCTTGAAGATTGTATGTAGCAAGTGAACCTACACTTGCAGTTTTAAATCCTAACAAAGCAAGGTTAGTTTGAATTTTATTATCATCAAAACTTGTAGCATGTTGTTGTACTGCTGAAGCAGATACTCTAGCATCAGGTATAGTTCCTGAAGTTAAGTTACTTGCACTTAAATTAGTTAAATCTACAGCAGGTACATTATCTAAGTTTGTTGATTTTACATCACCATTTGAATCTATTAAATCTGCTAATTTTCTTGCTTTTGTCATATTACCTCGCTGTACATGGTATGTTGTTACTTCCTACTAATGGTGCTTTTGCAAATGCTGCATAGTAATAAGTTGAAGCTGCATTTTGATTTCCTGCATTTGTTTTAAGTTTAAATCCATTAGAAAGAATATCGACTGCTGTTGATTGTTCAACGGCAGTAGTATCAGGAAGTAAATATACATTTGTTTCATTATAACCTGGTCTTTCAGTATCAACTAAAGACCAACTAGCACCTGCTGAATTTCTTTTCATTAAAATCCATGCAGGTTTAAAACCAGTATAAACAAATGATCCATCGTTATTATTATTACCTCTATAGACACCAAAGTTACTAAAACCAGTTTTTTCAGCAAAAGCATAACAGATGTAGTTTTTGCCACTACCATTTGATTTACTATCAGTTCCTAAATTTATTATAGAAGAAGTTGGAGCTGAACTATTAAAAACACCTGCTGCTGCTTGTTCGTTATTAGTAGTATTTAAGTGAAAAACATTTGAAGCACCTAATTGATGGTGATAAACAATCCAATCAGTACTGCCATCAGTTCTATTTTTGATATATATATATTTTGGTACAGCACCTAAACCATGACCAATAGTTGCGTTTGATCCTGTGCCAGTATAAGTGGATACTGAGATTCCAGCTGTAGTATTAACTGAAGTAGTTGTTGTATTTATAGATCCATCTGTATTACTAGAACCTGTGCCGCTTCCTGCACCTTTCCAGTTAAAAGATACATAATTAGTTCCGTTTGCATTCCAACCAGCATCAGAATTATTTAATGTAAATCCATCACTATCAAAAGATGAAACGCAACCTGCATTTTGAGCTTCTGCACCATTATGACTTGACTTTAAAAAATAATCTGAACCTGTCAAAAGAGGTGAATGTATTCTATGATGATCATCACCATCTCTTGGTTTTATCCAAAGAAAATCAGGTCTAAAATTTACTCCAGTAATTGCGTGATTACCACTTGCATTACCTGTATATTTTACAATATTAAAATGATCTGTTGATTTATTAACTGTAGTATAAGCCATTATTCGTTTAATCCTTTCGTACAAAGAGCTGTGTAGCCAGTTGGGGGTTGATATTGAAATATTCCTAAACTTCCAGTAGCAGAATAACCATTACCAGAATTTGAAGATACTGCTGTTTTGTCAAAGAAACCATTGCCAAAGTTCCATGCAACTGAGTCAGAAGTAGTTCCACCACCACTACAACCAAAATGATAAAAACCTTGTGGTGCTGAGATTGTATAAGTTTGATCAAGTGTGCCATTTTTGTAAACTTTTAAAGTGTTTGTTGCACTATCTAAATCAACTGCTAAACCAACAATATCATTAGTAGCATAACTTGCTGGTGATGGTGAGCCTGCTGATCCATTAATTCGAATATCTCCCTGCATAAATAAACCAGCAGATTCACTTATTTCACCAATATAATTTCTGCTAGCTGGTTGATAATAATATGCTGATGATTCGGAGCTAGCAATTCCTATTACTGGATAGTAAGTACTAGCACTTATTATTTTTGCTTCTGCATAATATTTTCCTGTTTTAAATCCTAAAGTTGATAGGATAGTTGAATATCCTGCACCTGATGATGCTGTCCATTTTAAGTTTCCTTGTGTTACAGTATCTGAAGAATCTTTTGTAAGTATATTTAAAGTATTAAAAACATTACTAGGATTATCTTCTGTTTTCTGTACTGATCCAGAATTTAAAGTAAAGTTATTACCATTTCCACTATCGTCATTTAAACTTGCATCATCTTTAAATAAAAAGAAGCCATTATTTCCGTATGTAACTGATGGTGCAGTATTTATTTTCCATTCGCCAGTTGTTGCATCTGTAGATCCAAATGTTGATGCTTGATAAGCTAGTCCATCAATAAAATGAACATGACTATATTGACCATCAAATTCAAAATTAGAAGTATATCTTTCACTATTGCCCATATTAAAAGTTGAACTATTTCTATTAAACCAAACCTCAGCACTTGAACTTGGATAAGTAGGTGAACCTTGAAAGGTTTGTCGTACACCATTTACATAAAGTTTTACTCTATCAGATGATGTGCTTTCTGTGCTATCAAATGTAGCTACAATATGATACCAAGCATAAGGATCTCTAAATTTTGCGTTTGTATCACAGACTATTAGATTCCCTGATGAGTTTCTTGCATAAATTTGAATTTGATCACTACCATCAAATCTTATGAAACCAAAATCATTAGAACCTGTGTAAGTTTCCATAATTGCACAATCTCTGCCTGAATTACCTATAGCATTATCTGATCTTTTTACCCATGCAGAAAATGTACATTTGGTTGTAAGTGTTGGTGATCCGTTTGCTCTTGATATTCTAGTTGCCATAATATTATCCTAAGGGTTAAATTGTGCTCCTCCAGTTGCACCTACTGATACAGTTATAGAAAACGATCTATCAGCTGTTTGTGATTCTGCATCCGTAGCTCTCAAAGTAAAGTTGTATGTTGTACTATTTGTTGGGCTAGGTGCTGTTCCTGTTATTGCTCCTGTACTAGAATTTAAAGTTAAATTCATAGTAGCAGCTGGTGTATTAGCATTAGATGTCAATACACTTGTTGTTTCACTAAATGCTACTGTTGAATCTGATGAAGCAGCGACAGATAAAGATACTGATTCTCCTGCACCTACTGTTCCAATAGATCCAGCTCCAGTTGAAAAAGCAGGAGCAGTACTTGCAGTAATTATTGCATTTGTACTTCTTGCTGCTCTACCATTTTCTAATTCTATTCTAACATAGTAAGATCCTGATGCTAATGTAGCATTAACAGATAAAGTTGTTGCGTTAGTTAAACTAACTGTATTAGATCTTGTAACAGATCCGTCTGTCTTAATAAAATCTACTATTGGTATTCCTGAAAAATTTGTTCCTGTAATATTTATTGTTGTTGCTGTAGCTGGTGCTATTGTTTGAGATACATCTGCTACAGTTGGTGTAGTTGGTTGAGGTACTTCTGCAAAAGATAAGTTACCTGAACCATCTGTTTTTAAAAAATAATCATTAGTAATACTTGATGGTAAAGTTAAAGTGTATGATTGACCTGCACTATGTGGAGGTGATTTAATTTTTACACCATGTGAATTTTGTGAACAGTTTAATTGTATCTGACCATCATTAGAACCACCATCACCACCAGCAACTAATCCATTGTAAACAGTTGTAACATTTGCACCAGTTAATGTTTTACCTGCCATTGTGCTAGGTAATCTAGCATCTGCCATTGTGCCTGATGTTATTGATGATGCTGCAATCGCTGCAACATTAAATGTACCAAAACCAACAATGTCTACAATATCTCCAGCAGTTGCACCTGATGCTAATACAACAGATGTACCTGAAGTAACTGTTACGTCTGTACCATTAACTAATTTAACACCATTTAAATATACATCTATAAAACTTGCATCATAAGCTAATGTATTTCCATTATCGTCTGATCCAGTAAAAGTTGTTTGACCACCTGAAGCTGTGTATTTAAATCTAGCAGAAGTTCCATTTACTGATGATCCAGCAGCTGCCCATCCTGATGATTTGTAAACTTTCAATTCATTAGCTGTTGTATCAAAATATAAGTCTCCTACATTTAATGATGTAGTAGGAGCTGAAGATGCTATTCTATATACTTCAGCAAAGTTATTTACTGAACTTAAATTTGTTGCAACTGTAGTAACATTAGCTGAATTAGCTGCTAATGAACCTAATCCACTAATTGCAGCAAGTGTGTTCATATCAGATACATTTTGTGTTGTACCTAATATGTTCATATCTGAAATCGCATCAGCTGTTCCAAGTCTACCAATCTCAGTAGCTTTACCTGCTACTGTTGTAACTTCTGTAGCTTTTGGAACTAATCTATGAAATGTGTAAGTATTTAATGTTGTAGTTGTTTCTACAATTAATCCAAATCCTGAGTTGTAAGTTGTGCTATTATCTGCTCCATTAATTGTAACTGTAGAATTACCTACTGTTCCATTGGCAATAGTAATAACTCCACTACCACTTGATGTATAATTTTGAGATAAAGCTTTAATACTTACAAGCGTACCTGCTCCATCATTAACATCAGGGTTAGTATTTGGAAAAGCTAATTCATTAGCTATTGGAACAAAACCACCTACATCATCTACTAGATCTATAACTCTAGCATCAATAGCAGCTGTTGTTGCTACTCTAGCATTGTCTGATGACCAAGTATCACCTGATGAAATAGTTTCTGTTGAATCTTGTCTGAAATATCTACCATCAGAAGCTGACGTTGTAAAAAATGAAACATCATCAGGTGTAGATCCTGATTGTTCTGAATTAGTAACAATAACTGAATCTGCTATTTTAGCAGCTGTAACTTGATTATCACCTATATGAGCTGTATCAATAGATCCATCTACATAATGTTCTGAATCAATACTATCGTCTGCAATTTTAGCATTTGTAACTGCATCTGCACCAATTTTAGTTGTTGTTACAGCACCAGCATTTATTTTACCTTCAGTAACTGCATTAGCATTAATCTTAGCAGCTTCTACTGCATTAGTTGCAAGTTTAGCAGCAGTAACATTTGCATCTGTAATTTTTGCTGTTGTTACTGAGTCTGAAGTTAATTTAGCTGATGAAATAGAATCTTCAGGAATTGAATCATTTGTTTTAGATAATGCTGCAAGGTATATAACTAGAGTTTCACTTGATAAAGATCCTGAATCCCAAGTTACATTTACTGTTGTATTAGTTGAAAAAGATGAACTAGATATTGTTCCAAATATTGTGCCTGTTGAAGATCCAACTGCTTTTACTCTACGTCCTGCATGATAAACTGAAGTTACGTTTGCACCATCTACTCTAAATGCTGTTGCACTAACATAGGTAAATGTATGAGCTCCATCACCATCACCATAGATTACAAATTGTGAATCATTGTACCATTCTCTTACGTCAGCAGCTATGGCTCTAAATGCATTATTAATGTTAGAAGGCAACATACCTTCTGCAATAGACACACCTCCTACTGATGTATTATTACCTGCCGTAGTACTATAATCTTTTATACCTGCCATTTATTCTCCCATAAACCAAGCAAATGCTTTATTATTTTCTGTATTTTTTTCGTTAATTAATGTGTTAATAGCTTCTTCAATTTGTCTTTGAAAAAACTCTTGTGTTTCGAAACTATATCTTACGTTATCTATATCAGTTTTGTCTGTCACGTTTATTCCATCTTTTATTCCAAGCCCAAACATTTAGCTTAGATGAATACTTTTCTATCAAACCTAAAATGAACTTCATCATCTTATACCTGCTTTCACAGCTGTTATATCTATCCCTTGACCATGATTAAATATCGTACCACTTGGCACTTTGACATTTGCTCTGAAGTATCTTCCTGATTGTCTAATAGGATTGATACCACTATCTGTCATAGTCGCTGAACTAGATTCTGTAGCAGTATTTGCTAATCTATCTCTAGTTTTGATAGTTACTGTAGCCTGAGCATCTACTATAGGTCTAACACCAGTTATAGAAGCTCTATGACCAGGAAATATCTCAACTTCCGAAGTCTCTATCTCAGAAATATTCTGAGTTCCACTGAAAATTGCAGCTTCGTAAGAGTTATTTATAGCTCCTAAAAATCTTTGTCCACCATTCCAAAAGTCAGTATCTAAGGCAATATTGATGTTTTCTAAGTTTTCAGAAATAGTATTCATAAGCTCTACTGTATAAGCCCCTACAAACTGACTAAATATAAAACTAGCACTTGTATCTGCTAATGACCATTTTTTAGTAGAATAGTTATATATCAAAATTCTATCACAAATACCTGTAGTATTAGCTTGATTTTGTGTTGATGGATATAACCACATAGCTAACTGATTAAATGGATCTACAGCTGCACATATTCTGTCCGTAAATGCTTTGTTTAAATCTAGATCAAAAAATCTATTAACTTTTTCTGCTCCTATACCAATAACATTATCTCCTTGTATTTCAAAGAATCCGTCATCAGCATAAAAGAAAACTCGTCTATTATCTTGTGCTACAGTTTTTCCATAAACAGCTCCTCTATTAGGAGATATAACTGACAATCTAAATACTGTTGCACCACCTACATAGTCCATACGGATAATCTGATTTTGTCTAAATACATATCCATATTCACCTGAAGTTATATGTACAATCTCACCACCTGAACCTGGTAGATCTTGTTGATCAGCTTGTTTTGTTCCTGATTGCCAAGTACCAATATCATTGATACCTGACCATTGTATTCTATTTTGATTAGTAGGTTGATTACCTGTAACTAAAAAATCCCTAATAACTCCTGATACTTTAAATGTAGGAACAGTACCTGATGTAGCTATTGTTGATAAAGCAGCAAAGTTAGTTGATGTTCCCATTAAATAATATTGAGGAGCATCTACACCATTACTTGCTACAATATGATTACCAAACTGAGTAAATGTAAAATAATTTGTATCGCCTCCAGTAAGAGATCCTTTTCTAGAAGTAAATGTACCACTAGCTAATTGATATATATCTGTATTCTTAGCTACAAAGTTAAATACATTACCTGAATTATCTCTAAAAGATCCACCACCTCTAGCATCAGCTCCAATATTATTAGAACTATAGCTTACCAATGAAGGAAATCTTTTATAAGAATTTAATGCGTAATATACATTTGTTGCTACGTTAGCACCTGGATTCAAATGTTTAGGTTGATCAGGTAGCCACTCTCCAAAAGGTATTTGCATTATTTTCTCCTATAGAATGATAGATCTGTACTTACATCTGTTCTTTGAACAACAGGTGCAGATCCATATGAATCTTGTCTATCGTTATTCTCACATCTTTCAAGAGCTGCTGAATACATACCTAGCCATTGTTGCGTTTGGTTAGGGTCGATGCCACCGATAAAATTACTAGCATGATATAACGACCCATAAAGATAGATAGCAGGATGACTTGCCAAAATATAATTAGAGGTATTACTATCAGACAAAGCAGTAAAAGCTTTGTAATATTGTAACTTACCTGTATAACTCGTGTCAGGCGATGGTGCGAATCTAAAACTTTCTGTTCCATTATCAGACTCTATCGAGTATGTTCTTGGCATACCTGATGTAGATCCTCCTTTGATTTCAAATAAGTTTCCTGGTGTTATATATTCTAAATGATATTTAGTATCACCTGATAATATATGAAATGATCGTACTGCAATAAATCCTGCTGGTACAGTTACTGTCTCAGCATTTATTGTAATATCATCATTTTGCTCCATCTGTCTTATTCTTAACTTGGAGTTAAAATCAGCTTCAGTTAGTTTTATAAAATCATCTTGTATTTCTGTAGTCAAATCACTTCTATTTAAGAAGTTTGCTATAGATGCTTTTAATTCTGTGTATGTTGATAATGCCATTATAATCTTCCTGCTGCTGTTCTAAAATAACGATACTCGTTACTATTAAGTTTTAGTTTTAAAATTCTTCTTCTTTCTGCTAATGGTATTGCAAACCAATTATTAGATCCGTTATATTCTTTGGCCCAAATCTGTAATACAAGGCTTGGTATACTAGCTACACGTTTGAGGTCTTTGCTTTTAGAATAACCATCATTCATTGTGTATAATCTCTTATTCTTTTGCAGAATAGGATTTACATCTTGTGTAGATTTTATTGTAAGTTTACCATCAGGATCAACGAAATATTTAGTTCCGTCTGCATCCTTACCTCGTAGGATAGACATTATTCAGATAGTTGTGATACGTGTAAATTACCTGTTCCTGATGCAAGAATAACTGCTACTTTCTCACCTGGAGAAACTTTAAAATATTCTACATCTTTTGCAGGTACAAATATTTTACTTACTGTAGCTGTTGGATTGCCACCGAACTCGATAAAGCAATCTACATCAGATACTATTCTAACAAAAAATATACTTCCACCGAAAGCTGCACTTTGTGCAGAAGTTCCACTAGAACTTACTTTTTCGTGACTTACTACTTTTAATGCGTGATTGTGTGCCATTGTTTCCTTTTTATTTGTTAGGGGAGATTGCTCTCCCCTTAATTTATTATCTTCTTATTACAAATGTAACAAGACATTTTTTAGCTCCAGTAGAAGCTCCGTCTGTAAGAATTTCGATAGTACCATCTTCTTCAACTCTGTTAAGAGCAGTAGGTACTGACGAATCTACAGTTCCAGCAGCTGATCCTGAATGGGCAACAGTTATGCCACCACCAGTTACAGCTGTACCACCGATTTCAAAAGATAATCCAGCATCTGCACCTGATATAGCACCTTGTAAAGCAGTAATAATTTTAATTATTTTACCACCATCAGGTACTGCAACAAATGTAGAAGATGCTGTACTAATATCTTCGATCTCAGCAGTTAAAAAATAGTCGTTTAATGTTCTCATTTTTTCTCCTTTATACGTTCCGTATTATTGACCTCTTAATACTTCATATTTGGATTTATGCAAGGGGAGTATTTTGAGGTTACTCCCCTATACATTTATAGATTATGATGTTGTTAAGTCGAATACTCCACCTGAAGCACCTTCATTTCTAGAGATCATAGTAAGTTCAGCTAAAAGCTGTCTTTTCTCTGAGTCACCAGTTTTTGAAAGTTCATGCATTGTGAAGTCTCTTAAGAACCCAACTGCCCAGTAATCCATGTCTAGTACTAAAGCGTCTCTTTCTCTAGAGAATCTATTAGGTACTACTTCAAGATCACCGAAGTCAGACGAATACACATCAATTGAAGTGTATAAAGTCTTATCTTCAGAAGCATCGAATCTAGTAGAGTTTCCAGTAAATCCTGAGATTTTCTGTTTGTTGAAAGGCCCTACCATGATTACAGATGGGTTACCACCTGAGTTCCATGTTCCTTTGATTACTTCTTTAAGCATATCTTCTGTTAAAGCTCTTTGTGTTCCATCGTTTCTAGCGTCAGAACCATCAGAAGCTGTTGGAGAAGATCCATCAGAAGCAAGGTTGTCATTCGTTGCAATCCAAGCACCAATCGAACCAAACTTTCTAGCAGTTGATGAATTACCAGCTACTCTTGCTTGGTTAGTTAATAGAGTTGCTTCGATATCTCTTTTCAACTCTTTGGATTTTTTAGCGATTTGGTATGCAAGTTCACTTGCTCTACCAGCTTTGTCTACTGCTTCTTGTGTACCAGTAATTACAACAGTCTTATCCATGATCTGTGTAAAGTTACCAATTCTAGAAGTCGCAGTTGATGCATCTAAAGTAGCCTCATCACCTTCAATTACTGCATTGTTTGTTGCAGCAGAAGCAAGTGAATCTGTTTGCCACTCATGCAAAGTGTTTTTAATCTGCTCTCTCGCAGCTGCACTCATGAAAGGAGTTTCAGTTGGAGCGATAGAATAAATAACATCTTGCAAATCTTCTCTGATACCTATTGCATCATAAGTATCAAATGCGTTTGTTGGTTGTGCCATGTTTTATCCTTATTTTTTTCCGATTATTTCAAGAATAGCAGACTGAGCATCATTGATTTTACCTGATCTTCTCAATCTACCAATTTTTTGTTTAACAGCAGCACGTCTAGAATCCTCCATTTTTGGAGTTCCTGATTTAACAACCTTTGGAGCTGTAGTTACTTTTTTATTAGTAACTGGTTTGCTCTTAAGATTTTTGTATTCCATTGCATCTTTTAGAACCATTAGGAATCTATGATCTGCTAACGAACCTATTTCTTGATCGTTAAATCCATATTCAGATAAAGTATTCTTCATCTGATTTTTGAATGTAACTCCCTTGACTGGATCGCTATATTCTGGAATCTTCGTTGCAGCGAGTCTTTTTTGTTCATCTAAGTATTGATTGTACTGTTGTAGTTTAGCTACTTCAGCTTGCTGCTTAAGTTTGTTGAAAGATTCTCTTTGCTGTCGCTGTTGAAAATCTATCTTAGCAGCTTGTGTTGGATCTTCTTCATACATTTTCTGAAGATCTTCCTTAGAGGATTGACCGATATACGACTCGGCAGCACCTATCAAATCAGTTAATTCTTTAAGTTTGCCGTCATAACTTCGACTAAGACTTGTCTTTTGATCGTCAAGCATTCTTCGCTCTTCTGCTAAAGCATGAGTCTTTTGTCTATAATCTGAGTCTCTTGAATAACCTGATTTCAATTCGTCCAAGCTGACCTCTAGCTCTTGACCTTGTACTTTGACTCGGTGGAGCGAAGGTTTTTGAATTTCTTGTTCTTCGGTTTGTTCCGTCTCAGTTTGTGTTTCAGAACTTTCAGCTTCAGGTTTAGCTTCCTCAGTCTCGGATTTGCTAACTTCTTCAGCAACAGGTTCAGTCTTTACTGGCTCTGTTTGTTCTTGTGGAGCTGGTTGATCTTTCTTAGGTTCTGATTGTCCTTCTTGAGGATTCAGTAATCCTAATAGTTTATCAGCAGCACCTTGTACGCTTTTATCTACTTTCATAGATTCTCCTATAGTTGATCGCTTCGATTAAGATTGGCGAAATGAACCTCTAATTACTTAGTTAGGTTCTGTAGTTGATCTAGCTCTTTGGAAGCTAGTTTTCCCTCATTCATCACAGACTCAAGATGTCCTTTGATTTTCTCGACCATGTTATAGGCCATCCAAAGAACTTGTCTTTGATCGTGATCATTGTAAGACGTATTGAATATTTCTTCTCGATAACGAGTTTTTAAATAATCAAACGCCTCTTTCATCAGGGGTTCGTCCAGCAGTAGCTGGGCCTTTTTCCCCTCCGAAATCTGTTTGTTTAGATCCTTTACCATTAAAGAATTGTTTTTGACCTTTCATTATCTCTTTAAACAAATCACCTGATTGTCTAACTTGTTGTTGTTCTATCATAGATCTGTTCTTCATTTCAAGCTCATTTATTTTAGTACCATATTTTAGCTCCATTTCTTTAACTTGAAGCTCAAAATCTAGTAGTTTCTGTCTAAGTGCAGATTCCATTTTCTTCATCTGTACTTCAGAATCTAATATGGCTCTTTGGTTCTCACCTTGAACTTGTGCTAGAGATACCTTCTCGAACTCAGTTGGTGGTTTTGGTGGAAGTTGTGGCATTTGTGCTGCCCCTACTTCAGGATCCATAAAGAATGGTTCTACACTTCCAAGACCTGCATTCTCAACAAGTTTCTGTAATGTAGAATAAATGTTCTTTAAATTTACTACTGGGCCATATACATTTTGTTGTAACTGAATGGCTTGTAGTTGTCTTTGCAATATAGCATTTAATAATATTAGTTGTTGTTCTTTTGAACCTGTACCTAGTCCTACTTTAACAGAAAGATTAACTCTATCTCTCCATTCAAAAGGAGTCATAGGAACAAACTCACCTCTGATTCTAACTAATTTTTCTTTTTGCTGATACTTGCAAAGTAATTCGAATATCTTAATACCTAAATCTTTTACACCAGTTTCTGCAAATGTTCTTGCAATCAACTCCATTCTCATTTGAGATTGAGTTAAAACTTGATTCATACCTGTAGCTGTATCTACATTTAAAGCGTCAGCTTGTAATCCTTGTGCAGTTTTTGTAACGCCTGATCTAGCTTCTCTTACAGAATCTAAATAAGCTAATAATCCTGATGCTTGTTCTGTAATAGGTTGAGCTGTCATAACCTGCATAACATTAGCAGGTGGTTGTTTAGTTCTTACAATACCACCAGGTCTATTTGTTAATAGGTCATCCATAGCTACTTGACCATCTTGAATAGCTATTCTGTTATTATTAGTTAGATACATATTATCTAACATTTGTCTCATAACAGTAGATTTAATTAATTGTATATCTTCGATTAATTCAGAAACAGATCTACCATAGAATCTGTGAGGCATAATAATTGGTGTCATTGAAACAAAAGGTATTGAATCAATTTCATCCATAGCTAATATTCTATATGATCCAGTTCCTGCTAAACAGATCTTATGAAGTTCTGATTTACCATCTCCATTAAGATCTAGTCTTACATAACATTCATGAATTAATACTTCGTCTGTAGATTTATCACCTCTATCTTGTGGTGCAGAAAAATCTGTATCTTGGTATCTAACTTGTCTATCTTCTAAATAATATTCTGCATCACCAGTTGGTAGGTTATTTACAATCTCAGGATCATAACCCATTTCTATTAATGCATGTCTAGTCATATTAACTCTATGACAAACAAAGTTAGCAGAGTCTATTGATTTAGCTCTACGTTCAATTAAAAATTCTTCAGGTGGGATTGGGTCAATCTTTACTTGACCATACATTTGTGTTTTGTAAATGACAACATCATGAAACTTAACTTTGTCTATAACTTTACCATTGTCATCTTCAAATTCTTCTTCATATTCTTTATGCTCTGATACTGATACTTCTTTATCTGCAATAAGAAGATTGTATTCATCATCAGTTAATCTTTTGTATTCTTCTCTTGAAGTTTTTTCAGAATCATCCCAGTATACTTTTAGAATACCATTCTTTTGAACAAGTGCATCTTTAAATGCTGTATAAATAGCAGAAAAACCTCTGTTCTCTTTATAGAAAACATGGTTAATATAATCACTAGCTTGTTTAGCAACCTTTTCATCTTCAGGCCCAGCAGGTTCACAATGAAAAATATTATCTCCTGCTGTAAAGATCTTCATCAAAGATGGCATCAAAGACTCTACAGTATCTGATACATCTGTACTTACTACTTGAGATCTACCTTCTTGTTCATTACCAAAAGGTTTACCTAAATAATATTCTAATGATTTTCTTCTACGAGTTACTATCTCACCACCAATGTAACCTGATGATGCTCTTAGCTCTCTATTTAATATTGATATAATTTGATCTTCTGTCATACGATATATTTATAATCTACATTTATGGGTCTTTGCCAATCTGATGTATCTATCGGATCATGTACACATCCGTATCTAAATGCATCAGCTGCGTGTGAACACCAGTCATGCAGAGGTTTATTTTTAAAAACTTGGTTTTTCTCATCCCATTGTTTTCGATATTGTCTTAATGCATCTAGTCCTAATTTACATTTTTCTCTATCAAACCAACAACGTGGTAAAGCATTCCTAACAGATTCTATACCATGATCAACCTCTAATTTAGGAGCTACCTCAAAGTCTATTCCTAGTTCTTGAGCTACTTCTAATCTAGATTTCCCAGTACCAAGCTCTCTTGCTTGAATATCATGAGGTGCGATATGTCTTTCATAAGCATAGTTTTTATCCTCTAAGACATCTGCATAATGGGCTAAAGACTCACCTGAGTTTTCATAATAATCTATGACGTGAATCTCCTCACCTACTCGCTGTACAAACCAAATAGCTGTCGAATCCCCAATACCTAAATCCCACCATGTCTCAACACCAGCGTGTTCTTCAACAGGCAAACTCCCAATTCTTTTTTCGTTATCAGCTTTGGTTATAAGTTTTCCATAATAACTACCACTTACAGCAGCTGTAAAAGAACATTCAAACTCTTGGTTATATTGTTCTTCAGTCATTATAGACTGAGCATCTTTTAATTCTTCCATAGGCACTACGCCTGTTTCAGATGCTCTATACATTTTTGCAAACCAGTCTTTATTACCTCGTTGTGCAAAATCGTAAACTTCCCAAAACTGATTATGACCCATAGGAGTTCCTATGAACATTACCCATCCTAAAGTATCAGCGACTGCTGGTCTTATAATCTCAGTCCAGGTTCTTGGTGCCATGATAGCAAACTCATCCATCACAACGCCATGAAACCCCATACCTCGAAGGGAGTCAGGATGATCAGCTCCAAATATTTGAAGCGTAGATCCGTTAAACAATTCTATTTTTAATTCTGTTTCGTTTTTTGTGCCACCTAAATACATTAATGGCTTTGTATAAATTTTTAAATATTCCCATGCAATAGATTTACCTTGTCTGTAGGTTGGTGCTATAAATGCACACTTACGCATAGGTTTTGCGACTGCTGTTTTAATTAATTGATTGATAGATAAAACAGACTTACCAAATCGTCTATGACATACCAGTACATTAAATCTTTTTAAATTATTATGTACTTCTCTTTGTAATGGACGAGGCGTGTAAGGTATTACTATAGACTTACTTTTCGTCTCCCCATTTGATGTTGATTTTGATTGGGCCATCAGATCCAAGTTTTGTCGTAGTCGTAGCTAGTTTTGCATGAACGTAAGGTGCAGCTTTCTCTGCTGCCATCATCTTTCTTTCAGGAGATGACATTGGGTTATTTAATATTGATAACATATAATCCAAAGGGGAATGGTTATACTTGACTGCTAAATCATCAAGCATTTTCCATTTCTTTGCACAAGTAGATCCTTTGGGTCTACCTGCACCCTCTCTTTTACCACCACGTTCTGCCATAATTATTTAAAATAAGTTCTTATATCAGGTTGCGATACAATTTGATTTCGTAGATCTCTACCTTCTCCTGGTTTTGGAGCTTTTTTGTATCTTCTTTTCTTAGCACCTGCTAAATACAATCCTCCAGCACCAATAGCTGCAAGTCCACCGAACTTAATACCTTTTTTTACAAAACTTCTAGCTCTTGATAGCATTGCTTTTGGTTTTGAATATTTAACAAGTGCTTTCGACATTATTTTTTACCTTTTTTTGCTTTTTTTTTCTTCATTTTAGCTTTGATTATCTTTTTTTGCAAAGCCATTGGAAGTTTACTTTGTTTTCCTATTAACATTAGTACCCTTTCATTTTTTTCATCTTCTTACCAGACTTTTTTGCATAAGCTTTAGCAGCTTTTTTACCTTTTTTGGTATATGCAAACTTTTTCTTTCCTACCATTGGCATATTTATTCTCCTTTATAGTTTTTAATGATACGTTTTATACAATCAATACACTTTTGTATGTATTTTTTCAATAGTTTCATCGTAATAACCCCTGCATTCTGACATCTCGTTGTGTGGCAGCACGAGGTGCCATTGGTTGTCCTCTACCCATCTGCATTAGCTGTGGGTTTTTAGACATTTGATCATTCAATAAGCCACGTTGTCTCTCGACTTCAGGTAGTAATTTAGCTTTTATGATATTCTGAAGTTGTTGAGCCTCATCTTGCGATAAGTTCATAAGATCGTCTGCTAGTTTTTCTAATCTATTAGCCATACATTTTTACTTTCTTAGCTCTTTCAAGAGTTCTTTGATTAACTCTTTTATTTTTGTAATTATAGCTTTTAGGATCTTCTCCTAAAGCTCCTACTGATGCTCCTAGACCAAAACCCCCTATAGCAGCAATAGTTCCTTTTTCAAGTGTGCTTAATTTTTTAAATTTTTTACCGACTTTTGTAGCTCCTTTTTTAATATCAAAAGCTTTATTACTTAATTTTTTCTTAGCTTTCTGAACTTTCATTGATAGCTTAAATCTTTCTTTTACACCTAAGCCCATTTTAGATGCACCTTGAGATGCATAAAATTTAGCTTTAGTTGCAAATTTTGACCATTTAATCATCGTCCTTGTCCTTTATATCGTTTACGTTTAGGTATACGCTTAGAATAACTCTTAGCATGTCTACCTGGTCTTTTACGTGGCTTTTCACGTTCCCACGTTATTTTACCTATATCGGCCTTTTTCTTTTTGGCCATTAGTCATCTAGTATGTCTTTTATGAAAGACGTAGCTAGAACTCCACTCGTTACTTTTCTACGAGTTGATGTGCCTAGTGTTGATGCATAGGCAGTCCTATAGCCTTTACTGATTTTGTCAGTAGCACCTGCTGCCATAGTTGAAGCTTTACCTGCTGGTATCTTCTTCATGACTTTGTCAGCTGTAGGCTTTATCATTTTTTTGATTTTGCTCGGCCTTAAGCTTTTCGCTATGCCATAGCCAAATCTTGCTAATGATGCGTACATATTGTTTTCTCCTATTGTTGTTTATAATGATTCTAAACTAAAACCCCCCATTGGGTCTAGCTGTAACAAACCCCCCTATATTTATTCTCACGCATTACTACGTATTGCTTGGGGTAGATCTAAAACCCTCTGTTTGAAACTCTAAGATTTATATTACATTCGTCTACGAGTTGCGTTCACTTGTGAACGAACTCTTCGACTTGGGTTTGTTTATGGATAAAGATCCGACAGTTACACTACTCTGAACTACAAATCATTGATAGTTTGATTGTCGGATTTGATTAATACTATTGTCAACACTAACAAATGAGGGAATCTGATATGAATAAGCTACATGGAAAGAGGCTAAATCAGCTAGTTTATGACTACAAGATAAGCCATCTAGATATAATACCTACACCAAAGAGACTATCGTTAGATAGAATGTTTGCTAGGTATATACGTAGATATAACACCTATGCAAAGAAAGGAGTTAGATAACATGGATATACTTATAGGTATAGTTCTAGTTCTGTTAGCGTGTAAGTTGTTAATTGAACTGGTCGGATTTTTTGTCGGTATGAAACTGATAAAAAACATCACAAAAGATTGGGATAAATAACTATGAGGTTATATATTCTATTTGTGATTGTAATGATAATAATAATACTAACATAAGGAGATATATATGAATATGGTAATGACAGCAGTAGGTTTGTTATTAGTTGTGTTATCTGTCGAAATGCATCCTGATTACTGGCCTATGGAGTTAGGAATGTTAATTGGAATTATTGGGATAGTACTTGTGTATATCCCACTAATCAACGAACGAAAGGAATGTAATGACTGCAAAGACAGATATTACTAAAGCACCTAAGTTGTACAGAAATGGTAAGACATATGCACAGAATGTTGCAGATGGTACATTTCAACCAATCGGTGCATTGAAGTTTCAGACAGAGATGAAGTCTGAGATGGCAGAAGTAAAAGAAATGCTATCAAATATCGCTGAAAAGTTGGCGAAATAAATATGTTGGTCACCCCCACTTCAATGTGGGGATGCCCACAAGAAAGGAATTTATGAGTGATAATGTAGAAACTAAATACAGATGTATTATGGATATAGCAAAAACTTTAAGTATGGAAGAAATACAAGTACTTGAAAAGATGCTGCTAGAATTATGGTTTAATAAATTAGAATCAAAGAAACTTGAGAATAATATATCTTATGAAGATAAAAAAAGAGAGTATATCAAAGATATAAAAAAATTAGATAAATTAACTCAAGAGATGAAAAAATTATGATGCACCATAGTAGAGTGATATTCAAGAACAGACTCAGAGGTAGAAAGATCTCTCTAAAGAAAGGACTTGAAATCATATATCAATTACCCTTCACAGGATTTATTAGATCAGATAAGTTTTGGTGGTGGCGTAATTACATAGATTGGATCAAGTACTTACCAATAGAGTATCCAAGCAAGGGTATGTTAATGGTCGTGAGATTAAATCTTGATAGTAAAGATCCAAATACTATTAGAGTAGTAACCACCGGTGGCATTGATAAACGAAAGCCACAGGTGCTTAAGAAAATATTTAGAAAGGAGTTATAAATGGGACTAGATCAAAGAGCAGGAAGATTTGAGTGGAGAAAACACGCAAGACTTCAAGAGTTTATGAACCAAATGTGGCATAAACAAAACCCAAATAGTAAATCAGATAATGCTATGAATCTTGGATTCAATGCAGGTGACAAGCCAGTTCTAATAGATAGTGATGTTGTAAAAGAATTGGAAGAAGCTATTAAGTACGACTATAGTCAGTATTTTTGCTCTGATGGTTTCTTTTGGGGTCAACAATTTCAAGAACAATCTGTTAAGGAATATAAAAAACAAGACAAAGAGTTTTTGAAAGAAGCTAAACAAGCCATCAAAGATGGTCAACCACTAGAGTATGAATGCTGGTGGTAATAGAAAGGAGTTATGATGAACTATAGAAAAAACATTGCAGACTATCTATTTATATTTCGTAGATGGAATTATCTAACACAATCTGATTGTGGAGATATGATCGGCCATACATTTCAACAATGGCAGAAATACGAATCAGGTAGAAACGAAATGAAAGCATCTAAATTATTAGAGTGTGCTGCTAGATTCAAAGCAAAAGGTAGTTTGTTTGATCTACATGCTGTAATAAATTTGTCTCCAGCACAATATCTAGAAAAGCTGGGAACAGAACATAATTATCCACCTTTGTATCATATAATTAGAAAGAAGTTATCACTTGATAATGCTAGTGTATCAAGTTCTAACGAAGGGATAAAATGAATGCTATCGTAAATATGT
>VTLG01007009.1_pt1 | contig 34444 bp, 49 predicted proteins | sample 4694571 | NCBI WGS metagenome assembly VTLG01 (sample SAMN12604809, study PRJNA352737) | marine metagenome | biome: ENVO:00000447; feature: ENVO:00000209|ENVO:00000569|ENVO:01000036; material: ENVO:00002151; isolation source: viral sequences binned using virsorter ...
ATCAGCGTTTGCGCCGATAATTGCCCCTGGAATTATGGGAGCATTTGGTAATACAATGATGTCAAGAGCTTTAATGGGTGGTGGATTAAACTTAGCTTCACAATTAGCACAAGAAGGAAATGAAGGCGATGTAAACTGGTTATCAACAGCGTTAGCTGGGGGTATTGGAGCTCTAAGTGCACCTCAAACTGACACTCGAGCTTTTTTTGAGAATAGAGTTAGACCAGATAGTGTTGGTTTTGATGGAATTAATTATGGTGCGAAAGGAAGTGAGTTAGCTGAATCTACTATGTTGGATAAAGGTAGAAATGTTTTAGCTGATGTAGGAATAAAATCTGCTGATTTTCTTTCTAAAGGAATAGGTTCACCATTAACCAAAGAAGGATTATATACAATGGCAGGAATGGGTAGTCAAGGTTTAATGGACACTGCTTACAATAAAGCTAGATTATTAGAAAGAGATTTTGAAAGAGATCAAACAAGCGGCGACGATGATGATGAAGATGCAAATAGAGCATTAGCTATTAGACAATCGATGGAAGCTTATGGATTTACAGAACAAGAAATTGTAGATGCAATTGCAGCGGCAGGATATAAAAAAGGTGGTAGAGTAGCATTAGCTTTTGGTGGAATAGATTCTGCGGTAGAAAAAGTTGATGATGTAGAAATGAAAGAGAATATTAGATTTGCTCAAAACATGGATATACCTATGGAAGATTTAGTAGAAGAATTTATGATTATTCATAAAAGAAAACCTAACAGTTTAGATGAATTGAAAAGATTTTACAGGGATAAGTATGAAAACAAAGGTCCTGCAGATGTTAAAATACAAGAGACAATGACTGAAAGATTTACAGCTGAAGATGGTGGAGTAGCCAGTGTTTTACCTAAAGGTAAAGAAATGGATTACAGAGGTGGAGGAATGATTCCAATGGGATCAAAAGAAAGAGCTGATGATGTACCAGCTAGACTTTCTAAAAATGAATTTGTAATGACTGCTGATGCAGTTAGAGCAGCAGGTGGTGGAAGTGTTAATGAAGGAGCAAGACGAATGTATAATTTAATGAATAACTTAGAGGCACGAGCATAATGGCATCGGAATTTGATACAATACAAACCACGGTAACGAAACCGGCACCCTTACTAGAAGGTTCACTTACAGCCTTTTTAAAATCAATTGATAAATTAGGAAAAGGTGCAATACCTGCCGCAGGTTTTACAGGTATTGATACATCTAAATACGATCCTAAAGTAGCTGCACAAGATGCTCTTCAAAAACAAGCCGCACAAGCTGCCGCTGGATTAGGAGCACTTACAGGTCCAGATGCATACAAACCATACATGTCGCCTTATCAGCAACAAGTTATGGACACAACTCTTGCTGAGTTTGATAGACAAGCAGCAATCGATGCACAAGGTTTAAGAGATCAAGCTATTTCTCGAGGAGCTTATGGTGGTGGAAGAGAAGGAGTTATGGCCGCTGAACAGTTAAGAGGTTCACAAATGAACAGAGCTAACTTACAAGCACAATTATTAAATCAAGGATTTCAACAGGCTCAAGCAGCAGCCCAAGCAGACATGCAAGCACAACAAGGACTTGGAACTTATCAAAGTCAACTAGGTCAACAACAACAAGGATTCGAACAAGCTAAACTAGACGCGGCACAAATTGCAGCTAGAGAAGCAGAATTCCAACCATTCACACAATTAGGATTGATTGGACAACAATTAGCACAAATTCAACCAGGAGCATTCCCGACTCAAACAGTCGGATATGCACCGCCAGCAGCACCAGCAAGTCCAATGTCACAATTCTTAGGTGCAGGTGCAGGTATCGGTGGCATGATGGGTAAACTAGGATTATTTGGATAATGAGTAGAATTTTAAGAAGACCAATGTTTAGAGGCGGACCGGTAGATAGTTATGGAACTGGTATTGCATCCGGATTAATAGATAAACCTAAAAGAGGTTTAGTAAATGAGCCAGGAGGTTATGCTGGTGAACTTCGTACTGGTGGTGATATTTTAAAAAATGTAGATAGAAATTTTGATCTTTTTTATCAAGATCCTAATATGGATCAATTAAGAGCATTTCAATCATTAGGAATGGGCAATCCATTTAGAGATAAATTTGATCTTATGGGCAGATTAACAAGACCTGCAAAAAATAGTATTTTTGATAAAGTAGTAGCCGCTGCTCCTATAGTTCAAGAACAAGAAAAATTTGAAGAAGATGTAGATAAGAACAGACAAATATTAGATAACAAAGAATTTTTCTCGGGAGATGTAGATGAAGCACAAATTAAAGGTATTACTACAGTAGACAAAGGTAATGTTGATAATAAAGGAAACAAAACTGACGACCCTGAAACATTAGAAATTAGTGTAGAAGATCAAATTACTCAACAAGCAGAATTATTTGATAAATTATTTTCTAAAAATATGGAAGCTAAAAATAAAGAAAGATTAAAGAAAGCTAGAATTCAAGATATATCAGATGTGGGATTAGATATATTTGCAAGATCTACTAAACCAGGTGCTGATGTAAAAACAATGTTGGGAGAAGCAGCAGAAAGAATGGTTGATAAACCAAGTAGAACAGAAGTACTTCAAGCTAAAATAGATGACCAAGAAGATAAAAGATATCAAACTTCAGTAGCATTAGCTGTTAATGATTACATTGCAGGTAAGAGATCTAAAGAAAAAACAGATCAACTTTTAGCTAAATTAGGATTAGATGAACAATCTAGAAAAGATTTAATAGATTATAGAATTAAAAAAGAAAAAGAGACTATTACTTTTAACACACGTATAGAAGAGGCTTCTAAAAGTTTTGGTAAAGCTAAAAAACATATTTCTGTTATTCAAAGTGCAGTAGATAAAACTTACGGTGACGGAAAATTTAAAGGAAAATTACCAGAAGACCAAAGTAAATTAATTGAAGGTGGTATTTATGTAGGTGATGGCGATGAAAAAGGAACTTACAAAATACTTTACGAAATAGATGCTACAGGAACACCAAAATTTTTAAGAAATATTTTTTAGGAGGTAATTGATGGCTTTATCTCAATCCGAGTATGATAAACTACTAGGAAAATCTTCCACAACAAATAAAAATACAAACGATGTAAACTGGGCTGTTTCTATGGCAGCGGCGGTTCCTTCTGGTATTTTTAAAATTTTTGAAGGTGCAGCGACATTAGGTGCAACCTTAATGGATTTAGGTGTAGACGAAGATAGAGCAGAAGCAGTAGAACAATACTTTGCAGATATTAATCCTTTTGACGAATTAGCTGAAGCAACAGCAATTGGAAAAATTACAGAACTTATTGTTAACATTGGAGTACCGGGTGGCGCTGCATTTAAAATTGGAAGTGGGTTAGGTAAAGCTGCACTAAGAGCTAAAGAAGCAGGAAAATATTTAAGCACGGGAGAAAAAGCAAGAAGATTTGGTCAAGGTATGTTGAGTGCAGGTGCAGCCGAAGGAGTTTTTGTAGGTGATGTAGAAGACGCAGGAACCTTTGGAGATTTTTTAGGTGGGCCTACAGAAATTGATAGAGATAGCGGAGATCCTCAAGCAGAATTATTAAACAGATTAAAATTTGGTATTGAAGGTGCAGCTTTTACTGGAGCCTTTGGAGCTGCAGGAAAATTAGTTTCTAAAATGAGACAGTCGGCCGGCACAAGTAAAGCCGTTCAAGGAAATTTTAATAAAGGAATAGATAAATTAAGTGGGTGGTTTAGATCTAGAGGAATGTTACCTCAAGAAGGTTATGATATTAAAATGAAAAAAATAGGTGCTGAAGCTAAAGATACTTTAGCAGCCGAAGCAGCTATGAGAGATATTGATAGTATTGCGGATAGGGTTGTTAAAAGTTATAAAAAAGTTGCAACTGATAAAGTAACTCCTCAAACAAGAAAAGATATTTTAAAAGAAATGAATGACGTTTTAATGTCAGGATCTGCACCTAATGGAAAATTAAGACCACTTTTTGGTGCAGTAGATGAATTTGCAATTGATCCTAAGACAGGCAGACCAGGAACCACTGCAAATTTTAAAACAGGAAAACAACTTTATAATGTAGAGATTGAACCTATGGATGCTACAAAAGTTACAGCGTTAAGAAACCTTTTAAAAAATAAATACAAAGCAAGTGATGATGATATAAAAGATTTATTAGCTACGTTTGTAACAATGAGAAATAAATGGGGCCAACTATTTACTTCTATGGGAAGAAGATTAAATCCTAAAGGTTTAGAAGAATTTGAAGATATTCTTCCTAAATATATTAATGATGTACTTGATAGAGGGTATGATGTATTTAAAAATAATAAAAGTCAATGGACAGTGGCACAAAATTATAGACCTACTAAAGAAGTTATTAAAGAAGGAATAATAGATTTTAAAAAAGTGGCAGCCGATAAAGGATTAAAACTTTCTGACGATTTAGCAGAACAAATGGTTAATGAAGTATGGAAAGGAGCTACGTTAGGTAAAGGATTTTTATTAGGAGCAGGTGCACCAGCTCAAGTAAGATTTAAAAGTGTTCCAGATTTTATGAAGCGATCGGTAGCGGACAAAATTGATCAACCAAAAATTCATCAAATGGATTCTGCTAATATGGAAGAACTTACGGGAGTAGCTAAACCTATTATTCAAAAGTTATTAGGGAAAGCACAGAACCCAATGTCTTCTATTGTAGAAGGAACTAATAATTTATCTGCACAAATAAGAAGTAATGAATTTTTTGATAATTTAATTTTAAAAAATAATACTCTTAAAGGTAGATATGATGAATGGTTGGCAGGTGGTCGAGTAGGACCCGAACCTAGAATACCTTTTCTATATAATAATTTAGGTGAAGCTAGAAAATATGCAGGGGGAACGGCAGATGACTTTGCAAAAATTGGAGGTGATGATAGTCAAGCAGCTTTTAATATTAAATTAGATAAATGGACTGATCCTAAAGCTACTTTAAAACCTATTGATACTACTAAACAAATAATGCAAAAGGCAGCAGACGAAGTAGAGGAAATAATTAATCCTATTAATGGTAAATGGGCATTAAATGATTATGCAGAATCTTTTATGAAATCTCAAAATTCTTATAAAAGTATACCTCAACAGTTATATAATAATTTAGTTTTATATCCAAAAGGAATGTCTCAAATGGCTAAAACAATTTTAGCTCCTTTTACTCACGTTAGAAACTTTATTAGTGCTTCCGCTTTTGCTGCAGCCAATGGTATTTTACCTTTTGGTAATACAAAAGATGTTAGGGCAGCATGGAATGCTTTACAAGTTGCTGGACCAGGTACTAGAAAATCAAATCAATTTTATCAAGAGCTATTAGATCTTGGAGTAGTAAACTCACAAGTACAATTAGGGGACCTAAGAAGATTATTAGAAGATGTAGATTTTGGGAGTACTTTAAATCAATTAAATAGTGACTACGGATTAAATAAATTATTAAAAAGACTAAGCAAAGTTAAAAGGTTTGCACAAGATGCATACACAGCGGAAGATGATTTTTGGAAAATATTTACTTTCTTAGGAGAAAAATCACGATTAGATAAAGCTTACAGAAATGCAGGATTACAATTAGGTCAAGAGTTTATAGATGCTAATGGAGCTAAACAAATATTTAATGATGAGTATTTAAAAAAAGCTGCAGCAGATATGGTTAAAAATAATGTACCTAACTATGCAATGGTATCAGAATTTGTTAAAGGTTTAAGAAAACTTCCAATAGGAAACTTTGTAGCTTTCCCTGCAGAAATTATAAGAACAAGCGCAAACATAGTAGAGACAGCTTTAAAAGAAATTAATTATTCAACTGTTATTAATGGTAAAACAGTTAATCCATTAAGAGCTAGAGGTTTACAAAGATTAACAGGAATGGCTTTAACAACAGCAGCATTACCAATTGGAACAGTGGCCGCAGCTCAAGCAATTTACAACGTAGCTGATGACGAAATTGATGCAATGAGAAGATACGTAGCAGATTGGTCTAAAAATTCTGTTCTTATTCCATTTAAAGATGACAAAGGTAAACTATCTTATATTGATTTCTCTCATTTAAATGCCTACGACACCGTAACAAGACCCATTCAAACTGTATTAAATGCCGTTAATTCTGGAAGAGCTGACGAAGATGGATTAGTAGATGATTTTGTTTTAGGTTTAATTGAATCAACTAAAGAATTAGGTTCACCATTTATTAGTGAATCAATTTGGACCGAAGCATTACAAGATGTTTCTCCTATTTTAGGTAGAGGAGGTAGAGATAGAGAAGGTAGACAAATTTGGAATCCTGCGGATTCTTTAGGTGATAAAATGTATAAAGGAATTGGTCATTTAGTAGAAGCTCAAGCCCCATTAAACTGGAAACAAATGCAAAGACTGGGTCTTTCCATGTATCCTGTAGATAGTAAAGGAAAATTTGATGAAAGAGGAAATGAATATGAATTTGGAAATGAGTTAGCAGGGATTGCTGGGATGAGAAGAGTAGAAATTAACCCAGAAAAATCTTTTAACTATAAAATTACTGATTACAAAAAAGGAATTAGAAATTCTAGAAATTTATTTACAGCGGCTACATTAAAAGGTGGTCCAGTTAGTCCAGAAGAAATTGTAGATGCATATATTAATGCAAACAGAGCTTTGTATAGAGTTAATAGAGAACTTTATCAAGACATTGAAGCAGCTAAAGTTTTAGGAATGTCTGAAGATGCCTTAAATGAAAATATGAATAATAGAGGAGAAAGAAGAGCTTATAATGCATTAGAAGAGGGAGAGTTTAGACCCTTAACTATTTCTCGAGATGTTCAAGAACTTTTTGAATTAAAATCGGAAGAATTAGGAGTTGCTAATCCTTTTGATCAAGCACAAGATGTAATTGATAATATTCAAGAAATTTTAGAAACCGTTTCTTTATATGGAGATTTATTTCCAACATTAAAAAACCCATTTAGAGTTCCATTAACACAAGGAATTCCAAATACCATAACACAACCTTTCCAACAACTAGGATTTTTAGGAGAAGGTAATGTAACAGGAGTCCCGGCAAGTGTCACTACTCCTTACGATGAACTGAAATCAATAGATCAAAAAATAGATAGAATAAACAAAGTAGATAGTTTAATATAACACCATGGCAATACAACCCAAAACAACTAGAGAACATATCATATCGCTTTACGGATATATTACAGGCTTAAAAAAAGATGTTAAACATATGCACGAAGGTATTCACGATTTGGGCGGTAAAATAGATAAGATCTATTGGGTGTTATTGGGTACTGTTGGGGCGGTATCACTTCTGTTGCTAGAAAAAGTATTAGATAAAGGGTTCTTATTTTGGTAAGATAGATTATGCAATTAAGTAAACATTTTAAACTTGAAGAGATGACCAAGTCGATGACAGCGACTCGTAAAGGTATTGATAACTCACCTGGATCAGGTGATATTAAAAATTTAGAAAACGTATGCTACGAAATATTAGAACCAGCTCGGGCACACTTTGACAAACCAATAACTATTACATCGGGCTACAGGTCTGAGGCGCTGTGTGAGGCGATCGGCAGCAAAAAAACGTCGCAGCATGCAAAGGGCCAGGCGGTTGACTTTGAAATTGCAGGCGTACCAAACATTAAGATTGCTTACTGGCTACAAAACAACGTAGACTTTGATCAATTAATTTTAGAATTTTATAACCCTGATGATCCGGCAGGTGGATGGGTTCATGTTAGCTATAATGAAAAAGGAGCTAACAGAAAACAAGTTTTAACTTACGACGGGAAGAGTTATGAAAACGGCCTTCCTGAAATGGAATGGCGCGACGGTAAAGTTGTAGGTTAGTCTCATGAAAAATAGTTTGTTGGTGCATCAGCACCTTATCATACGTGCTGAAGCTATCAAACCTCCAACAGACGAAGAACAATTAACAGAATGGATGAAAGAATTTGTTGAGTCTATAAATATGAAAATATTTATGGGTCCTTATGTTAAGTACTGTCACATGGAAGGCAATCGAGGAATCACTGCAGTTGCAATTATTGAAACATCACACATTGCTATGCATGTTTGGGATGAACCTAACCCTGCACTAATGCAGTTCGATGTTTATAGTTGTGCTAATTTTGATGTAGAAAAAATCTGTGATAAAATCAAATCTGACTTTAATATTCAAAAAATTGAGTACAAATTTTTGAATCGCGAAACGGGATTAGTCGATTTGTAATTTTCGGCAAAAAATACTTTCATCTTAGAAAATCCTATACCTTATAATCTAATATTAATTTATTATTTAAGTGATCCATTTCGTGCAAGACTACTCGACATGGTAAATGATAAAATGTTTTAAATTGTTTTTTTCCGTGCTCACAAAACCATTCAAGATTTACTGATATAGATCTACTTACTTTTACTTCTTCATTAAGGCAAGAAAGACATCTTTCCATTTCTCCCATTTTTATATTATTTTTTGATTTAATAACTGGATTAATAAATACCTGTGCATTGTCTCTTTCATTACTTACATCCATAACAAAGATTCTTCTGTTATAACCTACTTGATTTGCTGCAAGCCCAATACCATTATTATCATACATAATAGTTTTCATGTTATGAATTAAATCTACATTACTATTATCTAAAGGAAACTCTACTTCGTGAGTTTCTTGTTTTAAGAATACATTAGGATGTTTAATTAATTCCATATACAACCAAAAAAATCTCCACTACCATCTTTCATAACATTACGGTTAATTGGATAGTCATGGTATACACTTAATTTAATTCTTAATATATCACACAGGTCAAAAAAATCCATTTCACCTGCTGAATTATATAATCTTACGTTTTCTAGTAATTCTTTTGTCACCGGTACTAAATGATACATTCCATCTGTTAGAATAATTAAATCCATGCTCTCCAGTCTTCATCCATTATTTCATTAGCAATATTCATCTTTTTACGCAATGCTTTTACTATCTTTTCATCTACTGTTTTTGGTGCTATAAAATCTATATATGTTACCGAATTCTTTTGACCTATTCTGTGTGCTCTGTCTTCTGACTGTAGTCTTTTTTCTAAATCATATCCATTAGAATAGTAAACAACTGTATTTGCACAAGTTAAAGTAATTCCATATCCACCGGTTTGAGGATTACCTACAAAAAATCTTACAGAAGATTTTGGGTCTTGAAATTTTTCTATATTTTTTTGTCTTTGTTCGGCCGGAATAGCACCATAATATTGTACTATAGAATCATCACCAAATTCTTTTTGAATTGTCTTTACTATATTTTCTATATCATAAACATAGTTAGCCCAAATAATAACTTTTCCTTCGACTTCATCTAACAAATTAATTAATTCTTTTAATCTATTATTTTTTATTTCTGTAATAGTGTCGTCATCATTTTTTAAATGACCACAAGTAATTTGGTGTAATCTCATCATTTGCGTTAAAACGTGGGGAGCTGTAGCCATTTTACCCTTCAGAGAAGCGAGGGCCGCGGATTTCATAGTAGAGTATGCTTTATTTTGTTCATCAGTTAAATCTACTTCTCTTCTAGTATAAACTTTTTCAGGTAAATCTAAGCAATCTTCTTTTAATACTCTATATGAAAACTTTTTAATACTATCAGATAATTCATCTAGTCTTTTATAACTACCTATTAATTGTACTCTTCTTCCACCAAAATTTCTTTCAATCATATTGGCGTATCTATTTCTAAATGTATAATAAGATGTAAAACCTAAAAGGTGTTCATTTAAAAAACCACATTGAGTATATAAATCTAGAGGGGATTTTGTGACAGGAGAACCAGTAAGAATTCTTCTATATTTTGCTGCTTTACCTAAAGCTAAAATTGATTTAGTTCTTTTAGCACTAGGATTTTTGATAGTTGTAGATTCATCAATAGCTAATAGAGTTTCATGACAACTTAAAAATTTAGATGCAAACTCTAATCCTTTTTTAGTACTTAATGCCTCAACATTCATAATAAGGATGTGAAGGTCATAGTCTATTTCAAATAATTGTCGATACTCTTTATCCTTTGTTTTAGATGTTAAAGCAGTCCATAGTACCGTTTTATGTGGAACGTGGCTAGGTAAATGATTTGGAATTTCTTGTGATAACCAGTTTCTATATACACCTTTTGGTGCTATAATAATGGCCCCATTTATTCTGCCTTTATCATAAAGCATAGCCATATTATCTACTAATACTTTTGATTTACCAGTTCCCATTTCCATAAAATAGCCATATTCACTTTTATCCCACGATTTTTCCAACGCAGTTAATTGATGCGCGTACGGCTTTGTTTTAAATTTATAATCCATAATTTTTTTCTACTTTCTAGTTGACAATATATATAAGAGGGATTATATAAGATGTCAAGAAATAAGAAATGAAAAATAAAATATTTGAATTATATAAACCTGCTTCTTTAGAAAACTTTTTAGAGTTTCATAAAAGTAATCCTAAAGAAAGATTTGTTTATGTGGTTCAACAACCAGCGCCTAACATAAATATATTAAGTGCGTCTGATTTTGGTTATCTTGTAATATGCTTACCTAATAGGGACCAAGCTATTTTTTCTACTGCACCTTATGTGCAGAAAATGAAAAAGAATTTACAAGACTTTCGCAAGGAAGATTATTTACTAGCGGTAGGTGATCCTGTTATTATTGGGATTTCCACAGCAGTTGTAAATGAAGTAACAAATGGACAATTTAATATGTTAAAATGGGACAAACGTGAATATAGATACTATCCACTTGAAGTAGATATGTATCAGAAAGGATAACAATGAGTGAAGACGTAAGAAATATGATGTTAGAAGATTCAGAAGATCTTCTAGATAATGTAGAAATAACTACTATTGCACAAGAATGTGTAAAATTAAAAGCAAAAGAAGATGAAATTGCTGCATTAGAAGAGCAATTAAAATCTAAAAAAGCGGAAGCTGATGATATTAGCTCTCGTGTAATACCAGAATTATTAGCAGAACAAGGACTATCAGAAATTAAATTAGCTGATGGTTCAAAAGTATCTGTTAAAAAAGAATTTAGGGCTACTCTTCCTAAAGATGATATAAGAAGAGAAGCAGCCTATCAATGGCTTCGAGATCAAGGGTTAGGAGATATTATTAAAAACAATGTCTTTGTAACTTTTGGTAAAGGAGAAGACAACAAGGCGCAGCAATTGCTGGACCTTGCAGCTGACAATGGTTTTGAACCACAACAGAAATCTGATGTGGCTTGGAATACATTAACAGCTCTTTATCAGGAGCGTATTCAGGCCGGCCTGGATATGCCTTCTGATTGCTTTAGTCTATGGATTAAAGATAAAACTAAAATAAGCCGGAAATAAATAATGGAGAATGAAAAATGGCTGATGAAATAATGGCTAAAAACAGTGGATCGGTTGCTTTATTTGGCAATGATCTACAAAAAGGTTTTGAAAACATGACGCAAGACGATATGGCGTTACCGTTTGTCAGAATCTTGGGACAACTATCACCGCAGGTGACTGATGGTGATGCAAAGTATATAGAGGGTGCTAAACCAGGCATGATCTATAATACTGTTACCAGCGAATTATTCGATGGTAAGAAAGGTATCAAGGTTATTCCTTGCTACTACAAAAAAGATTATCCAGAATGGTCGGATAGAGGGGACGGACCTGGTGCTCCTGTCGCAGTTCACCTTCCGAACAGTCCGGTAATCGCAACAGGTAAGAGGGATGGCTCTAAAATTAGATTACCTAATGGTAACTATTTAGAAGAGACTGCTTCTTATTATGTTTTGGTTGAAACAAAAGCTGGAGGAATGACACCTGCGTTGATTACAATGAAATCAACACAGCTTAACGTTAGTAAAAAATGGAATTCTATGATGAAAACCATACAAATACCTGACGGAAAAGGTGGAATGGCTATCCCTCCAATGCATGGGGTTGTGTATAATCTATCATCTGTATTACAAAAGAACGATAAGGGTTCTTGGTATGGATGGTCTATAACACAGAACAGAATAATGGGACAAGATGACAAGTCTTTATACTTAATGGCTAAAGACTTTAATGGGAACGTCTCAAAAGGAAACGTGCAAACAAAAGCTGATGTGGAAGAGAAAAGTAAAGATAGTACTCCGTACTAAATTTATTTTAAGGGGCCAGCGATGGCCCCTTTACAAAGAAATGAGAATGTAATATATGGATAAATTCAAACAAATTTTTAGCGGACTCACTATAGCTTATGGACAATATCAGCCCGGTGACAGAGGAGAAAATGGTAAACAAACAGGCAAAGCCTTTATTGTACGTAAACCCGTTACAGACGAACTCTGGAAAGACCATCTTGATGGAAAAGGACCAGCCCTTGGAATTATCCCTATCACAGAAAATAATGATTGTAGGTGGGGGTGCATTGATATTGACGAATATAACTTTGATCATACTAGCCTCGTTAAAAGTATTAGGAACCTTAACCTCCCATTAATAGTCTGCCGATCTAAATCTGGTGGAGCTCACGTATTTTTATTTACTAAAGAAAATATACCTGCATCTTTGATGCAATCAAAATTAAAACAAATGTCTATTATTCTGGGCTATGAAGGTTCAGAAATTTTTCCAAAACAAACAGAAATTTTAGTGGATCGTGGGGACACTGGAAACTTTTTAAACTTACCCTACTTTAATCAAATGAAAGGATTGCGTTATGCTATTAACGATAATGGCGCCGGTTGTACACTTGAGGAATTTTATAAGCTCTATGATGTTTACAGTTGCACAAAAGAAGCCGTTGAAGAAATTAAAACGGAAGAGAAAAAAATAGAGGAAGCATTTCCTGGTGGTCCTCCTTGTTTAAATAAACTAGCATCAATTGGTTTTGGGGAGGGCTCACGGAATAATGCATTATTTAATATTGCAGTTTATTACAAACAATCTCATCCAGATACTTGGGAAGATAAAATTGTTGAAGCTAACATGGAATATATGGAACCACCATTAAGTAATAGTGAGGTTCAACAATTAATTAAATCAGTCAATAGAAAAGGATATGATAAATATAGATGTAAAGACGCACCTATTAATGCAGTATGTCAAGCTGGATTATGTAGAACAAAAAGATTTGGTGTAGGTTATGGAGAAGAAGAAATGCCAATTCTTGGAAGTCTTACAAAATATACTTCTACACCACCACAATGGTTTTTAAATGTAGATAAAGTTAGAATAGAATTAAAAACAGAACAATTATATAGCTCACCTTTATTTGCTTTGGCATGTTTAGATCAAGCAAATTTAGTAGTACCTGTACCTAAACCTAAAGATTGGAAACAACATTTTTTAAAACCTTTAATGCAAAACTTACAAGAAGTAGAACCATTAGAGTCTTTAAATCCTACTAACGAAATTATAGGACTCCTGCAGGATTGGACAACCAATAGACAATCAGCAAGAACTTTAGATGATATCTTTAATAAGTTACCATACACAGATGAGAATCGAGAATTTACTTATTTTAGAATGGAAGATTTTTATAGTTTTTTAAAAAAGAATAACTGGGATATGGATAAAATTAAAACAGGAAATTTAATTAAAAGATTAGATGATATTTTTATAGAAGAAACAAGGATTAGAGTTAAATCTCAACAGCCTAGAGTTGTTAAAATTAAAACGATGAAAAAAATAGAACCAGCAATATCTAAGGTGGAGTATCAACAGGAAGATTTTTAATGAAATATTCTAGAGATGTGGGTGTGAATTGGCATTTAAGATTTAGGCAAATAATAAAAGATTTAACAGATGAATTAGAAGTAACACAAATACAATTAGCAATAGCCGAAAGGAAATTAAAGAAATATGAAAACAATAATACTAGGACCACCAGGAACCGGAAAAACCACAACGTTGTTAAACTTAGTGGACGAATTTCTAAAAGATGGGATAAGGCCTAGACAAATAGGCTACTTTTCTTTTACAAAGAAAGCTGCGAATGAAGCAGCTACTAGAGCTGCGGATAAATTTGGATTAGATATAGATAACGATCTTCCTTTTTTTAGAACTTTACATTCCTATGCATTTAATCAATTAGGTATGACTAAAGAAAAAATGATGAAGGTAGAAGACTATAAAGAATTTGGTCAAAAATGTGGCATACCTATTAAGACAGCAAAATTTTCAAATGAAGATGGTACTTTTAATTCAGATAATGAATATCTTACTATAATAAATACTGCTGCAGTTAAGCGTATGGACTTGTTAGAGTATTATGATTCAAGAAAAAACATATTAGATATAGAAAGAAACACATTATTTTTATTAGCAGAAGAATTAAAAAGATTTAAGAAAGAAAAAAATTTAAAAGACTTTAATGATTTAATAGAAGATTTTTTATTAAAAGAAACGATGAATAAATTTGAAGCTTTGTTTATAGATGAAGCACAAGACTTATCTCTACTTCAATGGGAAATGGTAAGAAAGATTTGGAGTCGTGCAGAAAAAACTTATATAGCAGGTGATGATGACCAAGCTATTTTTAAATGGGCTGGGGCAGATGTAGATCACTTCATAGCTTTAAAAGAAGAAGTAAATGACATTAAAGTTTTGGACCAATCTTACAGGATTCCTGGTGGGCCCATTCATGAATTATCACAAAAGATAATAAGTAAAGTACAAAATAGATTTGATAAGGAATACAAACCTAGAGAACAAATTGGAATTTTAAAAAGATATTCTGACATTACCCAGGTCGATATGAGTGAAGGAGATTGGTTAGTTTTATCTTCAGCTAATTATTTTTTAGAAGATGCTAAAGATTTATGTGAAACACAAGGTTGGTATTATCAATATAAAGGAATGAATTCTGTAAGTTTAAAACTATTATTAGCCTTAAATAACTGGGAAGCTTGGCGTAAAGGTGGTTTACTAAATCATTTAGAAATTAAAAATATTTATCAGTATCTTGGATCAAATGTTTTAGTGGGATTCCAGAAGGGAAAAACTTTGCATTCGGACGCGAAGTATACATTAAAAGAGTGTGAAGAGCAACATGGATTATTAATAGATAAAGTTTGGTTTGAATCTTTTGAAGGATTGGACCCAATAACAGAACTTTACATTCGTAATATGAGGGCGAATGGTGAAAGAATAAATAAAAATCCTCGTATAATAATGTCAACAATACACGCAGCGAAAGGAGGAGAAGCCGACAATGTTTTATTAATGCAGGATTTAACTAATGCAGCGTTAGAAACTTTTAGTCATGATCCAGATGAATTACATAGATTATTTTATACTGGAGCGACGAGAGCGAAACGTGAATTGCATGTGTTAGATCCCAAAAATTTTGATCGAGCTTATATACTATGACAAATAAAGATATGTTTAAAGGAATGACCTACGAATCACTAGATAAACAGGTCGGAGGAAAACATTACCGAAATATGAAAATTCAACCCGCTGAATTTATTAACGAAAATAAGTTGCTTTTTGCAGAGGGCAACGCTATAAAGTACATCTGTCGCCATGCGATAAAAGGAAAAGAGGAAGATGTGAAGAAGGCAATACATTATCTAGAAATGATTTTAGAAAGGGACTACTCGTGAGGAGTACCCAAATACCGTTGTTTACTCCTGAAACGGAATGGGTAATGCCAGAAGAATTAAAAGATCTTCGAGGACATAAAGAAATAGCAATCGATTTAGAAACTAATGATCCCTATCTTACAGAGCTAGGATCAGGAAATGTTACTGGAAAAGGACACATTGCCGGCATTGCGGTGGCCGTAGAGGGCTGGTCTGGGTATTTTCCGATACATCATGAGCAAGGTGGTAATTTAGATAAAAATTTAGTTTATTCATGGCTAAAAGATATTTTTAATCAACCAGATACTACCTTTATATTTCATAATGCAATGTATGATGTGTGTTGGTTAAGGTCAGCTGGGTTAGAAGTTAAAGGTAAAATAGTTGATACAATGATTGCAGCTTCATTGATTGATGAAAATAGAATGTCATATCAATTAAATACTTTAGCAAGATATTACGTTGGTCTAGGTAAAGATGAAAAAATTTTAGTTGAAGCAGCTAAAGATTATGGGTTGGATCCTAAAAAAGATTTATGGAGATTACCTGCTCTATTTGTAGGTCAATATGCTGAACGCGATGCCGAAGCTACATTAAAACTTTGGAAAAGATTAGAGACAGAATTATATCAACAAGAACTTTGGGATATTTTTAATTTAGAAATAAAATTATTTCCTTGTCTAGTAGATATGAGATTCAAAGGTGTAAGAGTTGATTTAGAAAAAGCCGACAACATTAAAAAAGATTTAATGAATCGCGAGGCGAAAATTGTTAGTAGAATAAAAGAATTAACAGGAGTAGATGTAGAAATTCATGCAGCTAGATCAATTGCTGTAGCTTTTGATAAATTAAAACTTCCGTATGACAGGACAGAAAAAAGTAAAGAACCTAGTTTTACTAAAAACTTTTTACAAAATCACCCACATGAATTAGCAAGATGTATAGCAGATGCTAGAGAAATTAATAAAGCCCACACTACATTTATAGATTCAATTACAAAACATGCACACAATGGAAGAATACATGCAGACATAAATCAAATTAGATCAGATCAAGGAGGAACTGTGACTGGAAGATTCTCAATGTCAAATCCTAATCTTCAACAGATTCCAGCCAGACATCCAGAACTGGGTCCAATGATTAGATCAATATTTATTCCTGAAGAAAATTGTAAATGGGGTTCATTTGACTACTCTCAACAAGAGCCAAGAATTTTAGTACATTACGCAAAACTCCAAAATTTAGAGGGAGTTGATGAAATTGTTGGCGCATACAAGGCCGGAGACGCGGATTTCCACCAGGTCGTGGCTGATATGGCAGGCATAGAACGGAAGCAAGCTAAAACTATTAATTTAGGTCTTATGTATGGCATGGGAAAAAATAAATTAATGTCAGAACTAGGTTTAATGAAAGAATCTGCTGAAAAATTAATTCAACAATATCATAACAAAGCTCCCTTTGTTAAAAAACTTATGGACAATGTATCTCGTAAAGCAAACGACAGAGGAAAGATTAGAACATTACTTGGTAGAGCGTGTCATTTCGATCTTTGGCAGCCAGTACAATTTGGTGTATTTAAACCTTTACCATTAGAACAAGCAAGACAAGAATATGATGAACCTTTAAAGAGAGCATTTACTTACAAAGCTTTAAATAAATTAATTCAAGGTTCTGCTGCAGATATGACCAAAAAAAGTATGGTATCTTTATATGAAAATGGTATAATACCACACATACAAATTCACGATGAAGTAGATATTTCCGTTGAATCTAATGCAAAGGCAGAGGAGATTATTGAAATAATGGAATCGGCAGTAGAGTTAAAGGTTCCCAACAAAGTTGATTATGAATCTGGTGAAAACTGGGGACAGATCAAGTAGGAGATAAAGATGATTAAGAATTTAAAAGATAAAGCACTTAACACTTGGTTAATGCATAGAGAATATATTATTGGTGCAGTAATTGGGTTTATTCTTGGTGCTATAATAATATAATAATTACATAGCTAAAGTTTGTCAAAAATCTCACCATGGGTGTCATTTGACATGACTTATGAAAATTAACACAATGGAAAGTAGTTATGGATTACAGATTCACAGCAATACTAATAATTTTGTTATGTTTACTAGCTTTTTGTCTCAAACCGGGAAATCATACTCCATTGAAAATGGAGAAAAAAGATACTATAATTCCGCTGCCAAAACCAAAGATAAATAATGATTGAAAAATTAATGACAATGTTAGTTGGAATCTTACTGGCTTTAGCTGGCTGGAGTCTATCTAGAACTTTTGAACTGTCAACTATTCAGGCAGTACAACAAGATAAAGTACACAAATTAGAAAGATACGTTGAAAAACTACAAGATCAAATGGATGACATGCAGGACTCTGATAAAGAGATCATGGACCAACACGAACAATTATTTAAAAAATTAGAACAAGGCAACACGGGGTATAATTATAACTAATGGCACTTAAAATTTCAGAAGAAGCAGCAGTACAAATGCCGATGAAGACGGTAGCCTCGTTGATCTGTATGGTAGCGATTGGAACTTGGGCATACTTCGGCATTATTGAAACGCAAAACAAAATTCAAACTACAGTAGAGTTAATGCAAAAAGATTTAGTAGAGAATACAGATTTTAGAATCAAATGGCCACGGGGTCAACTTGGTTCGCTTCCTGCAGATTCCGAGCAATTTATGATGATTGAGGACCTATATAAAACTACTGACAAGTTAAACAAACACATAGAATCTATGGCATTAAACAAAGTTAATATAGAATTTTTAACAAAACAAATGGACAAGGTTTTAACTGATATAGAAAAATTAAAAGATGCATCTAGAGAGATGAAATATACTAACGGTAATGGAGGTCATCAATGATCGAAACAGTGGTCGCCCTTCTTATGTTTGTAGGGGCAGAAATTAAGGAACACAGAATCCAGCACGATGGTATGGCTCAATGCTTACGCGGCAAACGTACGGCGGAACGTCAGTATCAGCCAAATGTGCAGTACAAATGCATAAAATCTAAGGCAGAATTAGAAAAAAATATTGACGGTTCTATAACTATTAAAAAATTAATCCTTGAATAAAAAAGCATACGCATTTTTTCTTAAGAAAAACAGGCCTAGAAACCCCATAGCAAAGGCATTAAATTTCTTTACACCGCAAGTTGTTCCAGATAAAAAGAAATATGACAGAAAAAAAATCAAAAAGTCCTTTCCAATTTCAGACTGAAATAGTTAATGGTGTTTGTGGTGCATGTAATCTAAACACTTTGTTAGTTGGAATTGACTATAAGTTTTATCGCTGCATAAGTTGTGGAGAAGATTTAGAACAAAAAGTTAATGGTGTTATTAAATACATAAAAGTAGATAAGAATACCGATCTTTCTGCAACTGATGGCCCGCGTTAAATTTACACATTTTGTACCAAGGCCCAAACCCAGAAAGCGTCCTCGGGTTCATAAAAAACGAAAATCAAAATCCGAGAAAAGAAGTTTTAAAAAATATAATCGTCAGGGGCGATAATGAAATTTGTATTATTACTAACAATGTGCAGCTATGTAAGCGGCAATTGTTTACCTCCATACCAATGGCCTACGCAATTTGATAATGCCTATGATTGTAGTATTGCCGGCTATGAAGAATCTATTAAAAAATTAAAAGAAATTGGTCCTACAGAGGTCAATAAACATAAGATATCTATTACTTTTTCCTGCTCTGGAATTCAAGAAACTTAAGACTTGCCTGCCGTGAGTATGATACCCACGGCAAACAAAAGGTGTGAGAAGAGACCCTCATATTATATTAAAAAAATAATCCTTGCAAGTATTGTTTTATTAGTATAGTTTCCCATATATTAATAATAACAAACACAAAGAAAGTGAGAAAATAATGGCAGATCCAAACAAGTTTAAGTCTGTTAGTGTCTCTGCAGCGACTTATAAAATTTTAAATTTTTTAAGACAAGGCAAGATAACTGATGCAGATTTAACAATAAGTAAAGCAATAGAAAGTATAGCAAAGAAAGAGGCAAAAAAACATGGATACAAGAACGGTAAAAGTGAGTAAAGAAATTTGTCAAGAGTGTAATGGTAATGGCTATGTAAGAATTCCTTACCATTTAGCTAAAGAAGAAATATGGGCAGATTGTGAAACATGTAATTCACAAGGTGAAATAAAGAAAGAGGTATGGACAGATGACAGAGCTTAAAGAAGAGCATTTTGAAGTTATTGATAGTAATAAAGACAAAACGCATAACAAAAAAACTTATCGACCTTTACCTGATAATCTATTTATCGAGGAAAGTTTAATTAATGGTCAAGGTTTATTTGCTAGTAATGATATTCCTTCAGGTACAGATTTGGGAGTATCTCATGTAGAAATAGAAAAAGATAAAATGAGTCCAAAGGAGTTAATAAGAACACCTTTGGGTGGTTTTATTAATCATGAACCTATCATTACAGAAGTAATTAGGATTGATGAAGACACTACTAAAACAATTGAAGTCTCCGGTCCTAATTGTGAAAGAAAAAAAAATAGACCTGATGGTAATAAGGCTGAATGGAATCTTGTTACTCGTAAGGACATCAAGGCGGGAGAAGAACTTACCTTGGAGTATAATTTATATAAGCCAGATTAAGTGCCATACAAAAATAGAAATGATCCCAAAATAAACTACCAAGATTGGACGTATCTTAATTCTAGACGTGGTTTCATTGTGACTAAACTTGGCTCAATGTTTAAACCTAGTAATTGGAAAAAAAGAGAAGGAAGAAACACCGTCTGGATTCCTGAATGTACTCGTCAAGATGTTTATAGGAAATTAATGAATTATATAATTATTATGAAAGAAAGATACCCTCAAACAGATGGTTATATATGTTGTTACTGTAAACATCCTTGGAGTTTTTATACTCATTATAAAACTAGAGGGAAAGGTTTAAAAAAGAGAAGTAAACTTACTCCCGAAACAGAACATAATTTTTCTATCGATCGTTGGGATCCAATGATTACTTATACTTATGACAACATAAGATTTTGTTGTCTTGGATGTAATAATAGAAAATCTAGTTCAACACCATTAGATTGGGATAATTTTAAAGAAGCTAAAGATGACATCCGATAAACAAACAGAATATAATACTTTGTTAGAAATGTGGCGCGAAGAAAAAAAGAAAAGACAAGACGCTGAACAAGAGATAGAAAAACTTAAAGCTGATCTTGCGCGAGAGAAAGAAGACCGACAGTATGATAAAATGGTTCATGATAGAGAGTTAGCAGATTTATTTAAGGGGAAATATGACAAAGGAAAATAAATCCCCAGGCACAAAATGGGATGGAGTATCAAGAGTTTCTAATGATAATTATAGAAAAAGATTTGATGAAATTTTTGGTAAAAAAGAACAAGATGAATTGAATGAATCTTATAAACAATCTATAAAGAATAAAAAAGAAAGAACAGATGACCGTGGACCGAATGATCTTGAAAAAGTCATTGATACACTAAAAGAAAAAATTAGAAAGTTAGAAAATGAAACACAATAACTGTTACATATACCCAAAAACAAATCGTGAATTGATAGATGGTCTACGGCATTATGATACCGGTAAAGAAAAATTACCGAGTGTTACAACCATTATTCAAGCGACACAATCCGAGGAAAAACAAAAAAGTTTAGCGGCCTGGCGAGCGCGGATCGGTGAGGCAGCGGCTGAAAAAGTTAAAGATGATGCGGCGGCACGTGGAACGGCGATGCACAAGATTCTTGAAAAATATATTTTAGGTGATGGCTATATGGATCTTACAACAGTAGGACAAGAAGCACACAACATGGCTAAAAGAGTTATTGAACAGGGATTATGTAATGTAGGAGAATATTTTGGTATTGAATGTACTTTATTTTATCCGGGTTTATACGCCGGCCAAACAGATTTGGTAGGACTTCATAAAGAAGAACCAGCTATTATAGACTTTAAACAAACTAATAAACCAAAAAAGAGAGAATGGATTGAAGACTATTGTCTACAATTGGCGGCATATGGTATGGCTCACGACTATATGCATAAGACTTCTATTAATAAAGGTGTGATAATGATGTGTTCCAAGGACAATTATTATCAAGAATTTGTAATAGAGGGTAGTGAGTATAAAAAATATAAACATAAATGGCTAGAAAGGGTTAATACATTTTATGACACAAGAACAACTAATGAACGCAAAGATGACCAAGTTGAACAATCTAGCGAATCAAGTAAATAAAACAGAAGATAAAGATATGAAAAGAATTTGGACCAATCAATGGTACAAATTGGTCCGTCAATACGGAACAGAACTATCACAACTTCAAAAGAACAAATGAAAATCTATATAGGCTTTGATTCTACATGTAAGATTGCGAGTGATGTCTGTGAATATTCTTTAAGACGTCATTCTGATAACTTAGATATAGGCCTATTAGAAATTAACGAATTAAAAAATGATAAATTATATTGGAGAGAATATAAAAACCAATCTACTGAATTTACTTACACAAGATTCTTAGTACCATACTTACAAGACTATAAAGGTTGGGCGATATTTTGTGATAACGATTTTTTATTTTTAGAAGATGTAAAAAAATTAATGGAATTAAAAGATGAAAGTAAAGCCGTGATGGTAGTTAAACATGAATATAACCCGACTGATAAAACTAAAATGGATAATCAATTACAAACTCAATATCCTAAAAAAAATTGGAGCTCTTTAATGTTAATTAACTGCGAACACGAAGGCGTAAAAAACCTAACATTATCAAGGGTTTCCGAAGAATCGGCTGAATATTTACATCAATTTAAATGGTTAAAAAGTGATGACATTGGTTCCATTCCGCACAACTGGAATTGGTTAGTGAATCACTATCATATTTGCGGGGACGGCGAACCGAAGGCGTTACACTTTACGGAAGGTGGGCCGTGGATCGTTGATAGCGAATACAAAGACTTATGGTTAAACTATAAAAAACAAATGGAGGAAAACACATGAGTATGAGACTAAGAGAGCTGCAGCAATATCTTGATAAATTTACGCTGGGCCAAAAAGGTACTGCCATTTCAGATTGTCCTGTTTATATTGAAACACAAGACGGACATTTAGAAGAAATTAGAAAAATGGAAGTACAACAAAATAAAATTATTGGTGCACCAGAACCAGCTAGGATAGTTTTTAAAACAGAATCTATTCGAAGATGGAAGTCACCTACCTATAAACAGAGTTAATATATCCTGTCAGGAGTGGGGTGGAAGCTAGCGTGGAAGCCCCATATTTAGCCCTTGACTTATTCCCATAATATCTTATATTACACCTAACAAAGAAAGCAAAATATATGAAAGTAAATGTACAAAAAGAAGATAAAAATATTAAAAAAGTTTTTATTAAACCTGAAAACAAAGAAGATCAAAAAATGTTGAAGGAATGGGTAAAATTACTTAAAAAAATAAAATAAATTAGAATTTATACGTTAATGACCAGTTAGTAGGCGTCCGTGTTATGCTTCGCGCTTTCCTCCGTACGTTCGCAATGACCTGAAAGGGTAGCAACCAACGCTGGCCGGTTACCACTGCGTTCTTTGGCCAAGAAGGTGGTGCCGCGTATATGATATGTGACATTTATGCAACACCTATATTAGAATAGTTCTAAAGTAATTGTGGCAATGGCATGGCAATTGCAGTTTTATGCGGGTTTTTGGAGTTGTGCCACCATAAGTGAAATATTGGGGGCATAAGTTTTTTTTTCCATCAAAAAAAAGTCCGTGGCACAGTGGCACAAAGGGTGTTTTTGGCTTAGAAGTGTTGGTATTAGCGAATAATAGCTGTGCCAGAGGGTCGATTTCTGGTGGCACACCGTGGCACAAATGGCGTCTTTATTGAATAGTAGACGATTTTGCCGTGGCACAGTCAAATAAGCATTGGTATACAACACTTTTTAAAAATGTACTCTGCGCGCGGGGATTTTTTTGTTTTCATAAAAACTTTTTTGCCCTAAAATTTCACTTATAGTATAAATAATCATGCCAAAATCTAGGAAGAAATCAAAATATCAACATGTGATAATTAAAAATAAAAAATATTATTTTTATAAAATTACATGGCTTGACATAACAGGTGATTCCGGGCATGCTACATCAGAAGAGTTTAACCAGTTTAAACCTAGTGTAATGATAACTAGAGCATATCTTTTTAGTAAAGATAATAAAACTGTTAGAACTTTTGCAAGTTATGAAGACAATGATGAACTATTCTCTGACAGAAATGTCTTTCCTCGTGGCTGTATAGTCAAGATGGAAAAAATTAATCTATGAAAATTTTAAAAGCAAACAACCCAGAGCCCGGAAGAATTCCTATTGTTGTAGCATTAGATATTTTATGTAATGGAAAACTTAAAGATAGTTATAATCCTGAAACTATGAATGGTAGAACTAAAAGATATAATACTTATTTAAAAGATTCTTTTGATAAAGAAGGAATGAGAGATCCAATTAAAATTACACCAGTTAAAAATACTAATCTTATGAAAGTACCTAAAGGTGGCAACCGTTGCTACTGGGCCAAACAAAATGGCTACACTCATATCGAAGCCTACGTGATATGAAAAAGAATCCCACGCTAACCAAGGAGATGCCGAATGTCAAATGGAAACAAATCCCACCAGTTAAAGGACCCGACTCTCAGGGAATTAAAGAACCTCTTAAACCAAAAAGGTTCAAATCTATCCTTACCGTTTCACGGAAAAAAACTTAATTTAATTTTTTTATATTTTTTGGTGACTCAGTTGCTTCTGGCTGTATGTCTGTTGCTGTACCTTCTATGATGTCTTTGTGATCTTTTAATATATCTTTCATTCTAGATTCTAATTCTTCTTCTGAAAGATTATCTATATTACCAGTCATAATTAATTTTTGATCTACATATAATCCACCTGCTTTACCTCGGGCTACCTCTGCATTCGTAGCTGCCGACCAAGCTCCTTTGGCTCTGGCGTCATCTCTAATTTTTGCTAACTCTGTAATATGTCTCTCAAATGATATGCCATATTTCTCTTGGACTTCAGCTCTCAATTCTCCTATATATCTAACTACTAATGGAGATATTTTTGGATTTCTTAACTCTGATGCAGCTTGTCTGGGACGTGTTTTATACCCTGCTTGATATGCTGCTTCGGATGCTGACATTCTGCCTTCGTTATATACTAATAACTCTGCAAACTTTATTTGTCGTTCTGTTAATTTGGCTGGTACTCCCATATGATTGACTTATAACGTAATCTGACGTACAAGTCAATGTAGATGAGAACGATTCTAAAAAGAGGTGTGGACGATGAAAAAAGAGTCTGACCTTTGGAAACTTTTAAAGAAAAATACACCTGAAATTAGGTGGACAAGACTAGAGTCTTGGTCCTCCTTTGGTACTCCAGATTTGTTGGGATACCACGATACTTGTGGTTTTTTTATGTGTGAACTTAAACTAATTCATGACAACAAAATACACTTTTCACCTCATCAAATACTGTTCCATTCCACTATGACAAAACGTAATTTTATATTGGTTGGACAAAGCCCAAAGGGCTCTCCTCGGTCCATAAAACTTTATGGAAGCTCGTCGATCCTCGGTCTGCTTGAGGATCACAGAGAAGTACCACCCTTAGCCCAGGATGACTGGGGCCATATTATTTCTTGTTTGCTCGCGAACCGCTCGTAGCCTTTGCTTGCTCGCTCGCTCGCTTGCCAGCTTGCTCGCTCGCTCGCTTCTCAGCTTGTGCTCGCTCGCTCGCTTCAAAGTCTCTCCGCTGTTTGCGGAGCGCTTTCCAATATGTGGGGTGTCTCCAGACCATTTTTAGTGTTTGCCGTAACTAACATTTTTTACTTCACGTGTCCAGCATTGGCGGCAGCTTCCACACTGGCCGCCCTGCTGTGGAGCTGGGCAAGTTGCATTCTGCCCACTTGTCACTGTCGACGTCCACGGCCAGAAAGTAACCGGAGCTTGGTCTACCATGTGAGAAGACATTCTAATGATTAAATTTTTTGGTACAGTATCTGGGTCAATATCTTTTAAGAATTGCGCCTCCCTGGTTGGCATCCAGTGCTGCGTCTCTGATGTGAGCTCGCACACTCTAAAAATTTTCTGAAGGTGCTCCGGGCTTTGTATGTCTCCGGCGTCATGCCATCTAAAAAATTTCTGTCTTATAATCTGCGCAACCATAGCCGCGACCCAGCGTTGATTCTTCAGCGCTTCGAGTCTTACATATTGCGCTGCCTTGATGGCTTTGTATCTTGTGTAGTTTCCTTTTAATGCGTAACAGCTGGCGCACACTGAGCCCTTAATTTTTCTTAACTTGCTCCCGGTTTTACACTCCCACGCCGGCAGGCTGTAACTCAGGCCCGGCATTTTTGTGGTTCTTGTCATCGAGCCGGTGATGGCTTGAGCTTCTTTAACTTTCATTTTTTCCTTTCTGTTTATTCTTATAAATTCCTATACTATAGCTTGCTCGCTCGCTTGTCAACTTTTAAATTTTTTTAAGCTTGTGAGCTCGGGGCCCACCCTCCCAGGTTTATAGTTTAGAATAATTCTAAACTGGCCCGGCGCATTGCTGCGCCAGGTCTTGATTTTTAATTTGCTTTCTTGGCACTTCCGCCTTGTATTACAACATTATCAGCGTTAAATTTTTCGCTTAATAGTTTTCCTATTTGGGCAACCATTTTAACCTCTGCATGTTTTTCGTGTTTGTCTTTGTATTTGATATATTCCTTGTTATCTTTTACAGATTCAAACTTGGTATAATAACTTACATTGCTATCATAGCCATTTTTAGTTTTAACATATTTAGAAGTTGATACATTCCATTGACCATCTTTGAAGAGATAAATATATTCTATAAATATATCTCCACGCATTGATTGCATAAACATCCACTCATCTCTATAGGTTCTAGCTGGCTCTTTTTTCCTGTCCCAATCACGACTATAGAAACTACACTCTGCAAAAGTATCACCTAAATAACTGGCGTCTCCTTCTGTGAATAGTTGTTTGGCTAAATCATAATGGTTGTAATGATCAACCAGGCATTTACCAACGCCATAGGGATAACCATCACTATGAACATATATTACTTTTACCTTCTTTGTCTTCGGGTCTTCTATTGCTATATTGCTTCTAGTACTCATTTTTTATCCTTTCTGTGTTATAAAATCCCATACTAACAGATTCTATTTATTTGTCAACTTTTATTTTTTCACCGGCTCGCGAGCTTGCGCTCGCGCTTCGGTTGAAAAGATAATTTGACCAGTATACAGCATAATCTTAAGTGAAGCCCGGTGACAATTGTTTACCGTTCGAACAGGGCTTAACCTGTATACTGATCCCAGATCTATTGTTCACAACTGCGCGCGTTTACCTCCAGCCCAATAGATCAGGGATCAGTTGTTGTCCTGTGTAGGCGAGAATTTCAGTTTGCAACCTTACTTTTCCATCACCGCTCGGTGATCGCGACCTAAACTATAGCGGTTAAAATCCCGCAGTGATCAACATCTGATCCCAGATCCAACAGATTGCGTTTATACCTCTAGGGTGCATCATCCCGCCGATATCAAGCGTTGTTGGATCAGGGATCAGTTGCCCTTACAGTACAACTAATCCATGATCGGTGGTGCGAACCGTAAGTTTAGCTTTACCTATTACCTATACGCACTTTGTTGTCATGGTAACACCGATCTCAGACCTAGCACGATTTACGATACACGAGCCTGTGCACATATGCGGGCGGTGTATCCACCTACTAGGTCAGAGATATGAATTACTATGTTTCTAGTAAATCCAAAAATCCCTCTATAATTTCATCTGCGTACCTATGTTCAACAGCATACGCACCTCCAATCATTTGACTTTCTAAAACATTTTCCTCCCACCATTCTTCTGCCATTTTAGTTTCTGGTTTGAATAAAACTATTGAGCCAGATTGTTTGATATTAAAATAGTCTTTTAGTGTTCCCTTATACTTCACGCCACCTCCTTATCTAAAATTAAAGGTTCTTTAAATTCATGCGAAGAAATAAAGAAACTTATATAGTCGTCACTTTCTAATAAAGATAATGCAGACAAAAATTTGTTTGCCTCGTCTAAATTATCTGTATGTTTTTCTATTCTATAACTTTCAGAATAGTTTGATTTGTATTTTCTTATTATAAAGTATAGCATATTATCCTTTCTGTTTATTTAATCACACTACCAGAAATTCCCACACTTAACAATAGCCAAAGTGTCGCAGACTATATCTTGTGTCAAGGAAAATATGGGACACTATGACCAAAATGGGTTCGCGCATAGGTTGTGCTTGTGACCTTGGGGCCCACCCTCCCCTAAAAAAAAATAAATTTTTTAATCTTTTTATTTGACAATGATTTATATTATGATATATATTCCCATATGTATAACTCAAACAGAAAGGATAACATGAGTAAAATACGAATGAATACCGAATTTAGAAATAAAATTTTAAATCGGTATGTTGAAAACGCAGAAACAGAAAACACGCAAGAGCGAGAGGCATTTAATCAAGCAAGAGAAAATGTTGACTATGCTTATCCAAAAGCATTTGAACTTGCTAAACTTGTAGTAGGTAGAGCATACCCACAAGAAGATGTTGACACTTGCAAAAGTTTAAAAGCAAAGTATGGACAACCCCTTGATGTTGTAGCAAAAGATAAATGTTTTTATTTCTCTTATGCAAAAGAAAACCTAAACGAAGATGAAGATGAAGATGAAGATGACAGAAATGTATCTGAACATTTTGACTTTGGTTTATTTGGTAGTGTTGGCAATAGTGAATATGGTGATGAAACTGGAAAACAATTTGCCTATGCTTATAAAAGAGAAGAACTAAAAGCAAAAGAATGTAATCCAGATATCTTGGCTCAACAAAATGGGAAAGATGATAACCCACATAAAACTAAACACATTGAGGCAAACGACAAGGCATTAGGATATGGTGGTTATTCAAGATACAATTCTGATGATGATAATTCAGTTGGAATTGCAAAAGAGTTTGATAGTCAATTCTATTTAGATATTATCGGAACTTCACATTGTCGTTCAAGAACTATTGCTTGTAGTAAAGACGAGTTTCAAGTTTTTAAAATGTTGAAACAGGCAAAAGCAAATGTCATCACTTGTCATCAAAAATGGATTGATAGCATTGAAAAACAAAAATCTGCTATGAAAACAGGATTGAAAGCTTACAGGTATTTAAGTGAGGGTGTTGAGTTGATGAAAGAACTAGGCATTGAAATTGACGAGGCAGAACTTGTCAGATGTAATTCCACAGGACTTACAATCTATAATCCTCAAAATTTGGCTAGTATGATTAAAGGCATGAAGAATACAACCATGACTAGAGAGCAGAAAATAGCGATTAGAAAGGAATACGAAAAGCAAAATAACTTAAATTAAGCTATTGACAATGTATGGGATTTAATATAAAATCCCATACATAAACAGAAAGGATAACAAATGAAAATAGATGATACTTTAAATGTTGGGAGTAAGTTTATAATTACTTATAGACCTTTTACTCACAATGGAGTTGAGAGAAAAAAGTTAAAAGATGGCAAGAGAACTAGACAGATAACTAGAAAGGCACAATGGACTGATAAGTGCAGAATAGTAAGGGACAAGATATCTGATAAAATTAGATACATGACTTATTATGATTTGCAACAAAATGGTTATCGTTGCGCTACTGGTCAAATCTGGATAACTGGGGGGCTAGAATAATGGAATATGCAAGCTTTAAAGATTGGCTAGAAAGTAATATCGTTGGCAGATTTACTGAAGAAATAGAAACTAAAATATGGGATTTATATAGCGACGGCAAAACTACTGAACTTTATAATGAACTCAATAAACTTGGCTTTCAGGGGAAGGAAGATTATGCCTAACAAACATTTTTGCCAAGGACCAGATTGCCATACTAGACCAACATCAGATAGGTTTCTAAAATCTAAAGGCATAATTCGTGGAAGATATGCATATTCAGAAATAGATGGTAAATCAAGATATGGTTATTATGGCTCTATGTCTGATAGATATTTTTGTAGTCAATCTTGTAAAAATCAATGGCTAAATGAAAACATGGAGAATATTGAACGAGGTATTCCTATTCCATTTATTCGTGAGCGAAGAATAACCGAGGGATATGAGAAAGCAACAAACGAAACTCGTTATGGTTATAGATATACTAGCATACAAAAAATAGGGGTTGACAACAATGTAGAATAGTATATTATCCCATAATAACAGAAAGGATAATTATGAATAAACAATACTATGTTAAAGATAACAAGTTTATCATTAAGTATAATGATAAAGAATATGTAATACCTAAACCATTTACCAATTGTTTCTTTGGCAACGAACCGACAAAAGAAATAACAATCGGCAATAGGTTTAATGATGAACACTATCAACAATATGCAAAGCTACCAGCTTTTGCAGTTGCTATCTATGACACAATCATAGGCGCAGAACAAACGGAAGATTACGACACAATGCAAAAGGGATTGGATTGGTTCAGTCGTAATTTTACAGACGCTTACTTTAAACTATTAGACTAATCACACAACATATAGGGTATGGGATAATCTCATACCCTATGCAATAACTACATAGCTCGAGAACTCTGGGCCCACCCTCCCGGCTCGTACCCCTGGGGCCCACCCTCCCCTAGAGGGGTCCCTATGGATTTCAAATTAAAATATTAAAACACATACCCCACCACCCCTTTTTGAGATAGGGGTCCCAAACTTTTCTCTTTAGGGTTGGATTTAGAGATAGACATGGTATAAAATCGAAATGAGAATAAAAGAGGTGTCAAAAAAATATTACAAAAATTTTTATGGATCAAGATAAGTTAAACAGGCTTCCGCCTGACGTTAAAAAACAATTTGTAAAGCTTGCATTAAAATTATCTGAGAAAAAAAAGAAATCAAAAGTGCATGACGATTTTCTTTCTTTTGTAAAACATGTTTGGCCTGAATTCATTGAAGGAAGTCATCATAAAAAAATTGCAGAAAAATTTAATCAAATTGCAAAAGGTGAAATTAAAAGATTAATTATTAATATGCCGCCAAGGCATACTAAGTCTGAATTTGCGTCCTTCCTCTTACCCTCTTGGATGGTAGGACGTAAACCAGATCTAAAAATAATCCAAACGACCCACACAACTGAATTAGCGATCCGCTTCGGACGTAAAGCTAAAACTTTAATGGACTCCCCGGAATACAAACAAGTATTCGATACAAGACTAAGAGAAGATTCGCAAGCCGCGGGTAAATGGGAAACAGAACAAGGTGGTGAATATTATGCAGCGGGTGTTGGATCGGCGATAACGGGACGTGGAGCGGATTTATTAATTATTGATGACCCACATTCTGAGCAAGATGCATTGAATATGACGGCAATGGAAAGAGCTTATGAATGGTATACATCAGGACCACGTCAAAGACTTCAACCGGGTGGAGCAATTGTTGTGGTTATGACAAGATGGAATATGAAAGACTTAACGGGAGCATTATTAAAATCTCAAAAAGAATTAAAATCAGATCAATGGCATGTAATAGAATTTCCAGCGATTATGCCATCAGGAAATCCTGTTTGGCCAGAATATTGGAAGAAGGAAGAACTAGAAGGTGTAAAAGCATCACTTAGTATTGGAAAGTGGAACGCGCAATGGATGCAAAATCCAACCGCGGAAGAAGGTTCACTGATAAAGAGGGAATGGTGGCGGAAATGGGACCGCGATTATATTCCAGCTTTAAAACATGTCATACAAAGTTATGATACGGCATTTTTAAAAAAAGAAACAGCGGACTATTCTGCTATTACGACTTGGGGTGTTTTTCATGAAGCAGAAGATACTGCACCTAACTTAATATTGTTAGATGCTTTAAAAGAACGGTTAGAATTTCCAGAGTTAAGGAAAAAGGCACTAGAACAGTATAACTATTGGAAACCTGAATCTGTTATCATTGAGTCTAAAGCATCTGGATTACCATTGACATATGAGTTGCGAAAAATGGGGATACCTGTTATAAATTACACACCTAGCAAAGGAAACGATAAACATGCTAGAGTAAACGCTGTTTCTCCGCTTTTTGAGAGTGGACAAATTTGGGCGCCTGATGAAAAATTTGCAGAAGAGGTTATAGAAGAGTGTGCATCATTTCCTTATGGAGATCATGACGATTTGGTGGACAGTATGACACAAGCGGTAATGAGATTCCGTCAGGGTGGATTTGTATCTCACCCGGAAGATGAAAAAGACGAAGTTTCAATACCACATAATAGGACTTATTATTAATGGAATTCGAAACCTACGCAGATGTAATTGACGCTTATGAGCGTGACAATATGGGTTATGACACTTTAACCGATTACATAAATAAACAAAATATTAAAATTAAAGAAATTGACATGGATCCTTTGGGGGATTTAGAAAGAATTATAAATTCTAAAGCTTACGGTGGAGGAGTTGGACATTTATTAGAACCAACTCAAACTTATCATCAGTATCATGACTTCACCGCTCCGATGACCGTTGGTGCGATGGTAGATAACATGTATAATCGTGGAGGTAGAGTTAGTTATGCTCAGGGTGGTAGTAGAAGATCTAAGTATGACTCTACAGGCGGAAGTTTAGCATCAAGTTCAAAATCTAAAAATATTAGTCCTGGACCAGGTGGTGGTAGAGATGATGAACCCAAAGGACCACCAAAGATAATTAATCCACCATTACCAAAAGATAAAAGCACAGAACTTTTTACATTTGATGAATACACAGGCAAACCAATGACCTACGCAGATGTAGCAGCTGCAAATAACTTTTTAAATTTTGTAAAAACTCAAGGTGGTTATAAAATGGGTGAAGACACAGAAGCAGATGCTTTGTATGAGGCTTATAGAACAGCTACAGGCAAAGATACTTATATGCAAGATGCAACTGTTGACGCTATAACAAATCAAAGGGTATCACAGATTGATGATGGAGATTATAAAGCATTTTTTGATCATACTGGTACAATAACAGACAACCCTACTGGAAGAATGTCAAAATCTTTAATGGTACAAACACCCACAAGTTTTACACACAGATTTACGACACCATCTGGAATTATAGAAAATGACATAGCCCAACCTTTTGGTGCACCACAAAGTTTATCTGTTGATCCTTATTCTAATAATATTATTGGTAGTGATTTAAGGGCCGAGGTAACTCAGCAAGATATTGATCGAAAAAGACAAATGAAAAATTTGGATTTCAATACTGCTAAAGATATTGGAGTGGCTTCTCCAGGCTTAACAGAATTTGAATTTGAAGGTATAAAATCAGGTGAGATTACAGAACCAGGAACTTACGTTGGTGCAGACGGCGGTCGAGTAGGACTGTTCATGGGCGGCGATCCGCTAACAGGACAAGCGCTAAGTATTTACGAATCAATGAACTCGTATGGATTTAGTGATGCAGAAATTGCGAGTGCTTTACAACAACAGGGTTTATATACACCACCAGGTTCAGGCACACCAACACCTGATCCAACTCCAGATCCAACTCCAGGCCAAGGCGGAGGTCAAGGCGGCGGAGATTCTCAACGTCAAGTTAATCTTGGATTAGGTTTTGAAGGAACTCCAACAAGGGTAAATCCAAAATATTATTATGAAAGTCCATCTACGGTTCCAGGATCGAGTAAACAATATGCAGATGATCAACTTCCTTTATCAGCTGAAGCTCAAAAAATAAAAGAGTCTTATTCATCTCAAATAGATCAACCTTTATCAGATGCGGCACAAAAGAAAAAAGATTTTTTTGCACAACAAATAGATCAACCTTTATCACCTGAAGCTCAAAAAATGAAAGAGTTTTATGAAAGCAAAGGTGTAAATCTTCCAAATGAATGGGGAATTTATAGAAATCCTAATCCAGGTTTAGCAGAAGAAATATTTGGAAAATATACAGGAAGTAATTATCCTTATTATAGACAACAAGGAGCCATTGGAAATTATTTAGATAAAGGAATTGGAGTATTTCCTTTTTTAACTAAATTTGGAAAAGGAGCTGGAAATATTTTTAGTGGTATTTTTGGGAAACAAAATCAACCTCAGTTAGGAACTTTAACAGGGGATGCTAGATGGGCAGTAGAAGGACCAATGTCTCATGGTAATTTAGGAAATAGAGATGCATTTGGAGTTTATACAGGCGGTAAAACTTTACTTGGAAAAACCGCAAATTATGAAGAAAGATTAAGAAATCTATTAGAGGAAAAATTTGGTCAGGATTCAATGATTGGGGATGTAACTATGAAAGAATACATAGCCAAAAATCCTAATTCATGGCACGCTAGACAATTAGCACATATTAACAAAGTTTTAGCTATTAAAGATGAAGAAAGAGCATTAGCTAAAAAACCTATTTTTGATATTGAAACTATCGAAGGAGATAAATTCAAAGGCACGAAGCAACAACAACAAACTATTTCACAAAGAGGCCGAGAAGGTGGATCAGGTGGTAGAATGGTTGATAGAAGAACAGGCGCTATGAAAGGATATGAAAAAGGTGCAGGTGGTGGTAAAGATGCACCTAGTCAACACTTCTACATTAAAGATGGTGGAATAGCTCAATACGCTCCGAAGAAAAAAGGCATAGCTTCAATGTTCACTAGGAGGCGATAGTGGCCCTTAAACAAGACATAGCCAAACTTAAAAGACTCATAGATCAAAAAGATAGAACTGAATTTATTCAAGAGTTTA
>VTLG01014642.1_pt1 | contig 34441 bp, 55 predicted proteins | sample 4694571 | NCBI WGS metagenome assembly VTLG01 (sample SAMN12604809, study PRJNA352737) | marine metagenome | biome: ENVO:00000447; feature: ENVO:00000209|ENVO:00000569|ENVO:01000036; material: ENVO:00002151; isolation source: viral sequences binned using virsorter ...
GTTGTCGTCAATGAATAAATCGGTCTTGGTATCGGGAAGAACCCAGATAAGCCTAACGGATCGTCTGCTTCGTTAAGCGGTTTGTCTTTGTAGGAAGGTGCAATAAAGTATACCTTCTTCGTGGCTTTACACCAGATTTCCCAGATGCGAGTTCGACCTTCTCTTGGGGATCGGTTTGTTTCGTTGTCATAAGTATCATCCTCTCTTGCGTAAACATCTATCCCGACTGAGTTAGCCATTTCCTCGCCAAACTTTTCTTCAATATCTTGTTTCGTTAATTTATGTTGGAAGCCTACCCAATCAACTTCGGACCATTTATTAGCTGGTCCTCTTCTGAAATCTTCATAGGCAACAGATTCAGCGATTGCTTCTTCTTTGACTACTTCACCGACTGGCTCTTCATAATTTTCTTCCATCTCACCAGGCATTTCACCTTCAGGTTGTTCAGGTGTTCCAAAGGTAGGCACATACCTGACTCTGGTAACACCACGACCGACTAATAAATAATCGTCAACCGCATCTGACATTGGTGCATCTAAGTCATTGGCATCCACCATAAACTCAAGCGAGCGCTCCAGGACTTGTGCAACGGCACGACCAAGCTGATCTTCGTCTTTGAATCTTCTCTGCACATTCGGAACAGGAGTCTTGTTATATATTGCTGGCTTTAATGTTTCGATATTCGACCAGAGAATATTAAACGTATTCCTACGCATTTTCTGGCCATCTGAACTAACTGCTGTTGCAGCAACGTCCTCGCCACGATAAATATCAACGACACTCTTGGCATCATCTCGCCAGTCTTTTTCTGTTTCGTCTGAATCTTCTAATTCGTCAAGCCAATACTTGACTAAATCTTCAGGCGAGTCGCCATAAAGCGGGTTCTTATAATCAATCATAGTTACATTGGGTAACCTTTGCGTTTCATTACCTCACCAAGAAAGCCAGTATTTTTATTTTTCTTGGTTGTTTTATTCGTGTCATTTTTTTTCTTTGGCGGTCTGCCAACTTTGCTTCCGTAAGTACCTTCTCCGTATGGCATATCAATAATCCTCTTGTTGTAGTCTTAATCGTTTGCGTTCTTCGACCATTTGCATAATAGTTCGGTCTGAACGGCCTTTGATGGTTTTTACATCGAGTTCTTTCTTATCTTTTGCTTTCTTAATAAATGGTCTGGACATACAAGCGTAGCGTGTTTCGTCTGCTGCATGATCTTCGCCATCAGTATCAACGTCCTCTGGCCTTTGGACATCGTGTTGCATCATTGGAATTGTTCTAATCGTTTCGGTACACGTTGAAAAGAATAGAATCATTGGTGGTTCAGGCTTTAGTCTTGCCCGGAGATTATCCCAGCCACCCATTGCACCTTTTCTTGATACCCGCTTATTGTCAGCTCTTCTGAAGCTGATTACGTTGCCAGAAGCCTCGTATATTCGTTCTGCATGGGAAGGACCACCATCTCTTGCAAAGGCAGATGGATCGAGTACCGCATCATCAAGCCTTTCATCTTCGGCCATTCTTTCTACGATCCCGGCGCCAACTTCTTCTGCTGTCAGTTTAAGACCAATGTTACTTCCAGGCTCTCTTGTGCCGTACCACTCACGATATTTAACCAGACAACCCTTTGAGATGCCTTCTATTGAGCCGTCTGATACTGCATACCAGCCAACACTAAAAGGTGCAGCACTTCCCCAGTCCATGCTTATAAATCGTGTCCAATGCTCTGGGATTTCAATAGGCTCTATGATGTGGCGCTTACCAAACTCGCTGAAGAAAGCACCCTCGATTACGTTCCAATCTCCTTCAAGCCATGCTTTGACCAGATTAGGAGAGCCAACCATCTGAAGGTTAGCAATATAGTCTTTACCTAGATATTTATTATCTTTTACTTTGCTGGGAATAAATACCCAGTCTCTTTCAATCTTATCGTTAGTAAAAGGATCATCAAATACTCGTTTCTTTATTTCCCATCCTTGAGGAGCTGGATCAATATATTTTGCTTTAACCCAGTTATGTCCAGGACCACCTGGATTCCCTGTTAATCTTATCCCAACAGGAACATTCTCACCTGAACGGAGTGTTGCCATCAGCTTTAAAATTGGTTCTATTCTTGGGAACGTACCAGCCTCTTCAATATATACTCTGGTGTAACTGTGGCCTTGATAGCCATTAGCATCACTATCTCTTTCAAGATAAGCAAATCGGAGTCTTGCTCCGTTTGGCGCTCTCCAGAGCTTATTAACCTCTTCGTATTTCCATCCCAAATGCCCTAGAATTTGTTTGGAACGCTCTATGGTTTCAATTAGCTGAGTTCTTTCTCTACGGACCATTAAGCCAATAGCACCACTCCTGTATAAATCAGCATGGTTTATGAAGTCACCTATGACTGCATCGGTTTTGCCACCACCTCTAGCACCGCCAAAGAACACTTCAAAGCATGGGCAAGTAACAAAAGCTGTTTGTGGTCCGGGTTGTGGACACCAGGCAACTAACTGTCTAGTTTCGTTGGTGTGTAAGTTGTCGCCCATTCAACTGCATCCTCTGGAATCTCAGGGAGTCTTACGACATAGCTATGCTGTGTATCTATTTCAGCTATAACTTGTTGAGTAGCTTTTCCGTCTAGTCTGTCTGCAATTTCTTTTATCGAGTTCAAGTCTCCATCGATAGCCTGAGTTATCAATGCGTGTGCAATGTTTCTCAATGCTTCGCCACGAGAGATTCCTTTTCTCTTATTGCAATACTCTTCGATCTCTTTGTTTAAAGCTGATCGAAAGTAAGTTCCTTTTGATGCGTTCTTGTTACCTACTGGTGCTGCCATTGACTCAATCCTTTGTATTTGATTTTACTGATGATTCTAATGTTTTAAATAACTGATTTCCGAGCAAAGTATGACTTTGAATATAAGGAAGAGCAGCTCCTGGTAAATACTCTGCTAATACTTCATGCAGATCGAGTTCTTCAAGAGGAAGCCAGCCTGTTAATTCATCTCCATGACAGTCGCCAAATCGAATATAGTCTTTTGATGGCGATAGGTGATCTCTTGATATGGTCACTTGGTAATATATCTGCCGGGTATGCAAAGGCTGTGCGTTAAAGCTCACTATACAAATCTGTGCCGTTGGCATTGTTTCAATAACATCGGCTAGTGTGGTAAGCACTTCGGTAACTTTCGTTGTTTCCATGATTCCTCACAGTTATGCGAATAAAAAAAAACCCACAAGATGTGGGTATTAAACTGACTATTATGTGCAGTATATAGTGATTTTATATATTTCTATTGTAGTGTCAATTTATTTTTTTCTTTATATTTTTAAGAGCGACTGTCTCTCTTTTGATAACGTAGCTACCGAATAATTTATTAGCACTAATTAAATTAGAAAGTTCGCCTATGACTTCATCGAGTAGAAAGACAATCTTTTTCCTTTCTGCTAAATACTCTAAAACAAATTGGCATGGATAAGGAATAGGTTTCCCTGAAATCCAATGTCTGATTGACCTATCGTTGACACCGATAAGTCTCGCAAGTTCCCTTTGCGACAGACCTATTTTATCTACTAATCCTCTAATGTACTGAGGATCAGTATTGTGGTTTTTAGCATTAAGTTCCATTTGCTTTCTCCTTTATCCAGTAACCATAGACACATCTTTGTGGTGAATATGCCCATCCGTTTCCATTTTCTAACAAATAAGCGAGCTTTGGTAGTTCGTCTTTATGAGTACCAAGCGAATAAACTGTCGTTGGTCTATCTGACGGATCATGTGTGTCTTGAATAACACCATTAATTACAGCAGTATAATGTTTGCTAACCGATACTACTAATCTACCAAGTGGTAGTTCGCTCTCAGTTAAATGGACTTTACAACCTGAACCAATGTGCATTGTAGGAATCCACTTAAAACCAATAGACTTCATGTAATCTTTAAACCACTTTCGTTTTACATTCACACCATCTCTTGCAGATGCCATTTTAGTGCTTTTCTTTGTTAATCTTTGAGTTTTGCACCCATGAGATAGAGCATCGTAAACTTCCTTATAGGGTAGTTCACTTGCAATCGCCACAGATCGAACAACGCAATCACCTGGTGAACCTTTGAACCCAGAATCTACTCTGCCACCATCATTATATTGCCATTCCATATTCTTATACCTCACTATTTAAGCAGATTGTAATAAGTTTCAAAACCATCGGACTCAGTATTAAGAATCTTATAGGTAGGAAACTTATCTCTTATTGATTGAATATATCTATCTGTAATTTTCCTAACACCTTTCCAAGAAAATTGTCTTATTTTCTTTGGTTCTTTAGGATCGACAATCAATACTTTGCCTTTAACATCTCTTTGGTACTCTTTATAAATCTGATACTTGTCTAATGTAATGCAACACCAATGTTCTAAATCTGTGTCACATTTCTTAGTATCACCATCAAGTTTAGCATCTAAACTATATTCCCACTTTGGGAGATACTTTTTACACTTTTCATCGAGTTTCTTTAAATCTTCGTAAGTATGTGGATCGGTTGGGAATTGGCTATCTCCACCGCCACGACCTTCATTTTCAATATGAGCAAAGAATTTACCATCTACATATAATTTTGCTTTGTAGCATAAAGTTTCTTCTGAAAAGTCTTTGTTTATCTTAATAGCTTTAAGTTCTATAACTTGATTGCTACCATCTTTTGTACTGCCTATCTCTGTTGTGCATATATCCATCTTCTTATACCTCACTTTTTAAGTTGGTTAATTTCTACTTCTACCCAAAAACCCCCATGAATTAAGGGGGTTTGTTAGGGTTATTTATTTAAAGTCTAAGCAACTGCACCAAGTACCACTTTATCTTCGTTTTTCTTGATGTTGATCTTAGTAACATCTTGCTTAATGGTATGACGAGTAATGAAATTTGCTGATAATTTAGTTCTAACTGCTTTTTGATCAAGTCTGCCTACTTCGTTAGTTGTAACTACAAGGTAGTTATCTTCTTCACCAAAATATTCGCCATCACCTTCAGCTTTAATAGCATCACCGATTGCTTTCTTTTTAGCGGTTAGCCTTTTTATTTCTTCATCTAGTTCTATGTATGTATCTACTTCTCTCATTTTTAATACCTCACTTGTTAAAGTTGGTTAATTTCTACTTCTACTACCCAAAAACCGCCAAGAAGGCGGTTGATAGGATTATTTGTTTTTAAACTACTCGATTACTGCTCTCGCTCTTACTCCTAGATCATTTAACTTGTTTACCTCTTCAACTTGGAAAGCTAAGTAATGGTATAAAACATTACCCGACTCTTTTAAATCTTTCCAACATTTGTCTGAGTCGCTAAACCATTGAACTTTTACATTTGGTACTGCATCTTCATCGTATATTACTTTCATCTTTTTATACCTCACATTTAAGTTGGTTAAAAAATTCAGACCACCTACTCGTTTATTTTTAAAGTGAAGTTGATAATAGTGTCGTGTTTTAGCGAAGGCTCATTGACGGAGCATATGGCACTTCTAATTACTTATCTATTATTCAAACTTTCTGTTATCAAATAAACTTTTCAGAGGTCTGAAATACATCTAAAAAAACATAATACGGCAATTTCTGCCTAGTGTAAACACTTTTTGTTGTTACTTTTTACTTTGGTGGAAATAACCAGAGAGGAATCTAAGTGCCTGATTGAGTTGATTATTCACCCATTGTGGCGACATTTTCATCTTATGGGCTATATCGGCTTGGGATAGGCGGTGTGCGTAGATATGAGCGATTATCAGCGATTCATCAGGTGGTAGGGTATCAATGGCCTTGTCTGTCTCCAGTTCCTCATTAAAATTGCTCTGATGAGCCGTTGACGGAATCATCGAGGCATAGGCTTTATTCTTGGAAATTACTCCATAATTCTCGCCAGACATTCTTTTGGCTCTTCTCGCCTCTGTCACTAATCCGTACAAATTTGTAGAAGTCTTGACCTGTGGACCAACGTGCCTGTTCTGACGATAATACGCTCCCCATGACTCTAGCCTGGAGACTATGTTTTCTCGTTGCTCTAGCTTTTTGTCATGGCTTTCTCTATCCATTAATAATATCGCTGACAAATTGCAACGCTTCCTCAACGCTCGATATTACCTCGACCTGACCTTCCCAGTCGTAGTGCCACTTCTTTTGGTCGTCAGTTAATTGCTGTTGGGATTTATATTTTTTACCATCTTTGACTTCAATGAGATAATTGACTCCATCATATCCGCATAATAAGTCTGGACAGCCATTTCCAACTTCGTGAAGATGCTGAACAGACACACCTGATTCTCGTAAGGCAAAAACAATTTTCTTTTGATTATCATCGACTCTTTTTCTCAATTTTAAACACTCCCTTTTTTCTAACAAGGTATTTGACTGCCATCGACTCTAATTCATCAATTTTAATAACTCCCGTTTCGATCCAAATTCGCCATGTTCTCACCATAGCTCTTCTCATGTAAAATTCTCTATCTTCTTCAGGTATAGCTCTGGTTGAATCTCGTCTGTCAATAACATCGTGGCAAGCTGAACAACCGAAAGCTGCTATCCAATCTGGAGACTTCCCACCCATTTTGCCTGTACCAGAATCATCAGGCAAATGACACAGAACAACTGTCTCCCTATTGTAGTTGCAACAATTAGGAATATTAAAGGTGCAATCTTGGTTTCTAGCTGTTTCTCTCAGATTCATGTCGGATTATTGTATCACCAAGTAAGGTTGCTATTTGAGGAACGATTGAATTTCCTAAAGCCTTTAGTTTTGCAACTCTGTCAGAAATCCCGGTGCCAAGTTTAGGCACTTCTCTATCTCTGTAAGCGATTCCGTTATCATCGAGTTTTCTTCGTACTCTATCAGCCAGTTCAGAGGGTAGCCCATCAACCAAGTCACAAATAAAGGATTCAGATGCCCACACATTCTTTTTCCTTCTGGTTTCTCTATTGCGTAATCCAGTCTCCCCCATTGAGTGTCGTTTTTCCCGGAACCTTTGTGGTCGCTCGCTGTTGGAGTCGGCCACATCTTCTGTTTTTCCTCGAACAGTATCGCATCCGATAGTTTTGCTCCGTAAGTCATGTGTGGTTTGTTCTTCTTTCTCAGAATATAGCCTCCGTTCTTTGTCCTCTCCACTCTGTCCGATTGTTCCCCCCCTTCCACACAACCTACTGTCGGAGTCGGCCACATCTTCTGTTGTTCCACTTCCACTACTTTCATACTTAGATCGTAACCTCTCGTTTTCCCTACTGATGGTGGTACTGTGTTCCTTGAATGATCTCCCGCTGTTGGTGTCGGCCACATTTGTGGTGTCATTATTTGTTCTTCCAGACTGCCTGGACAATCCTTTCTCCCAATGCTCTTTCTGTATTCTTTCCTTTTTTCTCGTCTTTCTGCTGTCGGTTTCATTTGCATTGTCGTTGGGGTAAGCCAATATCCAGACTCTATTTCGTTTGTGTGGAGCGCCCATGTCTGATGCTTGTATGCTATACCATCTCGCATCGAACCCGATTTCGGCCAAGTCTCCGAGAATTTTTCCAAACCATTCTCCAGGTTGTTCTCCTGGTCCAGAAAGGAGAGCTGAGACATTCTCCACGAGCGCGTATTCTGGTCGTAACTCGCCAATAATTCTGTGGAGTTCTGACCAAAGTCCAGAACGCTCGGCTGTGATTCCTTTTTGATTCCCGGCGACTGAGATGTCCTGACATGGGAATCCGCCTGTGACAACGATTCTGTCTCCGTTGGAAATAACTCCGTCTGTTCTAAGTCTTTCTGCTGTGACATTTTTTACGTCCTCATATATTGGTACGTCTGGCCAATGTTTTTTTAAAATTTTCTGTGGGTATTTTTCAATCTCACAAAATGCGACTGTCTCAAAATGCCCGGTTTCCTCAAGACCTAAACTAAACCCCCCTATACCTGAGAATAAATCAATTACTTTAAACTTATCCACGATTAGCGTTGTTTAAATACTCGTTATATGGCCTTCTAATTTTATCATCAAAAATACTTTTAGCACTTGGATTATGGTCTATCTCAGCACGAGACTTTACACCGCACATGGTTCTTATTTTATCTGCTGCGACTTGTTCTGTGAGTTCTACAAAAGCATCATCTTGAGCGCCAAACCATTCCAGGAACTCATTATCTCTGCACCATCTCCCAGCGAGGTTGCTGAGTGGGCCACCTACCTCACGCTCTTCTTTAGGTAGGGCTGTTTCATCATCTTCAACCTTTACCAACATCATAATAAATCGTTGGCCTTTCAAGCCACGAAAGGATGTCATCAGCTCGTTATCAGGTAATTCAAATTTAACCCAGCAACCGCTTGTATCAGACTCACCATAGCCTAAGAGTTTAGACTCGGTGGATTCGTGTAAATAAGGTGTGATTTCTTGGACTACTTCTGCTGCACTTTTCATAGTTTACTCCAAAATAACAGATCGTTTTCTGTACGCAATTTCTGACAGTTTTTCGTTGTCTGCCAAATTACATAAATGATCTCTAAAATTATCTAGTGTTGAATAAAATATCTTGCCGTTAGCGTTCCCAAAATATTTGTCTTTGTGCCTGAAAAGGATCGCTCTGTACTTTTGTGTTTTGATTTCAATAACTCTGGTATTGACTGGCACAGGATGATAACTACCATCGTAGCCAAAATAAGCTGTCATAAAAATCAGGCAAAGGTGGTCAAGCATTTTTAGCCTTTTTTTTTGCTTTCTTAATATCTCGTTTTTTTTGTTTTTGCATTTCTGTTTGTTTCTTTCTGGCTCTTTTTCTTTCCTTACCTTTTCTCATTTCTAATTTCCTTGATTCGCCTGGTTAAGTCTCTCATGTGCTGTTCTGACCTTTTTTCTTTCCACTCGTACCAAATTGTATGCGATACTTTCCTGTTGCGATTTCTGATAAACCATCTGGCTTGTCCATCAATAAAATCATCGTAGTTAAATCCGCATTGTCCACATTCACATTTCATCCTCTGGCATTGTGCCATAAGGTGTTTCCAAATACTTTTTGATTCTCTCATTTACACGCTTTTCATTTTCTTTGTATTTTTTCTCGCTGGTTTCTTTTCTTTTTTTAACATCCAATTTTATATCAGCAATAATTTTAGCAACCCTCGCTTTTTCTTCTTTAGTCGGTGGTTTTCGTTCTATCATTTTGTAGGGTTGCGTTCTGAAAGAAAATTGATCTCTTGTTAAAATATTTTTTCTAATTGTATTTACTGTCGGCCAATCGTCAGTTGCTCTGCCAACCTGGTTGATAGCATAGACAATCCTTTCAATATCATCATCTTTATAACCAAGCGCTCTTAAATCCTCTTCCATAACTGATACGACTATTGGAAGTTCATCGGCTGCTGGTGCATAACGTAAATTCCTAGCAAGCATCTTAGTCATTTCCTGTGCGAGCATTTGGTATAGTTTGCTATTTTGTTTCTCTGAAGGCATCGATGGCTCTCCCAATTTTACCAGTTGATTTCTGTTTTTTATCTCTCAATGGAAATAATCCTTGCCAGTTACTTGCGATAGTTGTATCGACAATTCTCTGTTGATCCTCATGGCTACAACCCTCAAGCACCTTGATATTCTTTTTCAAAGCTAACTCGGATAATGGCTTTCGCATCAGCTTTCTATGTTCTTTAAATTCTTCTAATGCTTTCTTATTAATATTATCAGAAACAGATACAGATACAGAGACATAGGAGTTCGTCCTTGCAACGCTTTTCGATTCTTTATTTATCCGACACTTACGGCTTCTTTCAGTAGAACTGTCAGATTTATATTGTCGCTTATCCCACTTGATAGGTTGCCAGTCAGCATCGATATAATCGACCTCGATTAACTTGTTTTTAGTTTGTTCAAATTCGGCATCGGGAATATCCAAAGCCTTTTTGATGATTGATTCTCGATTCTTTGGAGACAGCTTGCGGTCAAGTACACCATTGCATTTAAGACATAGAATTATTATGTAATGTCGTTGTTCGGTGTGAGTGAGTAATTGCGATACAGGATCGGTCGCAAATTCGTGGTAAAAGCGAAACCAGGAGTTAGACAAAGAGATCGCCTTGCGGTTCGTTGTAAACCTTCCTCACCATCCGTACTCGTTTTTTTGTCGAGGCACAGATAATGACTCCTGACTCCTCTAAAAATCCTCTTTTAATTAGTTCGGTAATTCGTGGTCTGACAGCATTGGGATCAGAATATCCCAATTTCAGCATAACCTCTCGGTCTGTCATTGCTGTGTTTGTTTCAGATAAAAGTTCATAAATAAGGGCTTTCCGACCATTAAGTCGTTCACCTTCTTCTCGATATGCTGTGAGGCTATTAACGTGCATAATTTAAAAAAAAGGCGGTCAAAGACCGCCAAATAGTAAGGGAGAACTAATCATCTCCATACAGCAATTTTTCACGAGATAGCAGCTTTCCTGATTTCTCGTGGATTTTATTCGCCATTTGTTTTGAAATATCTCTATGCCCTGTGCGTATCATCTGAGCATAAGACTGTGATATACCTAGCATTTCGCCTATTTTGCGGTCGGCAGAACCCGGATATTTTTCATCTATCATATCGTGGAATTTCTTATATTCTGTATTCATATTGTGGAATATAAGTTGTTATGAAAATAATGTCAAATTGTTGTTGACGAGTTGGCAACAAATAGTGATAATCCCAACATCAATGAAGAGGAGTAGAAAAATGAATAAAGATAAAGCATTGGCGATAATTGCTGATATGCAAAAGCACACAGCTTTGGCGCAAGCTGAAATTCAGAAACAAATAAAAATTTGTGAAGAGAATGTTAAGAAATATCAGGAGCAGAAAAATGCAGACTAAATGGACAGGCATTATCGGAGAAGCAAAGCATTGGAAGATTGTACGAAACAGAGAAAACCGCAATAGGGTAATTAGAAATATTCTGGTTGCATTTTCTTTAGTTTTTACAGTTCTTTTTTTAATTAACTACTTTTTTGTAGGCCAACTATGAGCATCTGTGATAGTTGCAATAAAGAAACAGAATCAACAAGTCTGACAAAGGAAACAAGCGAGTGGCTTTGTGGTGATTGTCTTGATTCCTATTGCGAGGAACATGGACAATTCGGAGTATGTGTCGATCCTGACGGATGGAAAGGGGAATTGGAGAGAGATGATTAATAAGCTTGTAATCATTAGAGGTATTCCTGGTAGTGGAAAGACAACTCTTGCGAAAGAGAGTTATTCTAATTTTGTCCTATGTGAAGCAGATCAATTTTTTGAAACAGAAAATGGTTATGAATATGACCGAAATAAAATAAAAGATGCTCATGCGTTTTGTTTAGACAAAGTAAAACAAAATTTAGAAAAAGGTAAAGATGTTGTCGTTGCAAATACATTTGTGAAACTCTGGGAAATTGAGCAATATCTGAAATTAAGTTATCCAACAAAAGTAGTCGAGACTCTTGGCGAATATGAAAGCATACACAATGTTCCAAAAGATGTTGTAGAGAGAATGAAAAAACAATTTGAACCATACCATGATGCGTGGTACGAGGGTGTAATACTTTAAAGGAGAGAGTTGTGAAACCCAAAAAACATGAAGAAAAATTAATTAAACTGTATTTAACAGAAAAACAGGTAAAGAGAATTAAGGATGACGTTAATATGACTTATTCAATTCATGGTGGGTTTTCTAGTGATACGCAAGAAATCGTTGCAAATATTCTGTTGGGAGAGCTTAAAAAACAAAAGGAGAAAATAAAATGAAAGCTGAAAATGAACAATTACAAGATGATGATGCTGCTTACGAGCAACAAAGTAATGAAGAACACAGAAGGTGGGTTGAAGAAATGGATAAAGATAAAAAATACATAGCAAGCGTATCTATGAGTATTTTAGATAAATTTAAAAGACCTTTCCCAGTTGACCAACTTAAATGGAGAAAAGGTGGTGGTGGTAAAGAGCTTGTCTATCTTAGCGCTCAACAATACCAACATAGATTAGATGAAGTTGTCGGTACTGATTGGCAATGCGGATACAATGCTGTAACAGAATCAGGATTAACCGCTTGTCGTGTCGGCATTAAAATAGACAATGAATGGATATGGCGATCTAGCGGTGCTGGGCAGACTAATATTGAAGGCGACAAAGGCTCGTTTACAGACTCTTTTAAAAGAGCTTGCTCCGCTTGGGGAATTGGAAGATATTTATATTTTATTAAAGACAGAGACTTGCCTGAATGGGCAACACCTGAAGGTTACGACAAAAGAATGGAGAAGAAATATGGCTGAAGATAAAGAATTTGTAGATGGTTTATATATAAAAGATTCAAAGGCAGAATTTGTTATAGCAGCAATAGGCATTAACAGAAAACAATTAGGTAATTATTTAAGACAATCTGAAAAAGAATGGATTAATGTAGATATAAAAAGGAACAAAGAAGGTGTGATATATGGCGACATAAATGATTGGACACCAGAAAAGGAAAAAGAACCTAAACCAGAACCTAAACCAGAACCTAAGAAAGAAGAAGAAGATTTTGACGATGAAATACCATTTTAGGAGATAACCATGCACTTCTATAAAGAAAAAGGTGAGCCGTTTCATTATGTACCAATGACTACTAGAGAAGGTACTAGACCAACTAAGATGTCTGACGTTAAAAAGGTTTGGGATAAAGGCGAGTTATGCGTACCTAGTGTAACTACTGTGCTGAATATATTAAGCAAGCCAGCCTTAGAAAATTGGAAAATTAATCAGCACCTAAAGCAAGCCTTTGAGCTTGACCAGTCGGTATTAAGTTATGAGTTAGGTGGTTATGTAACGCTTGAGAAATATCAGGAAGAAGTAAAAAGACTGACATCTATTGAGATGGATTTAGCGCCTTCTGCGGGTACAAATTTTCATAAACTGATGGAAGATTATGTTAATAGAAATACAAAAGACGATGAAAATTATGAGTTAGCAGAAAAGGTGTATAAGACAATATTAGACAAAACAAGTTCAAAAGATTTTACAACAGAAAAAAGTTTTGCCACAGAATTATATGGTGGCTCTGTTGATCTCCACTCTGATGACTGGGTGATTGATTATAAAACAAAGCAGACTAAGGATAAGTTTAAACCCGGTAAGATGGCTTTTGACGATCAAGTAATGCAACTCTCAGCTTATCGGGAAGGCTTGGGATTACGCAATGCAAAATGTGCCAATGTGTTTGTTTGTCTTGAGGATGGTCAAATCGACTTTCATGTTCACTCAGAAAAAGAACTTGAACAGGGCAAGCATTTATTCAGCCACGCACTTCAAATTTGGTATATCAGGAATCGCTCAGATCATTGTCAAAAGTAATACTGATTCCCATAGAGTGAAATTCTCTTATCATTTCTTCCCATGATCCGTAGGTTAGTTCAAGAGGACCATTAGCACCAAGTCTTTCGGTTAATTCCTCAGACTCGTGACTCAAGTATTTCTGATAATGCTCGTCTATTTCGGTTTTAATGACAGGTTCGTTCATCCCACACCCCTTATAGCTTCTTCCTCAATACCTTATATTCACCAATAATGCAAGACTTAATAATGATGCTGACTCCGCCTACTGAGCCGTCATCTAAGAGCGTATCAGCCACTTTCAGGGTTTTTTCATCTTCATCTATCAGGAAGGCTACTGTCTTTGCTACGGCTGGCTTTTCAGATTTTACATCCTGAATTGAGGTCCACTCAGACGATCCAAGATGATCTTCCCACATCACCAATATAAGCGGTTTTTTATCCATTTCTAACTCGCTTAATTCCAGCAGTATGCCGTTCTACCTCACCGAAATCTTTGTCTAAAATAATGGCTTGAATTTCTCTCCCGGCTCGATAGCCAGAATCTATTGTCCAAGCATCGCCTGGTGCGAGTGTCCGAAAGCTCTCAACTATGACACTCATATTTTCAAAACTTTTTTTGGTATGTATATGACCATGCCAGCAATACTTAAACTCGCACTCCCAGTCCTTCTCAGCACAATCGACAGCCATTACGGCTGGTAATTTATCAGGGCGAGGAAGATGCCCATGCGTGATACCGATAAGGTTATTGCCAAACCGATAATAGTACATGGCTCTGGGAGAATCCTCGATAATGACTCGTTTGTTTGATTCGTAAAAGGTGGCTAAAGCACAACTTAATGCAACGTGGGAATGAGGATCGTGATTGCCAGATACATTTCTGACTCTGACTATCTTATGTTTGGTGAGTGCTTTTTCAATGAAGTATCTTAAAACGTAAATGCCAGATTGAATAATTTTTGAGAATCTGGAATCCGCATCGAGAGGGTTTTTGTTGGCTGGTGTTTGATTTAACGAGTCGTCTATGTGGTAGAAATCGCCAAGCTGTGCGATTAATATTTCTTCTGTTGATGGGATTGCTTCGATAATTCTGTCGGCTGCATCTGTTAAGTCTTTACAACCTATCTTTAAGTCGAAATCTTCTTTAGCTTTTTCTTCCCATGAAAGCATACCTAAATGTGCATCACCAATACAGATACACGCTAGAAGGTCTTTGGTTTTTACTTTAGGTGCTTTAGTGCTGATAGACCTGACTTTAACTTTTTCATTAAACGCTGAAACAGTATCATCAATGATGTCCTGGAGACTTCTTTGTCCTTTTTGCGCCTGACCTTTAACCCATGTCGCGGACGGAGAACCAGCTTCATTATATAAAGTAGATTGGCCAGATTGTTGTTTTTGTTTACGCAAGCGAATCCGATAAATTGTATCGGCTATTGTCGCTCTTGCTACACTATGTTCTATTGATGCTTTGGCTTGAGACTTCCCTTCAGAGAGAGTCTTTATGTAGGCCGTTTCTTTTTCAGTTATGCAATAGGGTAATAACCCGGCATAATCTGGTTCTTTGGTAAAGGCCATAGGGCTGCCTCATTATTATTTTTAGAATATAAAACAGGTTAAATAGCCCGCAATAAAAAACGCAACATATTTCAACATAGGCGGTAGGCTTTCAATTATGTCATTGAAATCTGCCACCCACATTTTCATCTTATCCCACATTCGTTCTGCTCCTTCTGAAACTAATTCAGCTAATTCTTTCATTTTGTACACCACGCTAATATATATCCAATAATAAAAATAATAATTAATATTGGTAGCAGTAATATAAATTTAATCAGGTCTGAGATAACCATTCTTATTTTCGTAAGTCTTTGTTTCTTCGTTATTTTCGGATATGCTGTACTATCTCTTTTTAATATAAGTGGCTGTAATCGCCTGACATTTGCCCGGTTATTTGCCTTTTGGTATTCCACCTGTGTATCGATCAAATGAGCGAGCGCCAGCTAAACCGAGCATACCGAGTAAAATCGGTAGCAACGAATTAGTGTCAAGAGTCGGAATATCTGGAAGGTCTACACCAGCAGCTAATAATATAAAAACTAAAAAAGGTTGTAAGATATATGTATACCCTAAAGATATTACGCATATCCAACCGCAAGCTGGTCGCCAGCCACCTTTAAATAGTGAACTAGATGAGGCTTCGGCTTCGTTTACTTTTATCTGTGCGAGAGCTATTGCCTGTCCGTGTCGTTCTGCCATCGTGGATAACTCTGCGGCTATCCTATTCTTTTCATCTTTATCCTCAATAAATTTGTCGAGTAACGATGCGACTGGTCCTATGAGAGCTTGTAACATTTTAATCTCCTATTGCCAAATACAGCTTGCCTGGCTACACAATCCAACGCTGCCATTACCTAAAGCATATAATTCGTTTTTTTCTGCTGGTTTACACATCGGCCGAACATAAGAAATATTTTTACCTTTATATTCTAATCTTAGCCTTGCTCTGAACTTTTCACTTAATCTGTGTTCGTGGCACTCCATTGCTGTTTCAAATTCTAAACCAGTCGGCTTTATATCAATCCTTCCAGATGAATTGTAAAAGTAAATAACAAGTATTATTACCCATTTCATTCTATTTCTTCTGGATTAATAAATTGCCCATATTTTTTTACTTCCAAATGACAATGCGGTGTTATGCCTTCATATCGTTTTGTTAAATCCTGGACAGTTCCGATAGGTGTTTCCAGTTCCACATAGTCATCAACTTCCACGAGTGGTGAGAGGTAGAAATAGCGATAATTGTAGCCAGATGCTGACACTTGGACATACCTGAAACTTTGATCATCTCCATACGGATAGCCGATCTTAGTTACTAAGCCTGATTTTATGGGAAGTATGTGCATCCCAACCGGGCAAGCATAATCGATTCCTTTGTGAAGTCTGTTATCACCGCCTCTTGGTGCGCCATAATAACCAGCTCCATGATTATCTTGTTGTCTAACAAGTAACTTAGCTTTCATCTAAAATTTTCAACCTCTTTTTCTCATTACGATAATTAAGGTGTTTATAGATAGTCGATATTATCAATGCAACAAAAGCAATGCCAATCGAGATTAGTGCGGAAAAGTGGTCTAAAACTGAAGCAATGCAACCCCACGAACTGCATCCATATATTACAAAATCCAAGCTCTTAACAACCTCGTGTTTATACATTTATTCTTCTTCTTTATTATGCCTTACTGTAAAATCACTATCAGAAGCCCAATATTCTTCTTCTGATATATTGTTCCTTTTTGGATGACGGACTCTAAAATATTCATATATAAGATCGTGTTTAGTTCGTTTCGCCCACCACAAAATTCCTGACGTAAAATACAAGATCGCTATTGGAGCGCAGATTGCACCAAATATAACTAAATTATATCTATTAGACTCGTCAATATAAATCCACTTTTCAGTAAAGCTCTGGAGTAAAAGTTGAAAAGCTGAACCCGCTAAAACACCAATTACACATGACCATATAAGGCTCTGCTTGTATGTCCAATGTTTGTAAGGGTTATCAGAGCGCCATAGTTTCTTGACTATGGTGATTAAAAAAACACCAAAAATTCCGCTTATTATTAATGGAAAAAAGAGTATGAGGGCATAGAGAGGTACATCAGTCACTAGGTTTACTCGGCCACATTATAAATCACCCACTTCTTTAATAACTGCTTCCATACCTTCTTTTAATTTATCAATGGAATCAGCGTTAGTTATTTTAGTATTTGCTGTAGAATCTCTTAAAACTTTTTTCTTATCAGCTACCGCCTTTTTATTATCAGCATCACCATCTTCATCAGCACGTTGGTATGCAATATCTAATTCTTGAAACTTAGGTACGCGAGCTTCTCTCACCTTTTCTTTAGCGATAACTTTTGCCTTATCTAAATCAACCTCAACACTCTTGCCCTTAGACGTTACCCAAGAATTTCTGAACGTCCTGTCCGATGGAACTGTATCAACTTCAACAACATTTGCTGAGTCTCTGCAATTTTCAGGAACACATTTGATTAATACATTGTCCATCGTGTTTCCCTTTGCTAAAAAATTAGGATCAGGAATAACAACAACTGCTATGCCATTTTCCGCTTGATATACTATTCTTTTATCAGCCATTATTGATCTCCAAAAGCAACTACAGAAACTTTGCCATAATCTGTAGCAGTACCAGTATGCCCTTCCCTTGTGTTGACATTAAATCCGCCAGTAGCCATACCATCTATGGCAACAACACCTCTAGTGCTATTAGTAACTGAGCCTGTTGCAACAAAATTAGCGGAATCAAAATCTGTGTCTATCGTAAGTGCATATATGCCAGTTCCAGAATCACTAAATCCCGCGCTATTAAATGAGTCAAGAATCGCGGCTGTGCCAGTTCCTTGAAAAGTACACCAATATTTTGCTCTCCCCGAATTAATTTCAGCAGGAGTAGAGGCTTCACCACCACTCGCATCTTTGAGGTTCGTAACATTAGCATCTGTTACTGTTAGGTCTGTGCTTGTTAATGTACTCATGATTTTTTATATTTCTCCTTAACAGCAGTTCTTTTAGCTTGCAGTTCCTCAAGATGGTCTGTGTCTAGCAGAGCATGGACACACTCGGATATTGAGGGATATTCAGTAAGCCTCTTAGTCTTATAGTCAGAATCATCAAAAGCCTTCTTTGCCTCTGCTTGAGCAGCAGCGATAGCATCTTTTTCTTGTTGTGTATAATCTCTTTCAGTTCTTTCACCTGTTGATACATTAATTTCAATTACATCAGCCATTATATTTTCCTTTATTGAAATTGGATATTTACTCTGCCAGCATCAAAAGCATCAGAGCCGTCCATAAATATTTTTAATTGAGTTAAATCGCCACCTAAATCTACATGACCACCACCACAAAAACATTCTGTTTGAGTAGAGTCTCTTGCACCTGTTACACTAGAAACCCACTCATCTCTACTAGCATCAACTAGGCTTAATATCTGTGTAAAATCTCTTATTTCAGATGCACCAACCCCTTCAGCAAGAAGTAAACTATTAGTAGCAGTCTCAACAGCTACTCCGCCACTATTTAAACCAACAATAATTGAGCTATAACCAGATGTTACTATGCCACCAGCTGTGCCTAATTGAGTTCTAATTTCTACTGTGCCATTAGTTGAAACTTCAATTCCCATAACTATTATTCTTGACGTTCCCGCTGGAATACTTGAATAAGTAACTGCTGTGCCTGAAGTAGTTGCAACAGACGTTCCTAAAGTAATACTGTAAGGATTCGCCCCAGCCGCATTTTCGATCTCTTCGGTTACAATTTTTGCGCCTTGAATTTCTGTTGCCATTATTTATTCCTCATGCTTTGGGGTTATCAGATTTAACTATAGCGACAGTATCTTTCCAGTTAGTCGTATCATTTACTAAATCCCAATACTGCATATCAAGTTGTTCTTGAATAGATGGATATTCAGCCCTACGTTTAGCTTTATGCCCCTCACTTGCCGTCCACTCAGCTTCTGCCGCATCTACAATTTGCTGCGTTAGTGTTGGTAATGAATCAGGCCATTCTGTTATAACTCCATCTCTGGTTGAGATACCACCCACATTAGGGTATTTCCATCCCAATGCCTCTGGATTTTTAGTAGTTATACTCATGCTCTAAACTCCATAATTGTTAATGATGTAGCAAATACTCCGCCCATTAACCGCGATCCGCCAGAACCATTAATGGTAACTGTGGCAGCAGAATCAGCACCACCTCTTAATTTAAAAGTAGTTGCAGACGTAGTTCCAGCACTCATAACATGGGTTAATACTACTTGACTTGTTTGTGTTCCTTGATCGTCTGACCAGTTAGTCGCTAGAGCATTAGCAGTTGAATCTTGAAAAATTGCCAATCCAAGATTTCTACCTGTACTTGGTTTCATTTGTGCAATAGCGGTTATAAATAATTTATTATCAGCGTGTTGTGGAGTTATAGCTTGTGTTAATAATTCTCCACCCTCTGTATTCTGAGGGATAGAATCATCCTCTGGTATAGTAGTTGTAGTAGTGGAAACTGCCCCAGTAGATGTAGCTTGAATTTGAACTAATCTCGCTTGTTCTACTCCAGCAGCCGTTGCTATCGTATCTACGTTAATTTGTGACATTTTTTATCCTCAAATAATATTCCATTGTGAACCCGATGGGATCGTAATGGTATCTTCGCTTATTGTAATTGGTCCAGCCGTCATGCCGTTTATGTTTTGATAGACAGTATTTGTACCACTCCCCGCATCTGAAATAGTCACAGCAGAACCACCAAAGGTTAGTGCTAGTTTCATAGAACCTGAAGCAACATCTCTGACAAAATATTGTGTACTTGCTAACCACCCATTAGGTAAGTCACTTCCTGTTAGTTGCACCATATCGCCATCGGCAAAGCCATCTGAACTTCCCTTATTGTTAATCGTATTAGCAGAGGCATCGGCAGTAAATGTAGTGCTGTGATCGCTTAAAGTAATGTCCTCTTGAATATTGGCTGAATTAGTCCTAATGACAGCGTTTGCTCCCTTGCTAGGACCGCCAGCAGAGCCATAAACTAAATCCGTGCCGTCCGAAACTAGCGCCTGTCCAGATGCTCCGAGAGCAAGCCGTTCTTCGACACCACCCGAACTACCTCTTATGACATCGCCACGAGTTGTAACAACACTTGTGCCACCGCCACCGATTATTTGAAATCTAGTTCCGTCAAAAACCAGAGGTATGATCTGTCCATTTTTTATATCGCCAGAAACGAGTGCAGTTGTGCCACTCTTAGTTATAGCTCTTGCTCCGATTGAATTTATATTAATCGTGGTCGCACCAGTATTATTACCAGCAGCGATAAAATTAAAATTCTGCCCAACTACATAAGCTGCAACAGATAAAGGACCAGTTGCGGTAATCGTATTCGTTCCAGAGACAGAGGTTAATTCTGTTAAATCGCCATCAATAACTTGTTTCGCTTGAGCATAATCAGTAAGAGCAGCAGCAGCACCAACCCCTGTGTGTCGGTTTGTACCCATAGGAAGATTCCCTGTGGCTGCGGTTTGTCCGTCTTTGACTAAGCAATTTGTCAAGCCATTAGTCGCAATATCTGTCATTGTATTGTTATGAGTTGTACTTGAAATTACAGTACCACTAACAACCGGGTTTCCAGCAACTAAGGAGAATACTCCTGAACCATTAAATGCCATCTTTTATTTCCTCATTTATATTCTTCATCTTGTAAGCCCACCATTTCTTAGTTGGTTTACTGTTTCATTTTCATCTATGAAAGGGTAATAAGCAGCTTGACCTATTCTTGCAGATCGTTCTGGTGTAGTTGCTTTTGTTATTCGCCCAGCAGTTTGTCCACCTTTAACCGCTAATTCTGACACAAGTCTAGGAGATGTTAATAAAGCACCAGATAAAGCTACTGGATTTACAAACCCAGTTAAAGCACCAATTGCTGCAAGTCCAGGCGGTACATTTGCAAAACCGCCTCTTGGCATCCAAGAACTACCAGTTTGTCCAGCAATCCTATCCAAAATATTAGCACCACCTTGTTCTTCTAATAATTTAGCGAGATTTTCTCTGCCACCCCAAGTCGTATTAACATTATCCTTTAAGACAGATTGTAATTTTCTAAGCGCTGTTTCTTGTTTTGTAATATCACGACCAAGACTTAAAACTTTTTCAATTTGTTTGGTTACTGAAATAGAGCTTTCAAACTCTTTCATTATTTTCGCATATTCAGGGCTTTCTCTAATTATTGTTTTTCTAATAGCATCGTACATTTTATCAACTACATAACTAGCTTTAGTTGCATCAAGTTTATCAGGTCTTAAATCACCAATAAGTTGTTTTAATTTATCAAAACCAACAGTTGTTCTTAATTCTTTAGGACCATTTTTCCATTGTAAAATAGCTTCTTGAACCTCTTTTACTTTATTAACAGTAGATTTACTAACTGTCCATGTATTACCAATTTTAAATTCTTTTAATATTGACTTAAAAGCATCATCAATATCTTTAAAATTCAATACTGTTTTTGATTCACTAAGTTTTGCCATATCTGTCAAATACATATCTGTTCTTGCTTTGTGCATCGACCTCAATGCTGCGTTAGCTTCAACTACAACAGATTCTAATGGCTCACCACCACGCAGATTATTTAAAGCAATTTCTAATCTTGTACCGCCTTCTCTAGCAGCATCAGCTAATTGTCTGTAAGTCTTACCGCCTGTGCCTGTTATCAAACCAGCAACTTCGCTAATACCTTTACCAGTAGCTTCTAATGTTGGTTTAACAACTTTTTGATACCCAGTTCCAAGAATAGGTCCAGCCACTTGCCCACCAGCTTCAAGCATTGCACCTTCTTTTATATTACCACCAACCCTTCTAAGTTCATCAGCAACGCTACTAGATGGCGGTTTATTACCAAGAAATCTATCAGCTATATTTGTCAGTTCTTTCCCACCAGCATAACCAAGAGTACCGCCAGTGACAGCACCAACTGGACCGCCAGTACCAGCACCGATTACACTTCCACCCGCTAATCCACCAAACTCTGCAAGTGGTCTAAGTACCTCTGTTAATGCGCCAGCAGCACCATAAAGTCTTGGATTCTTTTGCCCCCATTCTGGAACATAGCGATCATCTTTTGGTTGAGTAGGAACATTACTAGGCGGTGGTGTAGTTACAGGTGATGTAGTTACAGGTGGTACTGTGATACCTTTACCGATTGTGTTCGCAGTAATATCTTTGTTAGTTAGAGAATCTAATTTTCTAATTTCAGCAGCAATTCTTTTGGCATCGCTAACATTACCAAGTTGATCAGCTTTTCTTAAAGCATTTTCTAATTCTTCTTTAGTAGGCATAATTATTCTTCTTCTTCTTTATATTTTTCCATAAGCTCTTCCATAGATAAATCTTTACCACCTGTAATTTGCTCAAGCAATCTTTCTTTAATTTTAATTTGTGCTACTTTATTTTCAATAAACGATTTAAGAACAGCCTTCTTTTCATCTGGATGTGCATCTGGATCACCCAAAGTAGCCTTGAGAGCTTTACCTTCTTCAACAGTAAATTGAGCGCCAAAAGTCTGCCTCAATAACGGCAATATTTCATTATCAACTTTTGATGTATATTCCTTTCTTGCAATCGCACCTTTATTCATATCCATGCCAAGTTGTCTTTGAATAGCATCGTACCCCAACCCAGCTTCAGTATATGTTGCTATTTCCGCAAGCGCACCTAACTCTTCAACAACTTCTTGTAATCTTGGTAAATTAGCTTCAAATTCTGCAAGGTCATTTCTAACTGTTGCTATATTCTTCCCTATTACTTTACTTTCTTCGATTTGTTGCTGTTTATCAGCTTCAGGTTGAGTTGTTGCTTTGATTTCTTTTAAAATTGCTTGTAATTTTAGTTTTGCTTCAACAGGAATATTTGCATTTTTTATTTCATTTTCAATAGTTAGAAAATCAATTTTTCCTTTTTGTTTAACATCTTCTTTGAGTTGAACAAATTTAGATGAAATTTCTGCAAAAACTTCTTGTTCAGGTCCAGTAAGTGTGTTGTAAAATTCAAAATTTTTCTGTTCTGCTGTCCTATTGTCAGAAACGCTAGTAGTTTTATCAGTAAGTAAATTCTTAATTTGACTTTCAGCAATCAGTTTTTCCATATCAGGACCACCTTCAGCTAACGCTTCAAGTATGTCAGGTCTAGTAGCTTCTCTTCTTGTAGAACCACCAAAAGCATAATTAGGAACAACATTGCCTTCAAATTTATCTCTAACACCCTCTTGTTCTAATCTTAAAGCCTTTGCAACGGCATCTGATCTTAACTGTTTATTTGCTTCTTCTTTTTTTCTGGCACTCTTTTCTGCAAAAACAGCAGCAGCAGCTTCTCCCAGTTTAGCGATTCCTTGCATTGGAGAAGGTGGTATAACGTAACCACCAGCAGTTCCCATATTAAGAGGAGTCATAGATTGCTGTCTTAATGAATCAGCTAACGCACGTTGTCTGTTGATGGTATTAGGATCGGTAAAAGATACTGACCTTACACCACCAAAATTAGGTTGAGTTACTTTTTCATCATCTGGTCGGGTTCTATACGGATTATAAAATGCCATTTTTTTCCTCTTTTAAAATAATCAAACACGCTTTATCCATGTAGTGACGGATAATGTTTTTAATCTTTGGCTTGTCTTTTATAAAACTTGCAAATCTTTCTCCAAATCTTATGTAAAGTTTAAGCAACCACTTAGGTGCTAATGTAAACAACCATTCTCTGAAGATTAACCACTTAGGATTGGTTTCGCCATATATTGCTCTGGCTACCCAACAACCTAAATAAGAACCATAAGCACCGATACCAGCAGAACCAAGACCAAATAATCCTGACATTGTATTACCAGCTTGTGCCATTTGTTGATTATAGGTATTCATCGCTGCTTGATGTTGCTGACCAGCAGCACCTTGAATATTAGGCGGTGCTATTGTTGCACCCTGATAACCTTGAAATTGTGGCATCATTGGCTGATTACCTGTACGCAGAGCATTAACCTCTGATAAAGGTAAACTACGCAAAAATGCCTGTTCCTGAATACCGCGACCGCGTTCACCAGCTTGCATACCATATAACCGCGATTGTTCGCCACCAGCAGCTAAAATAGCAGCCAGTCTTAAATCATTCTCTTTGCGGTCTAATTGGTCCATAGCACCTTCAAAGGCACTACCACCAGGATTATGTCCTCGAACTAAAAGGTCTGTCTCAGTCGCTTGACGTTGAGCATCAAGTAAAGGTTGTTCTCTTGCTAAAATAGCATTAGAGATAGCATCTCTTTCCGCTACTGTCGGTTGTGTTGTAATATCACCAACCTGGCTAAGATCAAAAGGAGTTCCTAAACCCTTCCCAACCTCAGTTAATCCTTGTTCGGCAATACCGCCAAGCTGAGTACCAATTCGTTGTTCCTGGTCGAGTCTTGTCTGTCCAAGTGGAGTTAGGGTATCGGTTATAAATACTTCATCGCCTGGTCTAAAATCAACATCTCTTCGACCTAGAGGATTAATAAAACTAGGATTACCTAATTTAGCAGTAGCTCGTGCAGCATCAATATTTGCTTGTCCTTGAGCCACAGCAGCACCTCGATAGTCTGGCGCTGGTGGTGGACTAGGTTTTGAAAAATATATTATTAAACCTAATCTTGAGAGATAATTCTCTACAAATTTTACTATCGTTTTAACCACTTACATTCTCCTTTTAACATTCCGTAAACAAGCATATCATCGTCTTTTAATGCTCTTCTCATATTACCTTCTAATTTAAACCCTAAATGTTTATCAAACTTTCTTGCATCCTTATTTGACTTAGGAACAAGACCTGTAATTCTTTGTACACCAAGTTGATTAAATGGATAATCAAACATAGCGTGTAAAAACTTTTTAGTAAGCCATCTCTTCCCTTCTTTCCCAGCTATGTGAGCGCAGATATTTTCTCCTGAAAAATGGTTATATAGCACTCCCGCTATCAGTTCGCCATTCTTATCGAGCAATCCTATACAACTATAATTCTCAAAAGGAAAATGAGTATTATCTGTTTGCTCCGATACGAAATCTGCAATTTTCTCTTTCGGTTGAGTAATAATCAAAGTAAGTTACCTTATAATACATCGCCTACCTCATACAGAAAATCCGTTGCTTCCCATCTCAGCTCGTTAGTCGTACCACCTGACTGAGATTGAAGTCTTAGTGCAGCAGCAGTTCCGACAGCAACTAAAGTCTGCCAGTCTCGAATAACCGCTAAATCTCCACCCCATCTCCCAGTATCCCATACCGCAGTATCCCATACACCACCTGTAATTGGACTGAAGGTCAGACTAGCATTAACAGGTACATCTTCATAATCCACGTTAAGTGCAGCCGAGAAACTTGGATTGCCGTCTGATAATAGGATTGGTCTTATCATTTTAAAATGTTTTATAAGCCCTCGTGAACCAAAATATGAGAAGGCTTGTTTTGCTTCTGCATCAATATTACTGGTGTCGTCTTTATCCTGACTCCAGAATTTAAAGACTTTTCCATTACCGCCAAAATAGGCATCACTTCCGAATAACTCCCAACAGTTCGCCTCAATATTGGTAAACTTACCCCAAGCACCAGTTAGTGTATTCATTGCGTACTGAACCTGATCTGAGCCTACTTTTTCAGGAATATTTAAAAGCAGCATTTCAGCTTGTGGGAAAAGAAATAATTGCCAGCCAAAGTTACCGCTGTATTCAACAGAGGCATTACTAACATCGGCTTGTATTTTGTCCGTTATCGCAACATTAGGTGCAACATCACTTGAGGATAATGCCTTGCTCATAGGGTAGACACCTTGCTTGGTTAATATAAGCAAGTCTCCGCCATATTTGACCATTGGCCGATCACCGATTGGTTCACCAATGTGCCAGACTCCGACCAGACTGAAAGTAGCAGCAGCAGCGGGATCAGTACCTTCAAAGACTACGACTTCTCCTTCGGAAGTAATCGCTACCCAGTAGTCGTCTAATCCTTCGCCAGCATCAATAGTCCATGCACCGCCAGCGATAATTCTACCACCACGCTTTACTATGCCATTTAAGTTGATCTCAGTAGCACCACCGCCAACTCCATTTGCTGGGAGATACCAGCAAGATAAAGAATTTTTCTCAACAGCCCATAATCTTCGTTTATGCGTAAACGGCTTATCTAAAAGGCTTGTTGTAACATTGGTAATCGCTGGAGTTGATGAGGCAGTAATCGTTACCCAAGCTGAACCATTATGATAACGTGGCTGATCAGTACCATTAAAAGCACAAAGCCAGTTTGTGCCAGATGAATCCATATAATTAATATGTTGCCATTTAGCATTGGTAAGAGAAGTAACCTCTGCACTTCCCACCGCACCAGCACTTGTTACGTTAAAAATACTTGTACCAGCAGCAGCATATAATTTCTGTGTGCCGTCTGATTTGTTATAAGCCATTAACGACTCAACTTGCGCTCCTAAACCTGTCACATGAGAGGAATAACCTCTTCTTACTCTAATATCAGATGTTTGAGGAAACCAATTATCTAATTGGATAGCATCCTCTGGTTTCATGTCTGCAATCGAATCACGACTGTTCAGACCACCGACAGGCGATGTTATTGATACTTGCCCACTAAGTTTGCGCCTTGAATTTCTAGGTTGTTTTAATAGTGCTGCCTGTCTCACGATATATCCCAGTTGCCTTGCGGTACAAATAATCCAGGTCGATATTCTGCAAGACCACCAGCTAAATCAAGTATTGGTTTTGTTGCCTCTCTTGCAACAGCATCAGCAACTCGTCTTTCGTATTTATTATAATCTTCGGCATAAGCTAAACCCTTTGCTTGTTTCCACCGCCAGATTATTCCCATTGCCATTATCTTCTCGGATATTCTGCCAATATCAGCATCAGCAAGCCAAGAATCTTGCGTAGTACCACCAGATGATTCACACCAATGATTACTTATATATTCAAATGCTACTGTTTCAAATCCTGTTGGTACTGGATTAAACAACAGTAAGTTCCCCATAAAACGATATTGATCAAATGGTCCAGATACAGGACTTGCTTGTAATCCCTGATAAGCTCTGGCCGTTAATGGTCCAAATACTGGTCGTCTTTGTGTTCTGTTCCACATTGTCTCGTTAGTAATTCTGACTGCACTTGCATCAAAATCGCCAGCAGTAATAATTGAACTTATTGTACCTTGTGAGGCTTGAACGAGTCTGGCTTTACCACCAGTTGAATAAGTGCCGTAGCTTGAAGAGTCAGTATCATCGAGTGAAAAAGTATTAGCATTTACTCTAGTAATGGTAAAGCGCAACCCATTTAACTGAGTCATACCTTCAACATCCGCAATATCTACCTGATCACCAGTCGAATAACCATGACCATTAGACGTAACAACTGCTGGGTTAGCTTTAGTAACAGCAGTTATGGTGTTAGCATCACCACCAGTTATAAAGGTTACTTCTTTGGTCATAGACTGCCAGGTGTGTCGCTCTGCCAATTCTTCGCCTTCTTCGTTTGCTAAAGCAAGCACCTGAATAATCTGTTCATCAGTATTGCCCGCAACGGCTGAAGGAGCTGCGATACCAATCCTTCTGGTAACTTGTTGAACCATTGTTAATAATGACATTATGTTTTCTTTTTCCTCGTTTTCTTAACTGGCTGAGATTCTAGTGCTTCTAATCTAGCCGTTAAGCTACTTAAATCCTCTGTTAATTTTTTATTCATATTCTTCTGGTCTTTTAACTCAGATTGTAGGGCAGATATTTTCTCTGTTGCCTTACCTTGTGAGTTAGAAGAATCTAGCCATGCACGAGCTTTTTGTTTCATTACTCTTGAACCGATACCTAGAGACATTAGAGTTTGCTCATTAGCTTCTGCTAAATCCTCAACAGTTCGTATTCTGGCTGCAATAATATTTTCCTGGTCAGATGGTCCTAAAACTGTCCACCCTCTAATCGGTGTACCATCGACAGGCATTTCCAAACCTTCTTTCCATGCCTCGTACATTCCTTTTATAGCTTGGACATACTCAGCCTTAAATCTGCCATCTCTGATACCCTGAGTGAGTTGTTCTACCCATTCATGGTAAATTCGTGGAATTTCATCTTTACTCCCGGCTGGAGTTATAACTGCATAATCGACATCAACTGCGACATAATGACCAGCTTCGATAGAAGCATTACGATCCTCATGTGGCCTTACTTCAAATTTAATAAAAGGTGGTCTATCTTCCATTACTCCGGGTTGCATATCATTTCTCCTGTTGTTGAACAAGAAAAGGGGAACTTGCGCTCCCCCTTCGTTTACTAGGTTTACTACTTCTTAAAATGGAAAACAGCAGACAATTTCGTTGTCTGAAGCATCTCCAGCAATCGCACAAACATTGTCTGTAACTGCTGCTGATACATCAAGTGTTCCATCACCAGCTCCAGTTGGAGTTAGTGGATCACCATCAGCGCCCGCAGTTAAAGCAATAGTTAGTGTGGCTGCACCTCTTATTTGAAACCAGCCAAATTGCCCATCGGTCATAACAGCTTGAATTACACCAGCACCGATTTCAACAGAATCACTCAAGTCACTTGTGACTATATTGGTCTTGTATCCATCTAGTAGGTAGTAATATGCGACTTCGCCAGCTACCGCAACAGCAGCAGAGCCATCATCCCATTGCATATATTTATACAATTTACCATCGCTAGTTTGTCCGATTGTACCTAATGCCCATTCCTGTGACGTATCGATACGAGATGTAAGTATACCAGTTATATATGACATAATTTATCCCCTCGCTTACGCTTTTTGGACACCTTGAAGTGAACGATTAGAGCAAACTAAGTTACCCATCCAAAGAATAGGTATTACTACCGCATCCTGGTTGATAGCTTTGTCTTGATCTAGCTCGGTCATGTCAGCATCACGATGCGTGACTAACTCCAAGTAATCTGTGTTTAAGAAATACGCATGAGCTGCTGGGATGCCTGAACCGCCATCAAAAGTAACGTCTGCGTTGTGATATTTTAGCGAAACAAAACCGCCATCAGCGCTAGAACCAGAGGTGTAGCGTTTAATAGATGTTTGGCTTTGCTCGAAAAATGTGTAGTAAGTGTTATCCATAACGATTAAGTCAGGTTGGTCGCTTCCACGAGAAACCGCAAGCCACAATGGAAGCATTAATGATTCCATAGTACCTGAAGCCACAGTAATAGCACCACCACCTTGCAATGGAGCAGCAGCACTTTGTAGTATGCTTTTCCAAAAGGTAAATGTTGTACTATTGATTCCACCAACTGTTCCAGTTCCCGCATCGGACACGAGTGCCTGTAACCCATTAACTTGATTCGTAGCCGTTCCATCTGAATACATATCAGAGGAAAAGTTATTTTTGAAAGTACGCATTGCATTTGTAATGCGTGATTTCGCCAAGTTAATGATACGACTGTCGCCATTATTAACACGTAGTTCGTAACCTGAAGCGGTTACGTGTACTGCTATTTGCTTCCAATTATATTCAGCAGATGAAAGCACATCACTCGCATTGATATTGAGAGTGTCATAGCCTGAATACCTCTGATAAGTGCCATTTTCGGCATAATCTAAAGGCGCAACAATGCTAAGACCACCATCTTCGACACGTTTACGACCGCGTCTATTCATACGAGCTAGAAGTGCATTATTATTGCTGACATTGTCTGCAAATTGCTTTTTATGCTTACGGAACGTGGTCGATACCAGTTCGGTAAACGTGCTATTTGGACTTGCCATAAAAATTGACTCCTAAAAATTAGTGTCTGTTATTGATTGAAGCTAATGTTTCCTCAAGTGTATCTTTAATATCACCTGAAGCATCAGTAGCTATCCCTTCTCTTGCTAACGGCTTTGTTGAAAGGTTAGTCTGAGCTATCTTGCTTGCCTGTTTCGACTTCTTTTGTGCTTCCTCTTTGCGCTTTTTATTCGCTTGTGTCAATTTGACACTACGAATCTGAGGGTTTGCCCAACACGCGGTTTCATAGGCTTCTTCTAGGCTGAGTTGTCGGCCTTGTCGTTCAGCGTTTTCAATCAAATCTGCCATGTCATTTCTGACATCGTCAAAATGGACGTTTCTAATGTTTCCTTTTTCATCGACTTGATTTTGAAAACTACCAATCGAGGTAACTGCTTCTTGCTGAGTCTGCTGTTGAGTAGCCTGTTGCTGAGAAGCGTAAACTTGTTCTAAATTATTAATTTTTTCCTGTAACGGATTCAGATATTGCTGAAGTTCAGGGATTTCCTGTTTCTCAGTATTTTCTGCGTTGGCAGATGAATATTGAGATAAATCAGCACCATACTGTTGTGCTATCTGCATCACTAATTGACCACGCTGCTGCGGTGTGCCAGAGCGTAATCGGTAAGCTGTATTTAATAAACTCTGGACTGTCTTTATCGGATCAGAGTTTTCTGACCGAATCATAGCTTCGTAGGGCTTTATAGCCTCACCAATACTACGTCCGTAGTTTGCAGCTTGTTTATACATCGAGATGCCTTTTCCAATATCGGCTTCTCGTTTTATTATTTCATCTTGTATATGTTTTGGAAGTTTTGAGAAAGATGCTTTACCTTTAGCCGACCATGTTGAAGGTGGCCTTTTAGATTGCGTTTCTCTTTCTTCAGTAATGTCCTCAGAATCAGCCTCTTCTTCCTGAGTTTCTTCTTCAGGTTGTGGCTCTTCTTTGGTTTCCTCTTTAGCTTCCTCTTCAGGTTCTTCCTCAGATTCGGCTACTATTTCTTCTTCTTCTTCAACTTCTTCAGAGACTTCCTCTTTAACTGCTTCAGGTTCTTCATCTCTTTTATTAATTTCATCGAAAGTTTCTGCGAGTGACTCATCGAGTGATTTTTCTTCTTCTACTGCTTTTTCTTCTTCCATTTTCTCTCTCCTTTGTCAAAAGGTTAAATTTCTAATATATAGGCTGTTCCTGTCTTAAACTTTCTACTATTGGTGCAGCACCAAATGGCGCTAGACTCATGTAAGGGAATCCCTCAAATTCTTTGTCAGGTAATAGTTTTATTGTGAATCTTTTTTCAGCGATTACTTCCGAAGGAGAATGTGATAAAGTCTTATCTATTTTTAGGTCTGTACTTCCAACAGAAACATTATCCATTTTCTTAGTTACTTCCTTTGCTACTTTTGGAATAATCACATCGTAGTAATGTTCTAAATTTGAACCTGGCCATCTGTTTGATGATACTTGAACTTCTCCCGGTGAGAATGATATTTGGTCATATCCTTCTTTTTGAGCTTTAGCAATTAATCGTTTTATTGCAAGTGCTGTCCATTTATCAGTTGCTCCAACAAACGGACCTTCAGGTATGTCACTTGCTAGTTTTTTATTAAGTCTACTAAATTCTTCTGTGTCTCTGTGCCAATTATTTAAATAATCATCTAAAATTTTAAATTCATCAGGTGGAATCCCTTTCCATTCTGTGTCCTCTAGGTTAAATCCCTTGTTATGTTTGATCCATTCTTTAAGTTCAAGAATCATGTCATCTGTATTCTTTACTTTATTGTAACGCTTACGTTTTATATAAATGGCTGATTTTTCAAGAACACGTTTAACTTCTTTGTCGTCTTTTTTGCTTAAATTATCCTCTAGTTCTTTTATTCTATTTTCAACTTTAGTTCTCTCCTCACCTTTTAAATTAAATCCCTCAGTCCTTTGTGTTTTCCTTCCTCGTTGCGCCCAGTCACTTTGCAACTCTTCTATATATAATACTTTTTTACCATCAGGTGTGGTTCTGTCTGTTGCTCTTATATGGAATATCATATTATCGCTGTCAGGGTTTTCAAAATGAGGAGATTCATAATCAATCTCCGCAGCTTTTGAACCAACAGGTAACTCGTCAGAGGCTAATGTAAATTGAATTTCCTGATAATTCTCACCACCAGGTTCTACATATTCTGACCATTGTGTTCTGAAATTATCACCTGTATCTATTCCTAAATCTGCGGCAGTACCGCCCCAACTTTCTAAATTTTCACGAGCATACATTTCAGCTTGTACTGTAGCTTCATTAAGACTATATGGAACATCTGTCATTTGCCCTCTTTCATCATGCGGTCCATACTTTATGGCATTTTCCCAATGACCAGAATCTTCAGGGCTTGTAAAAATCTGATAACCTACATCATCGTTACCAGTTATTGTCATTCCTGTGTTGGGATCAGTTACTTTTATATAAGGATTATACATATACTCCTCACGAGCAACAGCATCTATCCCCTCATTAAAATCAAATCTAGTTTTATCGTCTAAATTATTAATTAAATTACCATCAGAAAAATGGGTTCTTATTCTATCCAACGCTGCATCATCGTATTTCGATGGGTTTTCTTTCTGCATATTATTTAAAACAGATTTAAGTTGATATTCTAATCCATAAGGAGTTTGTTTTAAAAATTCATCCTTATCACTTCCAGCAAAATCAAAACCTTTATTTATTTGTTCAGGAGTAAGACTTTCTATATCGGATGCTATATCTTCGGAACGATGAGCATAATTATCATAATCATCTAAAACTTCAGAATCTCCCCAATTAAAAATATCTTCGTCAGAAGAACCTCTTGCAACACGTTCTCCAAACTTCAACTGATTTTCATTAAGATAATCTACTATTTCTGTCTTGGTAACTTTTGGCTGATCTAATATTTTGTCAAGACCTGTCCAATCTATCTCGTCTTGTTTGACACCAGCTTTTAAAAGCATCGCTTTCATTTGCTGACCTGTGCCTTTTTTCTGTTTTAGATTCTTAGCTTCATCTAAAGCCCTAGAAAAAAAGCCAAGTTCATCTACTTCTTTTGTTGGAGTTCTGAGTGCATCAGATAATCTCGGACCTTCTGGCACAACATTAAGCCCGGTTACTAAAGGTACATTCTTTTCAATAAAGTTACTTATAGCACTTGAACCACCTGTTGTTGCTACTGGTGCTGCCATATCGAAAGGCATATCACCATAATCAAAATTAAGATTATCTGGTGTGTAACCAAGCACATCTTTTGGTGGTACAGTTTGTCCTATGCCAGGAGTAGGATTGTATCTGCGTAAGGCATTAGGCACTCCTGTTGGTACAAACTTTAAAGGAGTAAGTTCCAACGCTGCTAATGCACTCCCTTTAGTCAGTTCTCTTGGAATCCAACCGCCAGTTTTATCTTCTAACCAAGTAGCACCTGTATCGAATTTTTCTACAAGAGGTTGTACTGCTCCCCCTATACTTTGCATATAATCTTCGGTTTCCTGGTACTTAGGTTCGTAGAAAGAACCAGCCCAATCCTGGACATTTTCCATTGTCTCGCCAGCTTCTTTAAAAGAACTGCCTGTGGCTAATTTACCTAACCCAGTTATACCACCCGCAACTTCTCCGACAGCACCTTCGCCAAACTCTATGCCAAGCTCACCCATTGCACGAGTGTTTCTGGCAATATCCCGCCAGAACTCTTCATCACGCAGAGCGCCAACTATATCTCTTAAAGCCATTAGTCTTGGCCTAAAAGCCAAGATGGTTTAATACTTTTCTCTGGTTTAACCATGCCATCTCTAAGCTCGTAATATGTTTTTTCTATGCCGTTACTGATAATCTCGTTATTCTTTTTTTCTTTCTCCTGGTTATGAATATCAGCGTATTTCTTTTCTTGCTCATAACCTTCGTATGTTCTGCAATTATTACGTTTCAGATCATCCCGGTAGTCTTTTCTTGAATTAATAACCTTGTTGTCAACAGGGCTTTGATAAGGTTCAATATCTCCCATTACATAATGGGTTCTGCCTGTTTTGTCGCCATACTTCTCGTACCACTCATGGCTCGGTATTAGTTTATTGGTTTCCTTATCGAGCTTAAATCTTCCTGTGCTTTTTTCTTTTGAAACACCAAATATCTTATTAAAGTTTTCCTCGAATTGAGCAGTTGAAATTGTTGCTCTTCTTCTTTTATCTCCTTTCCCAGCCATTATGCAAACGCAAGATCATCTTGAGTCATTCCTCTTAACGCATCAGCTAAAGCTATTTGGTCCACTCCTTGAGTGTTTGGTTGGAAAGATTCAGGTTGAAGCAAAGATGCCATTAACTGCTCTTCTGTCATGTTAGCGAATATATCTTGTCCAGGTTGAACGATTGGTGGAATCTCAGGTGGCAAAGAATCAATGACACTTGGCTGTTGAGCGACTAATTGTTGCTGTGATGCGTATGCTTCAGGTGGTGTATATTCCCAACCTGGATATTCCATTGGTCTTGCCTGACTAGCACCCATTTGTTGCTGGCGCATCATCATCATATATTCTTCTTCTCTACCCTGATTTCTTGCGTGGTCTAAAGTGTGCATAGTTATAATCCTACTATTTTTGATTGAGCTTTAGCTTGCATCTCTTGCATTTTCATTTGATGGTCAGCTTGATCTATTTGTGCTTCTCTTTCGAGTTTCTGCATTTCCATTTGATGTTTAGATTGAGCTAATTCAAGTTCCATTTTCTGTTTAGCCATTTCGGCTTGCTGTTCAGCTTGAAGTCTTGCCATCTCTGCTT
>VTLG01016366.1_pt1 | contig 34438 bp, 56 predicted proteins | sample 4694571 | NCBI WGS metagenome assembly VTLG01 (sample SAMN12604809, study PRJNA352737) | marine metagenome | biome: ENVO:00000447; feature: ENVO:00000209|ENVO:00000569|ENVO:01000036; material: ENVO:00002151; isolation source: viral sequences binned using virsorter ...
GGTGGATTAGACACTGGTATTACATATGCAGACTTCACTACAGCAACACTGGCATACAGTGCACTTGCTAGTGATGCACTTGATGGATACAAGTATCGTTGCGTGTTAAATACAAGCAAGGGTGCAGAGACCAAGTATACCAATGGAGCAGCGACTCTAACATTTGGAACTTAATTTTATTTAATTTGGTATGAATTTTAGTAATCTCAATGCGGAGAACTTCTTGTTCTTCGCAATGAAGCATTACGACAACCCCCAGTCTGTGACATACGATGACTTCCTTGAAGATATGATGAGGTTTAAGTATCTCAAGCGTCTTTTTGGAAGGTATGTTAAGACTGGGGTGTTACGTAATCATCTGATATTGAATCATCTTATAGTACTTTTTAATGTATTTGGTGAGGCAGCTATCCCCCTACTCGTTTATAAACTAGAGAAACAGTACTGGGATATACTGAAAACATATTTGGTGTACATCAATAGGTATCCTGAAAGCGGTTGCGGGACGTTAGATTTTGTAGAGATTGATCCTGTAGTAAGCAAACAATTATCTGAAATATAATGCCAGCTAAGTCAAAAGCACAACAAAGATTCTTTGGTTACCTCCTGTCTAACCCAGACGAGAGGAAGAAGGAAGGTGTGAGTAGAAAGGTGGCACGTGACTTTGCTGGTACCAAACATAAAGGATTGCCAGAGAAAGTAAAGGAAGGTATTGATGGTTCAGTTATTGATTATTTTAGAAATCGTGAGATAACATCCTTGATAGAGGATGCTCCTACAATGAGTACAGGTTCAGATCCTGCAGGTTTTAGTAATGATGCTGATAACAATGGTCCTGTTGCAGGACTAGACCAACCTTTAGGTGGTACACAGAAACAACCTAGAGGTAAGGGAGCAAAGAAAGCACTTAAGTATAAGTGTAAGACAAGTAAAGATGGTGTGAATGGAATTGACTGTCGTGTCAAGAGTAATGTAAAGGAAGGAAGACAACCAGATGATGCAGCGTCATCAGGTAACCCACGTTACTTACCATTCAAAGTAAGGTGTGACAGTCCTAGCTGTCCTGGATGTATGGAGTTTATATACTATGGTAAGTCACCTGCTGAGGTGAAGATTGAACTTAGAAAGATATACAGACCAGAGAAACTAAAGCATTTAACAATTACTAGAGTATATCCTGCTGATGTATTAAAATACTATTGGGATAAGCGTAGAGCAGCAATGTAATGTCTGATATTAATAGTGCTATATTAGAACGACTGGAACGAGTGGTCGATAAACTTCAAGAGAACTCAGTTAAGATGGGAGAACTTCTTGCGGTTCATAATGAGAAGTTAGATAAGCAAGACAGAATTGATGCAGTACTCTTTGAGAAGGTAGAGTCATTGCATAGAGAGGTTAACAGGAGATCAGATGAGATCAAGAAAGGATGCGAGAGAGACATCAGAAAAGTCGATGACCGTCTTCGCACGATGGAAAAGAAGATGTGGTCTATTTTTGGTGCTCTGTCTATTTTATCTGTCCTCGTTAGTCCAATCGGATGGCAAGTGATAAAAAACTTGACACAACAAGAACCACCAAGTAAGATAGTACCAGTTGATATGCAAATGTGAGTTACATTGATGTCAAGTACGCTCGCCTAGTAGGTGGAAGACTTGACAAGTTTAAAGAAAAGAAACCAGGATTATACAACTTCCGTTGTCCTTACTGTGGTGACTCAGAGAAGCACAAGAGTAAGGCTCGGGGGTATTTTTTTCTTAAGGGGAACGATTTAATATACAAGTGTCACAACTGTGGTGTTGGTAGAACTCTAGGTAATTTTCTCAAAGATCACGCACGTGATTTGTTTGATGAATTTGTGCTGGAAAGATATAAAGAAGGACTCACAGGTAAGCATAGGAGGGTACCAAATCCTGTAATCAAAACATCAAAACCAAAGTTTAAAACTAGCATTAACCTCCCAAATATTGCATCGCTAAATAAAGAACATCCAGCACGTGAATATCTTGAACAACGTAAGATTCCAATCGATAAATTGGAACATTTGTATTACGCTGATCACTTCAAACAGTATGTAAACTCGGTAAAACAAACCTTCGATAGTTTGAAGAATGATCAACCCCGAATCATCATCCCTCTTAAGGATGAGGATGGTAAAATGTTCGGGTTACAAGGGAGATCTTTAGATCCTGTGTCGAAGTTACGTTATATAACAATCATCTTTAACGAGGGCAAACCAAAACTATTCGGTATCGACCGCATTCATTATGAAAAACCAATCTACATTGTCGAAGGACCAATCGACTCGCTCTTCTTGGAGAATTCCGTTGCGATGGCTGGGTCTGACGTTAATATTAGGTCGCTTGGTTGGAGCGATTATATTTGGGTTTATGATAACGAACCTCGTAACAGACAAATCGTCGATAGAATCGAAGCAGCCATCAACAGAGGTGACAAAGTAGTCATCTGGCCAGATGGAATTGTTGAAAAGGACATCAACGATATGGTGTTGGGTGGACAAAAAGTGCAGACTCTAGTACAATCAAATACGTACAAAGGACTGCAAGCAAAATTAAAACTATCACAGTGGAAAAAAGTATGAACGGAGGAATGAAAGTAATTAAGAGGGACGGTAGCATCGAACCTCTTACTCTTGATAAGATTCACAGGATGTGTGAATTTTCTTGCGAAGATCTGGCAGGTGTATCTGCTAGTCAGATCGAAATGAATGCCAATCTTCAATTCTTTGATGGCATTAAATCCTCAGAGATTCAACAGATTCTAATCAGGTCAGCGAGTGATCTTATTAGTACAGAGACACCCAACTATCAGTACGTAGCAGCACGTCTGTTGCTTTTTGATATTCGTAGGGAAGTATTTCCTGGTTGGGCAGATGAAACAGGTTACACACACCTTAAAGACCACGTAGAGAAGTGTGTTGAAGATGGTGTATATGATGCTAGTATTCTAGATAAGTATAGTGAAGGTGAGTGGAATCTAATTAATGGTTTCATTGATCACCAACGTGATTATGGATTCACCTTTGCAGGTCTCCGTCAGATTGTTGACAAGTATCTAGTACAGGATAGGTCAACTGGAACTCTCTACGAGACCCCACAATATATGTACATTATGGTAGCAGCAACGCTGTTCCAAAATTATGACCCAGAAACCAGACTCGATTATGTCAGACGCTACTACACAGCAACCTCCAAAGGAAAGATCAACATCCCAACACCAGTCCTCGCAGGCGTTCGAACCCCCATTCGTCAATTTGCAAGTTGTGTTCTGGTTGATGCTGATGACACCCTCGATAGTATCTTTAGCAGCGATATGGCTATTGGCAAATATGTCGCTCAAAGGGCAGGAATTGGTATCAACGCAGGTAGGATCAGGGGTATCAACTCTAAAATCAGGGGTGGAGAAGTTCAGCACACAGGTGTTGTCCCCTTCCTTAAAAAGTTCGAAAGTACTGTTAGATGTTGTACTCAGAACGGTATTAGAGGTGGGTCAGCGACAGTCCACTTCCCCATCTGGCACCAAGAAATAGAGGACATCCTTGTACTTAAAAATAATAAAGGCACAGAAGACAATCGTGTTAGAAAGCTCGACTACAGTATCCAAACTAGCGAGATCTTCTACCAGAGGTTCATTGAGGATGGAGAGATATCTCTCTTTAGTCCTAACACCGTTCCAGGTTTGTATGAATCTTTTGGCACTGATAGTTTTAATGAACTTTACGAACGATATGAACAGGATGAAAGCATTCCTAAGAAGACTGTCAAGGCACAAGAATTAATCATTGATCTCTTGAAGGAGAGAGCAGAGACTGGTCGTATTTACATTATGAATATCGATCATTGTAATTCACATAGTTCATTCAAAGATAAAGTTTATATGAGTAACCTCTGTCAGGAGATTACTCTACCTACAGATCCTATTCAACACATTGATGATGCTGATGCTGAGATTGCTTTGTGTATTCTATCTGCTATCAATGTAGGTAAGTTAACTAAGAACCTAGATGAGTTAGAAGAACTTTGTGACCTCTCTGTAAGGGGTCTAGAAGAACTTATAGACTACCAAAACTATCCTGTTGCTGCTGCTGAACGTAGCACCAAAAACAGACGGTCTCTAGGCATAGGATTCATAGGATTAGCACACTACCTAGCAAAGAATGGTGTGAAATATAATGATCAAGAAGCATATGATTTAGTACATCAGTTGACAGAAGCATTCCAATACTTCTTACTAAAGTCATCTAATAAATTAGCACAAGAGAAAGGTTCTTGTGATGGTTTCGAACGTACCAAATACCACGACGGTATCCTACCAATTGATACATATAAACAGGAGGTAGATGAGATTACAACCAAGGAGTATAATTATGATTGGAATAGTTTACGGAATGATATCACCACCTACGGTCTTAGGCACTCAACACTGTCCGCACAAATGCCTTCGGAGAGCAGTTCCATTGTGTCAAACGCAACAAATGGAATCGAACCACCTAGAGACTACTTGTCCGTTAAAAAATCAAAGAAAGGACCCCTTAAGCAGATTGTTCCAGGGTTTCCCCACTTAAAGAGTAAGTACACATTGTTATGGGATATGGAATCCAATGAGGGTTACATAAAGATCGTAGCAGTAATGCAGAAGTTCTTTGATCAAGCGATCAGTGGTAACTGGTCTTATAATCCAGAGAACTATCCTGATAACGAAGTCCCTATGCAAGTAATGGCTATGGACTGGTTAACCACATATAGATATGGATGGAAGACTTCTTATTATCAAAACACATATGATGCTAAGAAGGACGTTGATGAACCTTCACATCCAATAGGATGGAAGGATAACATTTCAGAAGGAGAGCAATCTCTTGATGAACTAATTAATGAACTCGCTACTGTGGAGGATGACTGTGAGTCCTGTAAAATCTGATGTCCAAGGTGTGACTGTATTCAATCGTGACATTCACGACAATACTAAACAACCAATGTTTTTTGGTAAACCCTTGGGTGTACAGAGGTACGATGAGTACAAGTACCCTGTATTTGATAAGTTAACAACACAAATGTTAGGTTATTTCTGGAGACCTGAAGAGGTTTCATTACAGAAAGATAGAGCAGACTATACTCAGTTAACGTCAGCACAAAAACATATATTTACAAGCAATTTAAAGTACCAGATACTACTTGACTCAGTACAAGGACGTGCACCTGGTATGGCATTCTTACCTTACGTAGCACTACCTGAACTGGAAGGTGCTATGAATGTATGGCAGTTTATGGAGACTATCCATAGCAGATCATACACTTATATTATTAAGAACGTATACCCTAATCCATCTGAAGTCTTCGATACTATTCTTGAAGACAATAGGATTATGTCACGTGCGGAGTCAGTCACTAAAGCATACGATGAGTTCATTCAACTTGCAAGTGAGTGGGGTCAGAGTAATAACTGGAGAGATGATTGGCGAGATCATATCAATGCACAATGGTCTATGAAAGATCTAAAACGTGCATTGTATCGTGCAGTAATGAATGTGAATATCCTTGAGGGTATTAGATTCTACGTATCATTTGCTTGTAGCTTTGCCTTCGGTGAACTAAAGTTTATGGAAGGAAGTGCAAAGATCATTAGTTTAATTTCACGAGATGAGTCACAGCATCTTGTACTCACACAACAGATCCTAAAGTATTGGGATCAAGGTGATGATCCTGTGATGAATGAGATTATTGAAGAGGAAAAGGATAACGTAATCAATATGTTTAAGAACGCAGTCGAAGAGGAGAAGGAGTGGGCAGAGTATCTCTTTAAAGATGGTACTATGATTGGTCTTAATGCTAGACTGCTAGAGAAATATGTTGAGTGGATTGCTAACAAACGTATGAAAGCAGTAGGTATCGCACCTATCTACGATATACCTGCACGTAACAATCCATTACCTTGGACAGAGCATTGGTTGAACTCTAAAGGTCAACAGAATGCACCACAGGAAACAGAGATTGAATCTTATGTTGTCGGTGGCATCAAACAAGACGTTAAGAAGGACACCTTCTCAGGATTTAAGTTATGATTTTTTGGATTGGATTCTTCGTTATGTTTTTTAACGAAGGTTTTGTTATGATGAGACACGTGTCACCTTGGTTTGCAAATCGTAGACAAGGTTTCATTGATAGATTTGGTGAGAACATATGGTATAGGTTCCACGGTACATTAGATTATGTTTGGATGGGACTTGTCACATTAGGATTAATAGTTAATGGTAATAGACTGATACACATAGCAGCCTTGGTAGTCTTTTGGACTTTATCTTGGTTGATCTTTTACCTACCTAGATGGATGAAGAGATGATGTACTTAGGTGCCTATGACAATATGTACTTAGGTGAAGTTCCTAAGTCTATTAGTGAACCAGTAAAGGCAAGGTTACTACACAACCCTTATTGGCCTTGGTTTTTGCAAACAGAAACCACGTCATACGATAAGGAGTTTAGTACCTCTATACCTGATGAATTATCAAGTGAGAACCCACAGTTTATGCACACTGTACTCAATACATTAGGTGAGATAGTATCACCCGATGGATATGAGAAAGTATGTGAACCAGTATGGAAGTGGATAGTATCCAACACAAAGATGCCTGAGTTCTCAGACTTCAGAAGAATAAAAATTAATCTTGCACCTAAAAGAGAATCTAATACCCTCTACCATACTCCTCACGTTGACTTTGATCAACCACACTGGACTATCATTTACTATGTAAATGACTCTGATGGTCCAACATTCTTCTTCAAACAAAGGTACGATGGTACCAAACAAAAATTAGAAATAGAACAGAAAGTTGAACCTAGACAGGGTAGGTTCGTTCTGTTTGATGGATTGCAGTATCACACAAGTAGCAATCCGCAATACAATGATATGAGATGCGTAATCAATTTCAATTACACCTCAAGTTCCTCCGACAACTTAAACAAGAGCTTAGACGTGAACCCAGAGAACCATTGACTCCAGACTTTTATAAGAAGATGCATAAGTTAAAACCAAAAGGTTCAAGACGATACAAAAGGTAGTGTTTGTAACACTTTCTTGCTAAATAGATATGGGTATGCTAACATACCTGTACGTTCGCCCTTCGGGGTGCAAGTAGGTCACGGAACGGAGCGTTCATCCTATGTATCCCATACTACTCAGTCTAATAGCTATCGGTGCACCACTTGATTGTGATCACACTGCTGAACTATTAGAGAGTGTTGCTAACAATCCTAATAGAACCGAGAGATTGGAACTAACAAGGGTTATTATTGCACACACTGATCCAGTATGTTTTCCAAAGGACGCAAATGACTGAAGGAACGGGGCTAAAAATCCTATTACTTCAGGAGTAATCCAATGGCAAAAGTCACTTACCGTGGTGTCGTTTATGACACCGAGAACCGCCCAAACAGGGAGGTCAAGGCTAACGAAAGCGAGAGAACTTACCGTGGTGTAAAGTTTCTTGTAGACGTTGAAGGACACAAACGTGTTCTCGAAACTGCTTAGAACTGTCTATGTCAGTAATTAAAGAGATCCCTTGATGGATCTCTTTTTTTGTGGTAATATATAATCTAAAGATATAATCACCTATGAAACTATTCCTAGACTGTTCGGATCCTGATCTTATAGGTCACGCACTAGAGACTGGTCTTGTAGATGGTGTTACCACTAACCCAACTCTGATGAAGAAGTTGGGACAAGATCCAGAAGAAGTTATTAAACGTATTGCAGAGATGTTCCCTTGGGATGCATCTATATCTGCTGAGGTTGTTGGTCAGAATGCTGATGAGATGCTAGAGATGGCATCCAAATACATTAGGATCGCACCTAACATTACAGTTAAACTACCTTGTTCACGTGAGGGATTGATTGCCTGTGGTGATCTAACTGCTGATGACATTTCAACCAATGTTACTCTAGTATTTTCTCCTGCACAGGCAGTTCTTGCTGCTAAGGCAGGTGCTAGTTACATCTCACCCTTCATAGGAAGGGTTGCTGATCAGTATTGGGATGGACTATCTCTCATAAAAGATATTCGTAAAATTTATGATCGTAATGATGTTACAACTCAAATCCTTGCTGCAAGTATTAGGAACCCCATTGATGTACCCAATGCCTTTGGAGTGGGTGCTGACGTATGCACTTTACCGTACGACATATTCAACAAACTATTTGACCATTGTTTAACTACAGCAGGTCTAGATCAGTTTGATAAAGATTGGGCACAACTAATGGAAGAATTACTACCCGAAGATGAGTAAACTTAAAGATTTAATAAGAGAGTATGCGTATAAGAAGGGGGAATATGTTCTCTCTTCTGGTATGACTAGTTCACATTATGTTAATTGCAAACCATTGATACTTACATCTGTAGGATTGAATCTGGTATGTGATGAGATGATGTCACACATTGATACCAATTGTGTAGCAGGTCTTACTCTAGGTGCTGACCCATTAGTTTCAGGTCTAGTAGTAAAAGGATTAAGTGGATTGATTATTAGGAAGGAACCTAAAGGACACGGTACTGCATCACAAGTAGAAGGACCATTACCTCCAATAGGAACAACTATAACTGTTGTAGAGGATGTCACCACTACAGGTGACTCTTCTTTTAAGGCAGTCAAGGTTCTCTGGAACTTAGGTTATCACGTTAATCGAGTTGTTACAATAGTTGACAGAGAGGACATAGCTAAGGATAGATTCTTGCAAGAGGGTATAGAATTGAGGAGTCTATTAACTTTGTCAGAACTATGAAGAGTGACACCCTATTGAGATTGTATATAGCAGTCAAGCAGAAAAAGAAACCCAAGTACACACCCCCTCGTAAGTCACACAACGTGGCTTTATACGGATGAAATGGCAAGTAAAATTCTTGCACGAAGGACAAGAGTATGGTATGGTAGTAGAAACTTCCTTCAAGCATCAAGCTAATGAATTAGCAAAGACAATGGTAAGGAAGATAGATGGTATTGACATCGAACCTATTGGAGAACCTACTTTATGGACAGAGAAAAAGTAAAGGAGATTATCAGACAACTTAAAACCATCACCTTTGAGTTGGAATCTGAGGTCTGGTCTGACGTGGATAAATACACACAAGGACCAAACATTATGATCGGTGATGACAACGACGGAGAATACTAATGAAGATCTTAGGATGGCAACCCCCACAGAGACCAAGGTGGGTGAAGGAGATTATGAAAACCCCTGGACCTATCAGGGTTCAACTTTTACTTCTACTGACATTGACGGCTTCTTCGGTTACGTCTACTGTATTACAAATCTCATCACGGGTCGCAAGTACATCGGAAGAAAGTACTTCATCCAACGTAGAAAGCCTAGAGGTGGGGTCAGGCGTGTTTCGTCTGAGAGTGACTGGAAAAAATACTACGGTAGTTCTCCAGAGCTTACAGCAGACGTTAAAGAGTTTGGACGACACTCTTTCAGCAGGGAGATCCTATCTTTACATTCCACAAAAGGAAGAGTAAACTTCGAAGAGACAAGACAACTGTTTATAAATAACGTACTAACAGAAGCAGGATCCGATGGACAACCTGCTTTTTATAATTCTAATATCCTTGGTCGGTACTACCGCAAGGATTATTTTCAGGCTTAAAAGTAGAATAGGTATAAATACTCTGGTATGCTGACATATTGTCTTCAAATTTGACAAAGTGTTAAGATTTACTATATAATTATGTAACAGTTCTTAACAAACAAAATGACTGTAACAACAGAACAAGGTGGCAGACAGAATATGTTTGCGACTGAACCACAAATATCTTACGTAGAAAACTACGAAGGATATGGTCCACACGCAGAGAAACTCAATGGTCGCCTAGCGATGATTGGATTCTTCGCACTAGTACATAACTACATCCTATTCGGAGCAGTTATACCAGGTATCTTTTAGGTACCGAGGTCTCTTACACCACTCGCATAAGCGAGTCACTTTCTAACCCTATTAAATCTAACGAAAGGAGTTTAAAACAATGACACCAGAAGCAGAAAAGTTTAACGGATGGGCAGCAATGATTGGATTCGTTGCAGCGTTCGGAGCATACGCAACAACAGGTCAAATCATACCAGGTATCTTCTAATGAATAGCAATTCTACTCAAGCAGATATCTTTTTCAGAGCAAACGGAAGAGCAGCAATGCTAATCTTCTGGGTAGGAGTCGCTCTGTACACGAAGTTCACTTACTTCAGTTAAACAATGGGTGATCTAGCAGTCAACGAGATATCACCCTTTGTTGCTATCCTTTGGTGTTTCTATCCAATGGCAGCACTTGTATTGATTGAGTTATTCCTCAGAGCCATTGATGGTAATGATGATGACGATGATACAAACGGAGGAAAGGGTATGCGTGTACAACAGTTGCAACCTGTAACGGTACCATCAGGAGCATAAAATGTATCAAGCACTATTTTTGTTAACTGTAATTGCCTATGTTTGGATACCAAGCATTAGTCAGTTCGCTTACCAATGACAATCAACAGAATAATAATGAGTCCCTATAGGGATTTGATTGAATTCGGATTCTTAATTTCCATAGGAATAACTGCAGGTTCTATGGGGTTAGTGTAAATCTCGATACAAAAACCTTCTCTTAACGAGGAGGTTTTTTAATGCTATAATAAATAGCAATGAATTGTTTTTAATCAATGGCAACTGTAACTTTTAAATCCGCAGATGATTCGGTTGAATCATTTGAATGTGCTACAGACCAGTACATACTTGATGCTGCTGAAGAAGCAGGTATCGATCACCCTTATTCCTGTAGAGCAGGTGCTTGTAGTACTTGTGCAGGTAAGGTGTTAGAAGGCACAGTTAATCAGGAAGATCAATCCTTCTTAGATGAGGAACAGATGGAAGCAGGTTTCGTACTAACGTGCGTAGCATATCCTACTTCTGATGTTACAATCTTAACCGAACAGGAGGAGAATCTTTTCTAATGGATGAACATCACGTAAATGATCTATGGGAAGATATGGATCGACTTAATTCTCTTTATGAAGAATTAATGTGGGAGAACGATGACGAGTTGCAATTTACTATCGAAGGAGATAAGATTGTAATAACAAACAAATCTCTAGAAGAATGAAACGTACTTACAGTTTACAACTTGAAGAGAAACCAGATCACTGGATCACTTTAAGAAAATATTGTGGACTGTCTGAGACGAAAGCAAATTTCTACATAAATCTTTGCAACTTTGGTAAAGACTACGTACCCTATTACAAAAACGTGAGGATGATTAATGACCTATAAAATCACAGACGAGATCCTTGAACTACGTAAACGATGTTTACAGGATTGTGTTGATCGCAAAAGTAAGTTGGACTATGGAGACTATACTTTTTGCGATTGGGTTATTGATTCAGGAGAATATAAACAACTCAGAGAGGATGAAATTTGTTTCAGGTCTGACCTCGCAAGACTATACATTAAGTGGTACCACAATGCCAGACCAAAATCGCAAATCTACACGCAAAGCAGCCAAGAAGATCATTCGCTTGGCGAAAGAGAATCCTGATTGGTATACTAAACAGGATGTTTACTATGCAAAAATGATAAAAAAAGTAACCAAGAAACAAAAACCGAAAGATGATTGAATGGCTGTTCCTAGCATTTATGTTTACCTTATTCGTTCTCGCAGTGAGAATGATGTCACAGGGATGGGATGCTGCACAGCAATTAGGTAGTGGAAAGTTTGTAGAGTCAACGACACAAGTGAAACGACCACCTCATCCAGAGATGAAGGATGTGAAACCAGGTGAAGAATTAATGGTGGTTCAGTTCACTCCTGACGAGGACTTCAAACGAAAAGTAATGACATCAGATTCGAATTTGCAACAGTCTCTTAAGGAACGGATCAATGAGATTAATGATCCGTGGTACGATGAAGACGATGACGATGATGATGACGGAGATGTTCCCGCATTAATAAAGCGATGATTATTGTTTTCATTATCATTGGCATACTACTCACGTTGGTGGGTGTAGGTCTATGGTTTACTTTTGGTCCTGGTTCTAAGGACGTTAGAGATCCCATAGATGAGCACTCTAAGATGCACGAGCTTGGTATAGCACATCGTCACGACTAAATAAAATTAAGTTTCACTATTACTATGACAAACTCACAACCTGATCCTATTACAGGACAAGATATTAATATAGATATCAGTGATGTAGCAACTGGCGAGACCACTTTCACAGTTGATCCTGCATATCAAACTGATCCATTGGCATATGTGCCACCAGTTGACCCACGTCTTAACGAGATCCACGCTCATCTACACGAAATAAATGCGAAGATTGATCACGTATTAGAACACTTACATCAACCATTGACAGGCACAGTAACTATAGACTGTCCTCCCAAGACCCCTGCTGGTGAGTAGATGACATATCCTGCACCAGACAAGATACAATATGATGCTTGGTTTGATGACAGAATAAACCCTTTAGACCTTATGCCAATAGCAAGAGACGAACCATTAGACACATCACCATCAGAGATACAACCTCCTGGTGTTGATCAAGAACCCGAAGAAACAATACACGAGAAGATGTATAGGATTGCTACTGATAAGTACAATCCTTTCTCTGTAAGCGGATCAGAACAGTTAGGTGGCGGTTCAGAAACCGTCCATAAGAGTTGACAAACTGCTTAACATTCTGTTACTATAAATAAATCGGGTGAGGATTTCCACACCCTTTTCATCTTACCTCAAACCAAGACCACGAGGATTCCCGAATGGGATTAGTCTTTTTATACCGCACACTTTAAACGTTCTATTAATTCAGATGACAACTCTTTCAAAGAGAGAGCAGGGTCTACTGTCAGGATGGAGCGAGTTTTGTGAGTGGGTTACAAGTACAAACAACCGCATATATGTTGGTTGGTTTGGAGTTCTAATGATTCCTTGCTTGTTAGCTGCTGCTACTTGCTTTATCGTGGCGTTCATCGCTGCTCCTCCCGTAGATATCGACGGGATCCGTGAACCAGTTGCTGGTTCATTTATGTATGGTAACAACATCATCTCTGGTGCTGTCGTTCCATCCTCTAACGCTATCGGACTACACTTCTACCCTATATGGGAAGCTGCCACACTAGATGAGTGGTTGTATAACGGAGGTCCATATCAGTTAGTAATCTTCCACTTCCTTATTGGAATCTCTGCCTATATGGGTAGACAGTGGGAGTTATCATACCGTTTAGGTATGCGTCCTTGGATCTGTGTAGCATATTCTGCTCCAGTATCTGCTGCTTTTGCTGTATTCTTAGTCTATCCATTCGGTCAGGGATCTTTCTCTGATGGTATGCCACTAGGTATCTCAGGTACATTTAACTTTATGTTTGTGTTCCAAGCAGAGCATAACATTCTTATGCACCCCTTCCATATGGCAGGTGTTGCAGGTATGTTTGGTGGATCACTGTTCAGTGCTATGCACGGTTCACTTGTTACCTCTTCTCTAATCAGAGAAACAACTGAGAATGAGTCTCAGAACTATGGTTACAAGTTCGGACAAGAAGAAGAAACATACAACATCGTAGCTGCACACGGTTACTTTGGTCGTTTGATCTTCCAATATGCTTCATTTAATAACTCAAGAAGTTTACACTTCTTCCTTGCAACATTCCCAGTTGTTTGTGTATGGTTAACCTCTATGGGTATCTGTACAATGGCATTCAACTTGAATGGATTTAACTTTAACCAGTCGGTTATTGATGCAAATGGAAAGGTAGTTCCTACTTGGGGTGACGTACTTAACAGAGCGAACTTAGGTATGGAAGTTATGCACGAGCGTAACGCTCACAACTTCCCTCTTGATCTCGCTGCTGCTGAGACATCTGAAGTTGCACTCGTTGCTCCTTCAGTTGGTTGACAATCAACTCAAAATTCGATATATAGAGGGAGTAATACTCCCTCTTTTTTTATGGAAACTTCTAACTTTTATAGCGATGATAGGTTGAGAGAGTCAACTGTTATATGCAATGAATTCTATGGTGAAGGATACAATGTATTATGTGCGGAGTATGATACTCCTCCACCCAAAACTACTAAGCAATACTATGAACGCATTGCTAGTACTGTAACCAAACAATTTTTACACCGTCAAGAAGCAGAGAATTTTGCTGAAGACTGGGTACTACGACGATGATTTTAAAACTAATACCTTCAGATGATCCTCTATTACACAAACCAATTAAAAAGTGTAGTTATAATTTGGATCGTAGAGAACTTGCCTCTGAACTAGCAGAGAATATGTTTCATCACAATGGTGTGGGACTCTCTGCTAATCAGATAGGTATAAGTGAACGTGCGTTTGTTATGATGACAGACTTAGAGACACAAGCAACCTTAGTTCTATTCAATCCTAAGATTCTTAAGGAGTCTGTGGTTGAACACGTAATGGAAGAGGGTTGCTTATCATATCCAGGACAGACAGTAAAAGTACAACGTCCTTATGCTGTGACAGTTAAATATGAGGACGTTGATAAGAAGATACATAAAACTAAAATGTCAGGTCTGACTGCTCGTATATTTCAACACGAGTATGATCATATGGAAGGCATCGACTTCACACAACGTGCAAGTTGGAATTCTAAATTAATAAACTTATGAAAATCGATACTCAAGGGATGACACTCCCCCTTGATCCTAACTTCAAAAGCAAACGCTCTGACGAAGAACAAAGAGAAGCACTTCCTAGAGCTACGATTACACCTCGTAGGTTGTTCACGGATACGTATGTTAAGGAGATGAAGATCCTTATCAATGAGATACTTGATGAACGTGAAGGTAAGATGGACTATGCTTCCTACTTCGATACAAAATATTACAGTCACTTGGTGGGAGATGAAGAACCCCCTTACAAATCTAAGGATATTGTGATAGACTCATCATATAAACCAAGTTACTACCAATAGTATGCACCTAATTATTATGGCGATTAGTATCATACTAATTGTAACCATAGCTTACACTCTTATTTTTTACAACCCACATAACTAATGAGACTAGGCATAATGTGTTCTGGTGAAGGCACAAACTTCGAGAACATAGTACATTCGTGTCCAAACCATCAGGTAGTCTTGATGGTTTATAATAAAAAGCATTGCGGTGCTCAGAAGAGAGCAGACAGATTGAGTATTCCATCTGTTCGCATTGCTAGTAAGAATGAGGACGACATCATTAAGATCTTTGATGCTTATAATGTTGACCTCATTGTTATGGCAGGATGGATGAGAGTTGTCAGCAAGAAATTTGTTGAAGCTTTTCCAGGGCGAATAATTAATTTACACCCCTCCCTCCTACCAAAATACAAAGGATTGCACGCTATAGAGCAAGCAATCAAGGCAGGTGAAGCAGAGACTGGTTGTTCTGTACACTTTGTTACTGAAGAGTTAGACTCTGGACAAGTGATCAAGCAACAGTCAGTACCTATTTTACCTGGCGACACTGTAGAGACTGTCACTAGAGCAGTCCAACAATGTGAACACCAACTACTTCCACACGTTATTAATTCATTATGAACCTCGAAAGTTTATCAGAAGGAAAGGATCTGGTTGCTCCACCAGAAGTAGAGACACACGGATCTTTATCTGTTGTAGTACCGATGGATGATATGAAAGTTATCCTCACACAACTTTGGAAGTCACGTGCTACTGAGAAAAAGGTTGGAGAGTTGTATAATAAATACAAAGAGCTCACAACTTTTGATGATGATAGTAAGTGATGTTGCTGACATAATTCGTAGTGCAGTTAAGACACTCCCCATTACTAAGATGGGGTGTGACTTTCCTGAGATACATAAGGATGATGTTCACATTATTAATGAGATGTGGCACTGTCCTGGTCTTCGTAAGTTGCACCTAGAGACAGGTTACACTAAGAACCTTGAGGTATTACATTGTGTACTGTATCCTGACCCTGCTTACCCTATCCCTATTTTCGGATGCGATATTGTTGCTAATGATAAGACAGTTACTGCAGCAATCGTAGATGTAAGTCCAGTAAGACATATAAATCAGATCGATATTTATCCAGCGGTCGCACGTATTTCTAATCGTTTCCACTTCAAAGAACGTAGAGTGCTTCCACTGTGGAGTGATGAGATATTCTCACCACACTGTAAGTTTATGAGATTGAAAACATATAAAGAGAGGATTGATTATTGTTCACTACTATCACAACTGTTGACTGTATACTGTGGTCTAGTAGAGCAAGTAGACTTAGATACTGACTGGGTTAACACTATGCTCAGGTTAGATGATCAAATCTATTACTGTAATCAGCAGAGAAAGAATCAGAAAACAATCGCCGTACTATCTAAGTGGTTTGATCCCCTGTGGGCGAGGAATTATATTGATACAATATTATTTGATAAACCTAAGATGTAATAAGGTTAAATAATACTACTAATAAGAATATTTTATGCTCTCTACTCAATACCGTCTACGTTTAGAAGCAATCTGTAAAGACATTGCTTCTGGAGTTGAAGTTCCCTTATCTGATATGATATGGGCAGAGAAATTATCAAAGTCAAACACATCAGCGAGAGGTATGTTAAGTAAAGCACGAAGATTATCAATAGATCCAAAAGATTCTTTTCTTAATGAGTTGAACATAGGAGACCCCGATTCAACTCGACACAAAAGGGGTTTCGGAGATCCACAAGACGTAGTGGATTGGTTCCATCAAGAGAGACCTGATGACTGGAGACAACGAGACTAAATACCTGTAGTAAAACTGTGTAAATGTCTGGCAATAACGCCTGGTTCGAACAAAATTGTGATCCTGATGACGTAGTAGAAAGTGCTGAACCCGTTGCGTCAGGTGGAGGTCCTGTTGGTGCACCTGGTGGTGGAGCTGCACCTAATACTGTTAATGCTGTCATTGAAGATCTTATTGGACAGTGTTACGGTCAGCTCACACCTAGGAAGCCAAACTTTAAAGACGATGATGGCGATGACGATGATGATACATTTGAAATTGATTGGAGTTTCATATTACCTCAGCTAACTGGACACGGTTGGCCAGTACCAACGATAGACAAGATAAGATTAACAATACCAACAACAGACAATCCAGGTACCCCTAACATATGTTTCGGTGAGAATGGTGAAGAGATATCTTGTGACCACGAGAAGAACCCTGACTTAGAGGATTGTATTAAAGAACATTTAAAGTGTGTCTTTAAACCTTACGTTGGTGGTGCTTGGAAACCACCAGCAGCAGACTGCGATTCATTTGTACCATCTTCAATGTTTGGTACGACAAAGAAAATATGTGTACAGGATTGTGTAACAGATAGAGTACCAGTATACGAACACATCTTAGGTGCTACTCCTACAGCTACTGCTAGTTTTAGTGACAAAGATACTATTACAGTAACAGGTAGTGGTACTTGTCTCTGTACCTTGGAGCATAGATGGAAAGATCAAGAGTATACTGCTGGTACTGCAGTAGATACTATCACTGTTGATGGTACTACATTCACCCGTTCAGGTACCCGTGGAAAGACGACAAAGACTCTCTCATTAACCGCAGGAAATTATCCAATAACTTATGGAGGTTTACACCCCACTGGTGGATATAATATTGAGGTGAATCAAGAGTATGGTACTAATAAGACTGTCGTATTCAGAGATGGACACGGTTCTGATGTTAACGGTAGGTTTAGTATTCTATCTAGCAACATATCTTCTGATCATATGTACAGCTTGAGCCCGACAGCCCCAGCTGGGTACATACAGAACAGTACACCTATGTTCTATGCACACAACGTGCAACAGGCACGTGGTGCGTTCCCTGTGTACGTGTCATACTCATCTCAAGCAGTAGATCATATGCTTACCACTGACCCAGCTGGTGAGAAAGCAACGATGGATTCTCAAGGGTTCGGTGCACGGGATGAGATAATGTTCTACGGGTTCACAGACAAACAGGATATGATCTCAGAAATGATGGATGGAGAAACTCCTGTGGCTCTTTATAGGTATTACTCCCCTGAAAGTCAAGATCATATGTATACTCTGACTCCTATCGGTGGTCCTCCTATTGAAGCTAACCTAGAGGAAGGATACTATCAACTGACAAGTAAGGCAGAAACATATTTAAACTTTACTTTCAACTGTAGACAGGGTTCAGCATCCTATGACAATACAATGGGATTCTATTTGACTAATGCTAACGATGAACCTATACACGGTAGAGTTATACTAGAGAACGCAACTGATGCTAGTGGTACGTTCACTTATAAAGTACCAGCTGATGAACTGAATCAATACATCCCTTGCAAATTAGGATTCTTTATGATACCTGACGGAGATGGACGTGGAACTTCTCGTGGTGATGCAGTGACTTTTAGTACCCTTAATGGTGGGTGGAGAGTAGACCAGAGTGGATCTGCACAGAATAATAATACTTGGTTCTCACAAAAGCATTTGAATCCTGGTGGTAAAGATATGACCAAGTGGCCTGATAGAACGTGGCAATATTGGGAAGACTTATTAAATGGTGACGATGATTATAATGATATGAAACAGTCATATCATTTACGTTATGGAGATAGTGAGTATCTTTATGAAGGAATACAATGCTATGTCTTTGATAGAGATGCCAACCCAGTCTATGAGGACATCACTTCTGTTGATAAGTGTGAAGAGAGAGTCTTTGATCAACAGTTTGTCAGTTGTTCAATGACAAGGACTGAGTGTGGACAGATGGAAGGAGAGAATGACTATGGATGTGCTGCTTGTACTGGTACTGTTGCATTCAGTACTGCTTGTACACAGAATGTTACTGCACTTAAGGATGCAGACTTAGAGATCAGATCACACGGTGGTATGACAGGTGGTTGGGGTGACTGTACTAAATTTACTTGGTCACTTCATAAGAATGGTACTCAAATATATACGAAGCAAGAAGATGTAAGTAAGTGGAAGAAGATTGGTACACCTTTACTGTCCTTCAGTGTAGAAGAAGGTGATCGTATCACTTGGAAGTTAGATTCTATAGATTCAGGACATTATAATGGTAGGGTTTCACCTGCTATGTCATTAAGGGATGCTAATACTAAGAAGTTCCTAAACACTTGGGAGTTATTGTTGATAACACAGTCAAGTAGTTACAGAACTAATAACCCTGCACAGAACGATGGTAACTTAGCATCACACGAACCAACAGAACCTTGTGGTTTACCTTATACTATTCAGTTGTTTAACTTTGAAGAAGATGGTGATGATGTAACTAAAGAGAACTATACTACTGTGATGACTAATCAAGTAGTTAATACCAATGAACTACAAGTACGTGGTGCAAATCAGGTCAGTGAACTTAAAGTTATTGGAAGTACACCAATAGAAGATATGACTACTGGTGACACAGGATATATTATTACGACTGGTGACTATGATTTCACAGTTAAACTTCAATGGACAGTCCACGATGCTCAGGCTGAAGAGACTAACTGGAAGTTGGTAGAAGTAATTGATTGGGGTAAGGGTGGATACTATGTTGATGATGAGTGTAAATTATTTGTTGGTAAGTATAATAAGACTACTGGTCTATCCAAATATGTTGGATCTTATTACATAGGTTTTAAGGTCACAGGTATCAATGACATTGAATGTCCTGCAACTAGCAGCACACAAGGTAGGATTCAAGACCTTAAGATACAAGCATCACACGAGAGAGATCAATCAACACCTAGACAGTTAGATGTATTGGTTGTAGATCAACAGGTTATACAGACTAATGAGTTCGTAGTTAATATGGATTCAATCTTTGCTAGTTTCTTTAGGTATAAGACAGGTAAGGCAGAGTCCTTCCATCAATATTGGTTACAACAATCTCTCCTAGGTAATGATGTCCTATTCTTTACAGATTATAAGGAGAAGAATGGATTGGAATATAGATTACGTATAAGAGTTACCAGACAAGAGTACTATCAAGCAGGTGATACATATAAGTTTAAGAAGTATGGATGGTTTGGTAACATAAGGATCCACTCAGTAACAAGTTACGGTAAGAGGTATGCTGAAGGACACATACAACAGATCTCTTGGCCACCTGAAAGATTGCAATATACTAATGGTAAGGAACCAAACTCACCATACTTCCCAGTGCAGACTGGACTACCTAAGAAGGTACAGGTAAGAGATGCTACCAACGCAAGGTTCCAACGTAACGCTAGGTATGCAATCTATCAGTCAATGCACGACAAAAACAGTCAGGTGTGGTATAGTAATCAAAACAGCTATGTACCAACTCAATCGAGGTGGTTTGACATCCTAGCAACGGAGGTAGATTAATGGATGCAGCAGATAGGAGACTACTAAAGTCAACAATGGAACTCCAAGCAATCAACAGAGGATTGAAGAGAGCAGATGGAGACCAAACAAAAATGAATAAAGAACTTAAGAAAATACGACGATATTTTAAGAGTCCTTTAGCAGAGGTTGCAAGATTGGATAAAACACTATATAATATAACGAAACCAACACAAACTGTCCAGGATGAGCATAAAGGAACAGAAACAGAGGGGACTGACCCTTCTGTTGGAAAGTCTACACAAACCTGATACTAAACTCAGGAGTTGTGCACACAATCAGAACTGTTATAATGAACTCATAATGTACAGAGAACAGGTGATTGAATATTGCGAGACACTACTAAAGGAGGTAAACGATGATCAATCTTGACGAAAAGTACCATCACTACCTCGAAAATCCTAATAGGACACTCAAGATCGATGGTTGTAATGAAAAACTACAAGGATATGGATACCATTGCGATGGCAATGAGATCATAGGATATTATTTGACTACTGAGAACTATAAGTTGTTCTATAATATGAATGAACAGTTCCTTAAGCTTGTGCCAATTCGTGAACTGTCACAAGCCACTTGACGGTTATCACACTCCTATAGTATTATAAATACTTCTTAACAAAGGACTCGAAAGATCGTACCCCTGCGTTGGATCAAAAACAACTCTCTATGTCGAGAGAGTTATCATCCGCAGGGTATTTTTATGTCCTTGCGAGATATAAACATAAACAAATGTCTATTAAATCAACAATCGCTGCAGTAGCAGCATCTCCATTCCTTCTCGCTGGTGCAGCTTTTGCTGGTCCATATGTGAATGTCGAATCAAACTTAAGCTATCCTGATGGAGCTTATTCTGGTGCTACAACCGACATCCACGTAGGTTACGAGGGAGTAAATGGAACAGGTAAACTAGGTTACTACGTACAAGGTGGTCCAGCTATTACTCATAGCGAAGCTGCTTCTGATACAGATACAGATTTCTCTGGTAAGGTTGGAGTATCTTATGCTCTTGCTGATGCTACTTCTGTATACGGTGAGCTTTCAGGCATCACTGACGAAGATACATCTGGCGACTCTCTAATCAACTGGGGAGCAAAAGCAGGTGTTAAGTTCACTTTCTAATTGACAAACGTCCATTAGATAATATATACTGGGTGGGGATTTTCTCCACCCTTTTTTATTGCTTTAAAACCCTATGGCTATACCTAAGAATACTGCAATCTATACTAAAGACGGTTGCCCATTTTGCACAAAGATAAAAAGAGTATATAATGAGAAAGGTTGGAGCTATGTAGAGTATAAACTTGAAGAGAACTTCACACGTGATCAATTCTATTCAGAGTTTGGACGTGGTGCTACCTTCCCTCAACTTGTAGTTGATGGTAAAAAGTTAGGAGGTTGCAATGAAAGTATCAATTTGTTTAGGACTCAGGGTTTCCTCTAAATAGAACTAAGATCTAGGAGGTTTTTATGGAAGAAGTAATAGGTTCACTTTATACCTTTGCACTCTTTGGATCTTTCCTCCTTGGTGTGGTTGTTACCTTTATTGGTAAGAGTTATCTTGACTCATACATTGACAACGCAGCATATGCTAAGTCAATTACACACCCTGAGATGTTAGATGAAGATGGAAACGTAGATCAGTCAGAGTTACTCTATTTGCGTCTCGTCGATGATGATGCTACAATAGATGACAATGACGACGATTAATTAATTTCTTGGAATTACTATGAAACTGATGTTATCTGAAATTATTCAGAAGGCACACAATGCTAAGACTAAAGCAGAGAAGATTAAAATTCTTCAATCAAATAACAGTCAAGCATTGAGGTCTCTATTTATTTGGAACTATGATGACAGTGTTACTTCTGTCATCCCTGAAGGTGAAGTACCTTATAGACCTAATGAAGCACCTCAAGGAACTGAGCACACTAACTTAGCGTTAGAGTCAAGGAAGTTCTACTACTTTGTTAAAGGTGGTGCTGATAATCTATCTCGTACTAAGAGAGAGACGATGTTCATTCAAATGTGTGAAGGATTACACAAGGATGAAGCATCAATCTTATGTCTTGTTAAAGACAAGCAACTTGGTAAGAAGTATAGAATTACTAAAGCAGTGGTAACGGAAGCGTTCCCTGAAATCAAATGGGGAGGTCGTAGCAAGTGAATATTATTCACGAGAACTGCGATCCAAAACTTGCTGAAGATAGAAAATTACCTTACACTGCGTACTTAGTACAGTATGAAGTGGATGGTAAAGTTCAGCACGACATTGCTATGGGTAGTCAAGCAGTTGAATTGTTTGATCATTACTATGACAAGTACAAGAAGAACTTCAAGTGGTTGAAGCAATCTGAAGGTAGAGTTAAACCTCAACAGTGGAATACTACACCTACTCCACCACGTAAGAAACGTAAGCGGAGGAAGCCAGATGCGGATTCCGAGTGAAGAAATTGAACACTGGGAGAGCGAGTACGATATGACAATGAATGATGGAAACAGAACTGTCAGGGAACAAGAGATCCTTGAGGGTTCTCCATTAAAAACTAATGAAGGTATGATTTACGGTAGAATGTATGCTGACTGGAAGAAGAGAAAAGGGTATGAGTAACTTTTATAATCTTAAGAAGAAAGTAGATAGGGCAGCAGAAGTTCCCGAAGAGGTTGCTAAAGAGTTAGTTACCTCTGCAATGGTAGGGAAATTTATTGGTGTATACTTGATAGGACCACTGTTATGGATGTTTCTATGGAACTATACAATGCCTTATATTTTTGGAGTGAAGGCGATAAATTACCTTCACGCTTTTTGTATAATTACTATGACTAGGTTTCTACAGAATGACAAAGACTAAAGTATGTCTCGTCAGTGTTACACCTGACGCTGAAAAAACTATAGGATACATCGCAAGAGTATCCAACCCTAAGAACCAAGACAATCCTAATGTTGAGAAACTCTTAGGTTATTGCATCAAGCACGGTCACTGGTCTGTATTTGAACAGGCACATATGACACTTGAGATCAACACTACTAGAGGACTAGCAGCACAGATCTTAAGGCATAGATCCTTTACTTTCCAAGAGTTTAGTCAGCGTTATGCTAACACCGAACTACTTGGTACTGCAATTGAACCACCTGAACTGAGAAGACAGGACTTAAAAAATAGACAAAATTCAATCGATGATATCCCCCAAGATCAGAAGGACTTCCTTCAGAAAAAGATCTCTCGTTACTTTGCTGAGGGAGTCGATCTTTACGATGAACTCATACGTGAAGGTATTGCGAAGGAATGTGCGAGATTTGTTCTCCCACTAGCGACACCTACTCGTCTTTATATGACAGGTAGTGCTCGTAGTTGGATGCACTATATTAATCTAAGAAGTGCAAACGGTACACAGAAGGAGCATATGGACATAGCAAACCTATGTCAACGTCACTTCATCTGTAACTTCCCAACCATTTCTAAAGCGTTAGGGTGGTGCGAAACTGCAGTTCAAGATGAAGATTGCGATTGCGAATACGAGAAGGAACATCCCGATGGGTGGGATGATTTGCAGCCGTGCCTAAGAATAGATTAATGCCCTTAGAAGTAATCCCATTATTCTCATCTCCAGTTTATGTTGCTAACGATGGTGAAATGCCTGAAGTTACCGATGTAATAGGTGATATGGATATAGCAAAAGAACCATACAATAATACTGGCAATATGACCAGTACTAGACACGCTTTGAAGGAGTTACCTCAGTTACAGACTTGGGTATACAAACACGTTCAAGAATATGTGTATGGTATACAAGGAATAGATCCTAAGAAACATACAGCAGAGATCACTAATAGTTGGATTAATTGGATGTACGTTGGCGATAGAGCTAATGGACACGATCATTGCAACTCTCAGTTCTCTGGTGTATGTTTTTTAAGTGCACCTGCTGGTGGTGGTAACCTTACCTTCCATAGTACTAAACATCATATGTTGGAACCACACTTGCAGCATCCAAACCTATATAATGCTACAACCTATGCAATATCTCCCGAACGTGGTATGATATGCATATTCCCCTCAGAATTGATCCATTCAGTTACTCGCTGTAATCAGGACAATGCTAAGGAACCACGTATTAGTCTCGCATTTAATGTTATTTGTAGAGGTGAATACGGTATTCATACGAAACTATTAAAGATCTAATGCCAAATTACGACTTTATAAACAAAGAAACTGGTGAAATCACCGAGGTTATGATGTCTATGCACGATCTCGATAAATATAAAGAAGATCACCCTGAGTTAGAACGCTATTTTGGCAACCAAGTACCTAAAACCATTTATGGAAAACCTAGGCAGTCTGATGGATTTAAAGACGTAATGTCCAAGATCCAAAAAGCACATCCTGCTGCAAACCTTTCACGATTCACATAAATGGCAGTTAAAAAGCGTAAGACTACCTCTCAAAACAACAGCAGATCTGCTAAAGCAATGAGAAGGAAGAAGCCAATCGGTATAGACCAACTAAAAGTTATAGAACCACTCACCTCTAATCAGGAGAGAGCGTTCAAATCTTATGCTGCTGGCAAACACCTAATTCTACACGGTGTAGCAGGTACAGGTAAGACTTTTATTAGTTTGTACTTGGCATTACAACAAGTATTAGAAGAAGGAACTCCATACGAAAAAGTCTATATGGTCAGGTCTCTCGTACCTACAAGAGAGATTGGATTCCTACCAGGAGACCACGAAGACAAATCTGATCTCTATCAGATACCTTACCGTAATATGGTGAAGTATATGTTTGAGATGCCAGATGACAACTCCTTTGATATGTTATACGACAATCTAAGGACACAAGATACTATTTCATTCTGGAGTACCTCATTTATAAGAGGAACTACGTTTGATAACTCTATCATCATTGTAGATGAGTTTAGCAACTTGAATTTTCACGAGTTAGATAGTATAATCACTAGGATAGGTCAAAACTGTAAAATCATCTTCTCAGGTGATATAGCACAGTCCGATCTCGTCAAGAATAATGAACGTACTGGTATTCTGGACTTTTTACAGATTATTCAGTCAATGCCATCATTTGATTGTATTGAGTTCGGTATTGATGACATCGTACGCTCTGGTTTAGTCAGAGAGTACCTTATCGCTAAAATTAACTCTCAACTTTGATTATGTTTAAAACTGTAGGACCTCCCGTACCTTTGACGGAGCTTAATGCTGTTACAAAGGAAAAAGGACGGTTATATGAGGTATCTGAAGGTAAATGGTATCCATCAGTCACTACAGTTACAGGTATCCGTAAGAAAGATCAGATATTGAAGTGGAGACGCAAAGTAGGTGAGGAAACTGCAAATAAAATTTGTGGTCGAGCAACATCACGTGGCAATAAGTTTCATTCTATGGTAGAATGTTACTTAAAGAACGAAGATGTTAAATTCGATGAAAAGCACCCTCTGGCTAGTTTCTTATTCAAATCTGCCAAAGACACTCTTGATCGGATCAACAATATACATCTTCTTGAATCTCCTCTCTATAGCGACAAACTTTGTTTGGCAGGTCGGGTTGATTGTATAGCAGAATTTGATGGAGTTCTCTCTGTTATTGACTTTAAGACATCAACCAAGGAAAAGAAGATTGAATGGATAGAGAACTATTTTGTTCAAGAAACTGCCTATGCTGCAATGTATTATGAACGTTGTGGTGTCAAGGTTGATCAAATTGTCACATTGATTGCAACTGAGGAGGGTGTGATACAGGTTGTTCAAAAGACTGACCTTAATTATTATTATGAACTTCTCTTAGAGTACATCAATGAATTTATGGCTACTATTAAATGACAAAAGAATTTAAAGAAAAATTTATGACTCAAGCGAAATTCTCTACTATGGTAGAGGAGGTAGTCAAAAATTCTAATGGGTTGGTAAACTACATCGATGCTGTCATCGTAGTCTGCGATGAACTGGACATCGAGGTTGATACTGTAAATAAGTTGATCAGCAAACCGCTGAAGGACAAAATTAAGTTTAATGCCCAACAACTAAACTACGTTAAACGCACCACAAGGGGTGTGCTTCCAATATGAGTAATAAATTCTACGAATCCGATCAAGTCAAAGAAGAGATAAAAGGAATGGAGACATTGTATACCGAACTAGCACGGTTATCCATACAGTTTCCAACTATGTCAGATGAACTCAAACGAGAACATCTGGAGAAGACTATGATGCTTATTGCAAAGCAGAAGGTCTTTTATGCTAGACTATGCTTAATGGCAGTCGAGAATGAAGAAGCTAAGATTATCAAGACACAACTTGATAAAATGTCCACTGTTTACTCTCAAGGACGTACTATACAGGACGTTCTAGGAGAGATGGAGGACAAGTTAAGGGTCTTCAAAAAGCAGCTTGACGAAGCCTAAATAGTATGTTACCCTTAATGGGTAGTAAATTCACACTTACAAAATACAGGTACACACGTATGTCTTTTTCATCACTGAAGAAAAAGTCTGGCAAGTTCTCTAACTTGACCAAAGAAATCGAAAAAATGACCAGTGGTGGTCGCAAAGTCGATGAACGATTTTGGAAACCACAGGTCGATAAGTCAGGTAACGGCTTTGCTGTTATCAGATTCCTACCAGAGACTGAGGGTAATGAACTCCCTTGGGCACAGGTATGGAGTCACGCATTCCAAGGACCAGGTGGTTGGTACATTGAGAATTCTCTCACAACCATCGGACAGAAGGATCCAGTTTCTGCACTGAACTCTTCTTTATGGAACTCTGGAAGTGAGTCAGACAAGGACACTGCTCGTAAGCAGAAGCGTAAGCTTTCCTACTACAGCAACATCTATGTTGTTAAGGATCCCTTGAACCCTGAGAATGAAGGCAAAGTATTCTTGTACAAGTACGGCAAGCGTATCTTCGACAAGATTATGGCTAAAATGCAGCCTAATGAGAATGATTATGATCCAGAACCCGCTTTTAATCCTTTCGATCTATGGAAGGGTGCTGACTTCAAATTGAAGATTAAGCAAGTTGCTGGTTTTTGGAATTATGATGATTCTACTTTTACCACACCTAATACTCTAGGTGATTTTGATGATGCGAAACTTGAAGCAGTCTACAATGATGCTCACAATTTAAGTGACTTCACTAGTGCTGATCAATTCAAGTCATATGAGGATCTTGAAGCACGTTTGAAAGCAGTTCTTGGTGGTCGAGTAGACCGTGAGACTGTTGCTGAAGAGTTACCACCTAGAGCAGAAGAGGAAGTTGCAGCAAACTTTGGATCTACAGTCCAAGCAAAGGACTGGAGTGAATCAGTGGACACTAAAGCTTCTGTCACAGAAGATGATGATGCGTTGTCTTACTTTGCTAAACTAGCAGAAGAAGGATAAGGAACAATGAAACGATTTGCCATTGCTGTTGTTGCTTGCCTTGCAGGTACTCCTGCAATGGCATCGTACAACCACAACATTAGATCAGGGGAGTTCGAAGTAGAACCTTCCCATTGCGTCCACGACGCATTATTTGGATGGAATTGCTGGTATAAACCAGTCGAAAGGGAGTTTAGGTGGAGACACGAAGAACCATCTCATCACCATCACTACCATTACCCAAGCTACAGACCTACATTTAGACCTAATAGATGGAATGAGCACGGAACTCCTTGTTATTTTTACAAAAAGAACGGTTGGTGCTTCTAAACGTTTTGTGATCCACTTGAGATCAAAGCAGTAGAAGAACCACTACCTCTAGCAGACCCAGTTGAAGCAGTGCTTTGACTGGGTTTTCTATAGCTTGATATACCTACAAATTCTTCAGCAATAGTAGTTTCTGTCTTCTTATTACCTTGTTCATCAATTTCAGCGTGAGGTAGGTACTTAGCAAGTTTCTTAAATTCATTAATGAAGTCAGTAATATAATCTGCACGTAGCAAATATATATTTCTCTTCTTCTCATTTTCAGCAGCAGCAACCTCATAGTGTGTTACTGAGTGACGACATTCTGATTTAGGTACGACAGTACCATCAGGTCTTATGTATTGGAAATCCTCATTAACTACGATTCCTTCATCAAATACCTTAGTTCCATCAGTAGCAAATATCTCATTAGATTCATAGTGACTTATAGCATCAACATTACCGTGTTCTTGTTCAACGTAATTGTATAGATCGTAACGAGTCATTGGCCAGTCTTGATTAACGTTGATAACGTTGTTAATAATCAATACAATCCAATCAAGACCTGAGTCTCCATAGAATTTACGAGCAACTTGATCTGGTCTTTCACCTTCTTCTATTTCATATTGTGTAAAACCTAATAATGCTCCTTGTAGGTCATCTTTAATTTTGATTCTTCTAAAGATGTTTCTACACAACTCATAAGGATGTACACCATCTTTAATGGTTCTGTTACGTACGTAAACTTTAGGTAGGTATCTGAAATAAGCCATTAGGGTCTCACCATCTCTCTTGTAATGAACTGAGTTTCTTTAAATGTCATTGAAACATCCATAGCAGCAGGACCATAATCCCTTGCTGTGTCTGCTCCATCTTTCAATGAATTGTATTGACCATCAGGTGACGTGTTAACAGACAACGTGGACAGTACACACTTCGTAGGGAACCTAACTATACGAGCAATACCAGCTGGGATCCTTGATTTATTATCAGTAGTGGACATCCTTACAATAGACAGTCTCATAATGTCAGGAATGTTAAGGAATCTAGCACCACCAAGATATCCAGATTTACTTGTTAATACATCTTGAATACCTTCATTAAGGTTACCAAAATCATCTTGATTTCCAGTGGAAGGAAGCATTGCAGTCCTTAGTGTTGATATGATTTCATAACATTCTTTTGCTTCTCTAGCATTACGTGGTGCAAATTTAAAGCTAAAAGCGTGATCTCTATAATTCACACCTTTAAATGTTGTTTCCTGATATGGGTTGAACACCTTCTTTGATGCTACTGCTAACAGATCATTAGCATCTGCAGACCCACCTACAGCACCAAGTGCTGCAGCTGCCTTATCCATAACTAATGATGGTTTAGCAGTACCAGCAGTTTGTTGAGCAATTGTAACCGCATCATTTTTATCAACACTACCTAAACCTGCAGTAACTGCACCTACACCAGCAGCACCAAGAGCAGTAACGTTATAATTCGTAGAATATTGCTCATTTAACCCCACAGGAAGGTATAGATAAATAGTCTTTGAAATACTGCTGGCATTAGCACCTTTATAAGGTTCTTTAAAGCCACCACCACCATCACCACCAACCCAAGTATATGGGTTGGCACCATTAGCACCTTGAGTCTTATAGATTGTTATTCTTAAATAATCTAAATACTCTGTTTCATAATTGTCATCACCTCTGATACCACTATCGGTATTGGGTACTTGTCGAGGTAATTGTCTAGGGTAAACTAACGGTCCATTTGTAAAATTAGACTGTTTGTTTTCACCAGCACTCTTAAGTACAGAGTTGATTGCTTTAGAAAATATGGATGGAATAGATGCCATTATGACCTATAAAACTTATTCAGGTAGGTTCAAACCATCAAATCCTGCAAAATATAAAGGGGATCCCACAAACATTATTTATAGATCTTTGTGGGAGAGGAAATTTATGGTATGGTGTGATAGAAATTTAAACGTTATGGAGTGGGGAAGTGAAGAAATTATTGTACCTTACATATCTCCTCTTGATAGGAAGCCTCATCGTTATTTCCCTGACTTTTATGTTAAAACCAGAGGATCCAACGGTAGAGTCCAGAAGAGACTTATTGAGATTAAACCTTATGCACAAACTCAAGAACCGAAACGTGGGAGGAGGACTAAGAAACTTCTAAAGGAGATTGCCACTTATGGTGTCAATCAAGCAAAATGGAAGGCTGCTAAAACGTATGCTAAGGACAGAGGTATGGAATTTGTGATATTAACAGAGCACGAGTTAAAGGTATGAGTCTCTTTGAGGACATAAAAGACTTATCAAATGGTAAACCTCAATCACCTTCTTGGTGGAGGAGCCAGTTATTTTTTGGTCTTCAAGCAGATGCAGTTCCAATGATAGGTACTGCTATCACATTCCAGTATGATGCTAAATTTGGTGAAAGGATGCCAAAGTGGGATAAATACCCATTAGTATATGTTACTGGAGAAAGTTCGAATCATTTTTGGGGTTCAAATGTCCATTATTTACAACCAGCTGCTAGAAGAGCAGGTTTTGATGTAAATCATCCACCTCAGACATTCCATAAATACTTGAGGAGTAATGTACAAAGTCCTTTTTACAAAGTTCCAGAATCGGAATGGGATGATATAGGATTGATTCCCTCTGAACAATTCGTTGTTACAGTCAACGGAAGAAATATCGACATCCCGACTAGGATTATATTCTAATGCCACATCGTCACCAAAATTCATTTACTCGCTTCAAGGATATAGTAGGAACTGGAGCTAAGGAACCTGCTTTAGGTAATCTGTACTCCATTGATTTTGGAGTTCCACCAATATTCGGGCGTATTCCAGGATGGGAATTTAATCCAGCAGATTATTGTGATGCATTGAATTACTTTGCGAGTAACGTGACAGTCCCATCACGTAACGTTACAACGGGTGAGGTACGTAATTTTGGTATTACTAGGACTTATGCTACGGGACAAACAGCGAATGAATTAAATATATCTTTTATGGTAACCAAAGATCAGTGGCATAGAAACTTCTATGAGAAGTGGATGAATGCTATGGCACCTGATTCTGAGAATAGAGTTGGTTTCTATGATGATTATGTTACTGAAGTATGGGTAAGGAAGTGGGAACGTGGTTCTAACTTACTATCCAGAACTAGAAAGGAAGGTGTTGATTACTATGGTAGGTTGAATAAAGCAGTTGGTGTATGGTGTTTTAGTGGCGTATATCCATATAATATGGGTACATTAGATTTTGGTAACGAGAATAGTGGTATATTGAACCTACCAGTTGCATTTAAGTTTGAGAGATATAGATTTACAACGAAGGTACAACGTAATAAGGATTGGACTACAGATCACGTTGTTAGTGAGTCAGCATCTATTGCTAAGAAGTTGGGATTAGAATGGAATGCTCCTGCAGCTGAGCAAACACAGTACGGAATATAGGCTAAATAGATATACTGAAGTGTAATACCCTTACAAAATGCCTTTACCCAAGCTGAGCATTCCAGATTATGAATGCGTGTTGCCTCGTGGTCTTAAAGTGACCTATCGTCCATTTTTAGTTAAAGAGGAGAAACTTCTTTATCTTGCGATGGAGACTCAAAACCAGAAAGAAATGATAAAAGCCGTTAAGGAGATTATCAAATCTTGTACTAATGTCAAAAATGCTGCTACTTTAGCTACTTTTGAGATTGAATATTTGTTCTTGAAGATTAGAGGTAAATCTGTTGGAGAAGTAAGTGAATTTAAACTCACTTGTCCTGATGACAATGAAACACAGGTCGATGTTGAAGTTAATTTGGATGAAGTAGAAGTACAAATTCCAAAAGAACACACCAATATTATCAAACTTACTGATGAAATCACTTTAACGATGAAATATCCTTCATTGGATGTATTCGTTAAGAATAATTTGGTTGATAATCCTGGTATTGATGATGTATTTAAACTAGCAGCAGATTGTACTGAATCAATCGCTGATGGTGAAGAACTACACGAAGCAAAAGACTACAAGAAGGCAGAATTAGTTGCGTTCTTTGAGGATATGAACTCACAACAATTTGCTAACGTGCAGACGTTCTTCGAAACTATGCCTAAATTGTCGAAAGACATTGAAGTCTTCAATCCTAAAACTGAAGTAACCAGTACAGTTAAACTGGAGGGTCTAGCAAGTTTTTTCGCGTAGCCCTAGCCCACGACTCGTTGATGAATATGTATGAAGTAAACTTCGCTATGATCCAGCATCATAAGTGGAGTTTAACTGAAATTGAGAATATGATGCCGTGGGAAAGGGATGTATACGTTAATATGCTACTTCGGTACCTGAGAGAAGAGGAAGCTAGACAAAGGCAAGGTCAAATGAGTCCATCGCTTTAATGGCAAAGATAAAGATCAGAAAGTTCCTACCATCGAAGGTTAAGGGAGATATTAGAACAGATCCTGTAGCTTCGATGACCACACAAATGAATCGTTTAGGATTTGTGGTGGAGGATATTGGCAATATGATCGTGGGAATGTATGAAGATAAGCTTGATAAGATTGGTGATAATAAAAGGAAGAAGACGCTATCACGGGATAAATCACGGGAAGATAAACTAGAGAAAAGAGTACAGAAGAAGGTACAAAATAAAGCTCAGAAAGAGTCTGGTAATTCAGATAAGAAAGCAGGTACTTGGATACAGAAGTTGTTAGAACCATTCAAATGGTTAGCAGAAACGGCTTTAGCTTGGTTTGCTCTGGACTGGCTGTCTAATCCAGATAATAAAGAGTTTATAGGTAATACACTTAATGTTATAGGTAAATGGTTAGGTACATTCTGGAAGGTATTCTCTAAAGGTGTTACTTGGATCTTAGAAGCATTTGGTGAGAAGAGTCCAGTAATGGGTGCTCTTAAGATACTTGGTGGTCTTTCAGCATTATTTTTAGCAGATAGGATACTTAAACCTTGGAAATTACTTGGAGACTTTCAGAAGTTAAGTAAGTTTCTTGGACCAGGTCTTACTAAGGTAGGAGATGCACTTAAAAAGGTTGGTGCTAATGTAAAACCTGGTCAGATGGCAAAGAACTTTGTCACCAACCCAATGGCAATGTCACTAACTGCTGGTGTTGTATCAACAACCACTAGATTAGCAGCAGGTGATGATGCGGATGTTGCTATTGGTGCAGGTATTGGTGCTACTGTCACATCTATGGGATTGACTGCACTGTTAACACCCATATTAGGACCATTTGCTCCTATAGTGGGCAGTATGCTTGGTGGTTTTATAGGAGATAAGATTGGTGCATTCCTTGGTGAAGCAATGAGACCTGTCTTTGGTCCCATTAAAGATTATTTTGTTGATGTATGGTTCCCAGCTATGAAGGCATTCATAGAACCAATTACTGGACCTGTGATGGATTTCTTTCAAGAATTTCTACCAGTAATGAAGCAAATTGGAGAGTTCTTGGCACCAATAGCTGGGTCAGCTATAGCAGGGATTGCTAAGTTCTTGGGTGCAGGTGCAAAAATAGCATTTGAAGGATTGGTATGGATTATTAAGAATGGTGCTAGAGCTATAGCTGATTTCGTTGAAGGTTCTAAAGATCTGAGTGCTAGGATTGATTTTACTGGTGCATATACATCTGATGTTGATAAAGCAGGTCAAGAATTTAGAGATAGAGAGAGGGATGTTAAAAAGACTGAGAGAGCTATGGAAGACTCCAAGAGGAAACTTGGAGAATTGATACAAAAAAGAGATGAAGAAGGTGAAGGAAAAGATAGTTACAAACCTTGGAATTGGAGGTATACTATAGGAGAACGTATCAAATTTGAAAAGGAACACTATGCTGATTTGGAGAAGGAACTCGCTGAAAGGAAACAAAAGGTCGTTAAAGCAAAGGAGAGATGGGAACGTGAAAAAGAGTTGGCTGAAGAGAAGAAAGCTGAGCAACTTGCTCTTGCTAATAGTGCTATGGACAGTAACAATGGGGGAGTCACAGGCGGTCACATTGTAACTTCGGAAGCACTGAAAGACCGCCAAATGGCACTCTCACCTGGTATGCATATGGGTGTAGATATTGCCACAGAAATTGGTGAAGAACTTAAAGCGTTCTTGGCAGGTACAGTACAACAGGTAGGGTTTGATAAGGGATTTGGTAATTATATTGCTTGGACATCTAATGATGGTCTAGGTCAGTTCTATGCTCATATGAAAGAGATGTCACCATTTAAAGCAGGTGATACCTTCCAAGCAGGAGCAATACTAGGTTATACAGGTAATACTGGTAATTCTACTGGTCCCCATTTACATTGGGAAACATCAACTAATCCTCTTGATGTTGGTAAACCAAAAGATGATGTTCTAAGTAGGATCA